>Ga0105046_10010401_pt1 | contig 14492 bp, 8 predicted proteins | sample MAT03_FD_78385 | JGI IMG/M metagenome (GOLD analysis project Ga0105046, IMG submission 78385) | Freshwater microbial communities from Lake Fryxell liftoff mats and glacier meltwater in Antarctica - MAT-03 (megahit assembly) | ecosystem: Environmental > Aquatic > Freshwater > Ice > Liftoff... | reverse complement strand
TGAGTTAGATTTTCTTCCTTTTCAGCGTGATGTGATGTGGAATGATGAGAACCACTTGCGTCGATTTCTGGATAGGCCCGCCCAGATTTCTCGTAGGAGATCAGAAAAGTCGCTAGACGCGTTGTATCTGTTTGGAAGGCCAGCACCATCATGTCTAGCATTAGGTTGACGTGGTCTGCATAGACCTTAGGAATCCCTTTTCCGTTCGGAATAATGATTTCCTTGAGATCGCTATCGTGATCGTGATCGTGGCCGCCTGGGGGAGGTGCATCTCGAAAAGCTTCTTTATGGTGCGATTCGGAATCCTTGCTTGCAAGGGCTATTTGGCGTTCGATATTGCGTAGCCCTTCTAGATACTCTTCAAGCTTCCGCTGATCGCCGTAGCCAAGTCGACGCTGAAGCGATCGAGTATCTTCGCGGGTAAGGTCCAAAATACTTTTCTGGATATTTGATGGCTCCAAGGTCAATACAGACTCCTCGGGCGATTTGGTCCAATCAGGTTTCCGAAGCGGTTTGCCCCGAAACAGTCTCTCGTAGAGTTCACGAGGATTCATCTCTAGTGCTGATGGAGTCGTCTTGCTACGCCAGGAAATGTGCGAGAGATAAGTGCCGCTATATCCATGGTCTCCACGGTGCCCCGGGTCGATTCCAAGAGCAAGAGAGTCAATCGATGTCTTAAGCCCAATTTCTCGAGCAGCAACTTGGTCAACCGAGACACCGCCAACTTCGGGCTCTTCCGAGTGTTTGCATTTGGCTCCAACAAGAAAGCCCCCACCGGCGGGTTCGTGCCCAGCCCCAACACCCTCGCAGTGGTCTGCAGCGAGCCCACTCAGAATGGTGACTTTAGCCTTGATCGGTTCGAGAGGCTGTAGCGTCCTAGGTAACTCAGAGAGCGAGCCATCGCTCGAAGGCCTCCAATCGGCCATGTTTACACCGTTTGGAACATAGAAGAAAGCCAGACGGACAGGCGGGCCTGAGCTAGAAACACTGGCAAGTGTTGACTTGCCAATCATTGCCTCCAGCAACGGGAGCGCAATGGCTGTTCCTGCACCACGAAGTACGGTCCGGCGTGATATTTTCCAAGACATGCTCATGGTTGAGTGGGAGCCTTTTAGACTAATTGGGAGGCGTTATTTTCCGTTGGCGTCAACGCTACGACTAGGCCAATCGTCTGTTCGGAAGGGTGTTAACGGCAGGCCGCTATTGGAATACATATTACATCGGGGATTGTTCGACCAAGCATACCTAACGGCAATAGGATTTTTTATTTCTTTTGAAAAGACCTGAATGCTTTGGTCTTTCTGAATCTCGGCTGTCGCCCAGACGAACTTACGGTCTTCACCGGCAATCTGGAATCCCCTAGGCTCCTTAACATCAAATGGACGCCAGCCATCGCCGAGATGCGCAAACTTTATCGCAATTTTCCCATCGACGACCTCCATGGATTCGTACTGAGGACTGCGAAACGGAACTTGAATATTGTACTCATTCGCCAAAGCCCATCGAGCAAGCCGTTTTGCCACATCAACTTTATTCTTCGGATGGATGTCCTTGCCTTCGCCTATGTCAATGATGACTGCTTGTCCTGTGTGAGGCAGGGCATCCATTGTCATGGTTTGAGCTTCGCGAAGTTCGGCCCATTCGCTCTCGATAGGTTGATCATTTTCATCTTTGTAGTCAGCTAGCTGCACGTAGTAAAACGGAAAATCGCCCTGTCCCCAAGCCTCTCGCCACTTTTTGATCATCATTGGAAACAGCTTACGATACTGATAGGCTCGTCCTGCATTAGATTCGCCTTGGTACCAAATGACCCCTCGAATTCCGTAACCCAAGTGCGACTTGAGTACTCCGTTATAAATATTGCCGGGACGATGTTGACCTAAAACCTGCTTTTCTAAGTTTGCCAAAAGAGCTTTATTCTCTTCGTTCAGTTCACTCTTCGCCATTTTTGCCAAAGCACTATGTTGCTCGACGGTATCGTCCCATTGTTTCAGCATCTTCTCAAAGTCCGAATCTGCTTGAAGATCTTTTCTATCGACCCATGCTTCAGCAGATGACCCGCCCCAGGCATTGTTGATCAATCCTATTGGCATGTCGATCGATTCGTGCAACTGACGTCCAAAGAAGTATCCTACAGCAGAGAAGTCCTCGACCGTTTCAGGGCTGCATACCTTCCAAGCATTGTTATGAGTCCATATAGGTTCTTGTGAACCGATATGTGGGTAATTGATCATGCGAATCTTCGGATAGTTGGCCGCCAGTTTTTCAAGGTCCACATCGTTGCTCTGCTTGACTGACCATTGCATGTTCGATTGACCCGAGCAAACCCAAACCTCGCCAACAAGAATATCCTTGAGGACGATTTCATTACTTCCTTTGATAGTAAGTTCGTGCGGACCGCCAGCTTCCAATTTTGGAAGCATAGCCGTCCATGTTCCATCCACTCCCGTTTCAGTTGAAACACTTTGACCGGCGATCGAAGCAATCACCTTCTCTCCAGGTTCGCCACGCCCCCAAAGCCGATTGACTTGCTCTCGCTGAAGAACCATATGATCCGAAAAAATATTGGGTACGCTTACCTCCGCAAACAGTTTGTGTTGGATTTCGACCATTTCCAGAGTCACAAGACAGGAAATTGCAATACCAAACTGGAAGAGCGACTTGGAAGCGACTTTACCCAAGAAAATTGCTGACAAAGTAGAATTTTGCAACCGTGTTGCCAGCGAACGCATACAAGCGATGCTTTTTTCGGTAAAGTACATGGAGTGGAATTTCCTTAAAGGAAGGTGGGACTTAGGCGGGGTTCGACAACTGTCTATAATGGGCTCACTCCAAGGTGAAGGCAACTAGGGAACATTAATTTTGACGATTCAACAGCAAGATGTAACTCGAATAACACTTTTTTTCTGCCGATTTCGACGAACTGCGGTTATTTACAGCTACGAACTACTCCCGTTTGGAAAGGTGCTCGTGCTTGGGTGCGTCATTGCCATAGCCGGCTGTGACACTACGATTCCACCCAGTACTTCACGTCCATCGGCTTCTCCCGCAGAGTTGGCTGGTTCAACCAACCCAGGAGGATTAGGCTCCAATCAAAAAGATGTGGATTCCAAATTGGAACCAGAATCCTCTGGGCACGCTCCTCTGTCCCCGGTTGACAGCGACCCGAGATTAACTACTTCAACCAAAGTTTCTTCTCCCATTTCAACGAATTCAGGATTAGCGATGGACAAGCACAGCAATCAAGAATCGCCTACAAACCAGATTCAATATAACTCTCTTACCGAGCAAGAGTCGTACGTTATTATCCGGAAAGGGACCGAGCGAGCAGGTATTGGTGAATACACCGACAACAAGAAGCTCGGCACCTACACCTGTCGGCGATGCAACGCTCCGCTTTATAACGCCGATTCGAAATTTGATAGCCACTGCGGTTGGCCGAGTTTTGATGACGAGCTTCCCGGTGCTGTGACTAGGAATGTCGATGCAGACGGCTATCGAACAGAAATCGTTTGCGCGAATTGCGGCGGCCACTTGGGGCACGTATTCTTTAATGAAGGATTCACCACAAAGAACACGCGTCACTGCGTAAACTCGATATCGATGAAATTTTACGAAGCCGGTGCTGAACTGCCGACCGTAATTAAGTAAGGTGACTTGTAAGTGTCGAAGTCTTTTAGCGATGCAAAGAAAAGGGTCGATGAGCTTTGTATCTTGATCCGGCAACTTGACTATGAATATTACGTTCTTGCAAATCCAACACGTTCTGACCTTGAGTACGACAAGCTGCTGAGAGAGCTGATCGATCTCGAGCAACAGTACACCGAATTGGCGTCACCAGATAGTCCGACGAAGCGTCTCGGCGATGCCCCTCTTAGCGAGCTCCGACAGATCGTACATCGCCAACCCATGATGTCGATCGACAACACATACAGTGAAGGCGAATTGGGGGACTGGGCCAAGCGAACGCAACGTTTGCTTATCGACGAAGCTATAGATTGGATCGTTGAGCTGAAAATCGATGGAGTCGCCGCCTCGATCGTTTACGAGGGCGGAGTTCTTACGCAAGCGATCACCCGAGGAAACGGGACCGTTGGTGACGATATCACTCACAACATAAGAACGATTCGTTGCTTGCCCCAGCGTTTGCATACAGATAACCCGCCACGTTTACTAGAAATTCGTGGCGAGATTTTCATGACCAATCAGGACTTGGTCTTGTTGAATCAGATACAAGTAGATGCAGATAAACCCACCTATAAAAACACACGAAACGTCACTGCAGGAACCATACGTTTACTCGATTCTCGGTTTTGCGCTCAGCGGAACTTGCGTTTTTACTGCCATGGCATCGGAGCTTCGGAAGGCTTCGCTGCGAAATCGCATAGCGAGTTTGTCGAGTTAGTTCGTAAACTGGGAATTCCCGTCACACCGAAGGTTAAACGATTCACGGATTTCACCGAGGCAGTCGAGTACTGTAACCAGCAAGTGGAAGAGTTTCACGAACTAGATTTTGAAGTCGATGGAATTGTCGTTAAGGTGGACTCTTTTGAGCAGCGTGAGCAACTTGGAGCCACGTCAAAATCACCGCGATGGGTCATTGCTTATAAGATTGAAAGATATGAAGCAGAAACCAAACTTTTAAGGATCGTTACTCAAGTAGGCAAGACTGGGACGATAACACCCGTTGCCGAGCTTGAACCGGTTCAGTTAGCAGGGACCACCGTCAGCCGATGCTCGCTTCATAACGCCGAGGAAATTCGACGCAAAGACATCCGCGTTGGCGATTGGTTGATCGTCGAGAAAGCGGGCAAGATCATCCCGCACATCGTCCGCGTCGAGAAACATCGACGTGAAAGCAACCTACCTGAGTATCAGTTTCCAGAATGTTGCCCTTCGTGCGAGACACCGTTGATTCGTGATGAAGGCGGAGTCTACATCCGTTGTCCGTCGCGAAACTGTGCTGAGCAATGGAAACAGCGTTTGAAGTATTTTGCCAGCCGTGACTGCATGTATATCGAAGGACTCGGCGAAAAAATCATTGAGCAGTTGGTTGATAGAGGATTGGTCAAGAATTTTTCAGACCTGTATTCACTTCCAGCTGAACAACTGTCTGATCTTGAACGGATGGGAAAAACTTCGGCGGATAAACTTGTAGCGGCCATCGCTGCAAGCCGAACGGCTGGTTTGGCACGTGTCTTGAATGCTATATCGGTGCGACATGTGGGGCAACGCACTGCGATTGCACTTGCCAAGAGGTTTACAACATTCGCCAAAATAATGAATGCGTCGCAAGAGGAACTCGCGAACACCGAAGATGTTGGAGAAGTTATCGCAAAAAGCCTATTTACCTTTCTCCGTAGTCATGAAGGGGTCTTAACTTTTCAGCATCTGACCGCAGCGAATGTATCCTTGGAACTCTCCGCGAATGACACATCGCCAAGTCTAAGCAAACAGTTGGATGGGTTAACCTTTGTGGTTACAGGAACCCTTTCCGAGTCGCGAGACCTTATTCATCAGACGATTGAAGCTCATGGCGGAAAGATTTCCTCCAGCGTTTCCAAAAAGACGAATTATGTTGTCGCGGGCGACGATGCTGGGAGTAAACTATTAAAAGCACAGCAACTAGGTGTTTCTGTAATAAGCGAACTTCAATTAGCCGCCTTGATCAGCGATGATGCGGTGAGATCCAATCGCGTAGAAAGATCTGATGACTCGTAGCTCCTCCGCAGATAACTTCTCAGACCGTCGCCGCGTTGGTCTGTTTCGCCAATTCATCCGGCTAGCATTCTTTTTATCTCTTCTGCCTGCAGTGGTTGTCGCGTATGGATTCTATCAAGACGGAAGATCTATCGCCGAAAAAGTGGCGACCTCTGCAGTGATGCCGCTTAGTATGCTCATATTCGTGGTATTTGGCTTGGGCTTATTTTTCATTCGCAACGCTAAGTGGTCGATAGGACTGGGGCTAGTATTTCTAGCAATGCTGACTTGGATTGGTACCAGTCCCATTGTTGCAAATTGGGTTATGGATGACTTGGAATCGCGAGTTCAATCGCAATTACCAACTGCGAAAGATCAATTGGATTGCGTAGTCGTACTGGGAGGCGGGACCGGAATGACTCCTGACCTTCGGCCTCAATTTGCAAGCTCGGGTGATCGAATAGGTCTCGCCATACGTCTGTACCATGCAGGTGCTGTTAAAAATATCATCGTTACAGGTACGGCACAGCTTGGTACGGAGAATGAGCACACGAAAGATCCGAGCTCACAGTCCAAGCAGCTCCTAGTTGAATCCAACGTCGACGAGTCTGTGATTACAATGATTCAGGGGATCAATACGACTGAAGAGATGCGTTCACTGAAAGCCCGACCTGAATTATGGCAAGGGAAGCGTTGCGGCCTTATCACCAGCGCCTTTCATCTACCTCGTGCAATGCGATTGGCCGAAGCCCAAGGCCTCAGCCTGATTCCCATTGCGGCAGATTATCGAAGCAATCGAAGCCGATTCAATAGTCGTCAACTTATGCCTAGCGGAGACGCCTTGAACACCATTGAACTGGCTATCAAGGAGCATCTTGGAATGCTACTTGGACGCTAGCGCCCTATCGATTCTTCGAAGTGTCGATTCTTTGCCGAGAATCTCCATGTAATCAAACAAGTGGAGTCCGGTTGCTTTCCCAGTCAGGGCCGTTCGTAAGCCGGCTGCAATTTGGCCAAACTTTAGCGACCGCTTTTCCAAAAAGGATTTCAATAGATCCTCTAGGTGATTCGCCGTGAAGGGATCAGCCGTGACTAAATCCTCACGAAACTCGGCGATTAACCCGCAAGCTATTGGGTCATTTTTTATGCGTTTTTCAAAGACAGCCGGATCGTAATGGAATTTATCGTCCCCTAAGATTAACTCATTGAATTGCAAGATATCGCCGGCAACCTTGATTCGGTCGCCTGCGGCAGCAACGATCTGCTGTATCCGTGGGGCAATATCGCAATCAGGCTGCGAAGCGAGCCAACCAGCCTTTTGAAGGTAGGGCAACACCATTGCAACCTTCTTTCTCAAATCTAAATGATTCATCCAGCGAGTCTGAAAGGCGATCAGCTTTTGCGGATCAAACGATGCCGGAGCTTTGTTTACTCGAGCTAGGGTAAATAGCTTGATGGCTTCCTCCATGGTGAAGTCTTCCTTAGTACCATCCAAAGACCAACCAAGTAGCAAGAGATAGTTCAAGATCGACTCGGGCAAGAAGCCGATCGACTGATAGAAATCGGTAACAACAGGATTGAATGCTTCCTTCGTTGTTTCCAAATTCATGCTACTAGCGATCGATGCACCATGAGCATTTAAGGAAGCAAAATCCTTTTGCTTCAGATATTGATCCAGCTTCCGCTTGCTAAGCTTAGAAGTTCCGCCCGGCTCGGCGACGTATGGAAGGTGCGCGTAGATAGGTAAAGTATAGCCGAGGCTTTGCGCAATAAAGATCTGACGAGGTGTGTTGGGAAGATGCTCAACAGCCCTTACCACGTGGGAGATTTGAAAATCATGATCATCCACCACGCTTGCCAAGTGATATATGCAAGTTCCATCGGCACGTTGGATTACATGGTCCGCTTCACCGAGCCACTCGAACGAAAGAGCACCACGGACAAGATCGTGAAACTCGCACTGCCCTTCTCGCGGTAACTTGAGACGGACTACAGATGAGCGTCCTTCAGATCGAAATTGATCGGCTTGCTGTTGAGTTTCTCCAGCCCAACGTCGATCGTAGACGAACTGTTTCTTCTCTTTTTCGGCCTCTTCACGGAGCGATTGCAGCTCTTCGGGTTTGGCAAAGTCATGATATGCATGCCCTGACGCAAGCAACTGGTCAACTGCAGCTCGATAGAGGTGCGAGCGTTGCGACTGAAAGTATGGCCCATGAGGTCCGCCCACACCGGGACCTTCATCCCAATTCAATCCTAGCCATCGGAATCCATCTAGGATGGGTTGAAGAGCCGCTTCGACGTTTCGTTGATTGTCCGTATCGTCGATTCGCAAGATAAACTGTCCGCCAGCTTGCTTTGCGAGCAGATAGTTAAACAAAGCAGTCCGAACGCCCCCTATATGGAGGTAGCCAGTTGGACTAGGAGCAAAACGCGTACGAACTGTCATTGGATATCGTGGCTTTTCTGGAGTCAAAAAAAGGTAGCCTCAAAGTCTACCTTACCAGAAGCACAGCCTCTACCTGGACAAACTAACCTCCGAAACAAAAAAGCGTTATGCTGCCTGTCTGCCGGACGATTGCTGATGAAGAAACGCGATGGCGGAGGTTGCCAACAGCAGCTTCCCATCCGGACCGGTCAGCTTTATTTGGTTTTCTTCGACAAACCAAGTCAGCGTGTAGCCGTCTATCGTAAAGCGGCGTGCACAATAGATCCCATTTCGAACGAGCAGCGTCTCTCGCATGCGTTCTTCCATATCGGCCTGAGACAACTGGAGCTGCCCGCCGAATGTGTTGCGTAAGCTGTCTGCGTTAACGACGGCCATACCGATAAGTTCCTATGGGATCAAAGATATTTCGATTCTTCGGACGCAGGCTAGGTAAAGCTCAACCCAGAACTTGCGAGACCTTTTAAGTTGCCTAGATTAACAAGTCAGCAAGGCATGAAACGCCTTGGCGATCGGCAAAATGAAAATTACCGTAGGATGGGACCATTGTCCCATCCGTCAACTCGTTCGGGACAGTGGTCCCAAACTACAATTTTTAGCCGGCCGATCGCGTTAGAAACTTTAATGTCGCTATAAATCTTGGCGATAGAGCAGGCTACAGCTCACTAGAAGTATACCCGCGATAAATAGAGCATTGCTCCAAATAGGTTGCCAGAAATCGATTGGGGGAACAATACTCTCCTGGAGCTCGCTCGTTTCGCGGCCGAGTGAGAACGGGTCTTCAGTCGTGACACAATATCGCAAGGTTGCACCAACAGCAGCTGGCTTCGGGTTGATCCAGTAAAGTGGGCTCACGACGCGGTGAAAAATCGATTCTACAAAACTAAATGTGGGTGTTATCTCCCTCAGCACCACATTTCGTTCCGGATTCCAAACTGAAATTCGATTCACTCCCCATGCCACCCACCAATTGCCGGATCGATCGACGTCAATCGCTGAAATTCGACCTGACACTGGGAGCTCCGGACTAGTGACCTGTTTGGCTTGGCCGTCGAGTGACCAGAGTTTTCCATCACGATCGAGAATCAAAAACGATTGATCAGATGTTGAAACAAGGACTTTTCTTGGGACAATCGATTCTAAGCCTTCAATTGATTCGGAACTATTCATTTCATCAATTCGAATTCGGAAAACCCCTTTTTTGTTTGTCGCAACGACAAGTGTCGTTTGGTTCGCGGCGATTAACGCCAGGCTACCGTCGGGCATGTTCATGTCCAGGCCAACTCCCGGAAGAAATTGACCGTCATCCGAACTATTCAAAGGGGCAATTACGCCGTGTGAATAGACAAAGAATCGCTCTTGATCAAAACTCGGCGTAATATCCATCGGTGACTGAGGTTGCCAATCGCTAGGCGTAATCTGTTGGTAGGATTCTGAAGCCTTACCAATCGGAATTGCAAAACCAAGAAATTCAATACTTGGTTTCTGGTCATCCTTCGCCGCCGCTTTGCAATCCAATTGAAACAGGCCACGTTCGGTAAGCGCAATCAGACTATCCCGCCAAGGAATCACTCGCCTCGTGCGGGGCGGGAATTCGGGGCCAGTATCGATTCGTTCGTCACTCCAAAGTGGCGTACCTGAAGCCTTTGGTTGAGTGTTGTCTTGTGCTGTTTCCGGGTTCTCTGGCGCGCTTTCCGAATCACTCAATTCGGGTAACTTCGCGATTTGCATCCGGATACTATCGCTTTGAATACCGCCACTAAAAGGGATTCGATACGGTCGACCGATAAACAACGCCTGCTGGGATTCGTTCCAGAACGGCCCGATAATGGTTTCTTCACCGGTTGTTTCGCCATAAGCTGTTTGCCATTGGTTACTGATCGGGTCCCATAGTTGTAGTCTCCCACGTGCAGTCACGCAGAAGACCTGGTCGCCGACGGACGTAATAGAAACAATCTTTGGCCACTGCGTCACGATACCGGACATCACATCATGCGTAATTCCGATGGTCGTACAAAAGCCCCAGAAAAGCGCGGTAATCGCGATTGAAATGATGGCGTTTTTCCAAATCAAGCCGGACAGCATCGAGACAGAGTAGAAAATCATAAAGATAAAAACGAAGACGGGGATACAAAGCAATATTCCGGGATTCCACAACTCCAATCGCAATCCCACGAGCAAGAAAAAACCAGTAAGAATGAAAGCGACATTCCACGCGACAAATGCAGTTCCGCCTATAAATTTGGCAATCAATAAACCGGCCCTCGATACGGGCTTGCTCAATAGAAGATGTAGCGAACCCGCTTGAAACATGTCTGGGATCAATGCACTGGTTACCACGATGCCTACAAACACGCCGACGATTCCAAGCCCGATACGCATGATGGTGACCAGTAGGAAGCCTTCAATAAAGGGTTGAACTTGCTTTTTGGATATGGGTAGCGGATCGCTAACCTTAATCCCAGCGTACCCAATCCAAATCACGTTGGAATCTCCCGAGCGAAGCATGCCTGGAAAAGCGAGTTCCACTAAACGTCGATTTAAACGTTGCAAGCTTTCCTTCGATAGTTTGTCAGGCTCACTTTGCAAAAGGCTTTCCAGTTCACTGCGTTTGGAAGCGGTTGGCCAAGCCTCTTTGGAATAAAGTGTCGGTTTATCCAGCACGCTGGAGATTCCTTTAGCAAGCTCACCCATGGGTAGCCGACCACCGCGGTTATTTTTATTCCGATCGACGATTTGCTGCTTTAAGTTTGCCTCCATCAGCTCCCAAACAGCCTTCTGCGATTTGGAGCCCTTTCCATTGGAAGCAGCTGTTAGCGCATCGATGAGTTGTGTTCGAGCCAGAATACTGTCGGACTGAAAATCGGTCGTTACCCCTTGAAGAATCGAGAACGGAGCGATGGCGATCAATAAGATCGACCACGCCGCCAACAGTACCCATAAAACACGTGAACGAGCGGCCTCACTAAAGCAATCGATGATGACAGCAAGGTAAGGCATAAGAGGTTGACTTGTAAAGATTTAAAGCGTGGAGGTCTAAAGGGTCGAGCTTGGAGTTTCGTCTAGCAATTGCGGATCCTCAACCAATTGCATAAAAACATCTTCTAGCCGAATACGATGGCGTTCAAGGTTGAGCAGGCTTATGTTCAAAACGCGAAGCCGATCTACGAGGTGGTCGATATGTTTCTGATCAGTAGTTTCTAGATGTATCGCAAACTCTAATGGGCTTGTGGACTGAAAACTCAGAACAGAATCATCGAATTGCAAGGTTCGAACTGAGTCAATGATATACGGATCTGCCGAACGGCATTTGAGCTGCACACGCAATCTTTTGCCGTGCGAATGCGATTCAATCAATTCGGGTATTGCACCTATGGCCCGAAGAGTTCCATTGGCGAGTATGGCCACACGATCGCTGATCAGTTCGACTTCTTGAAGAATGTGGCTGTTCAAGAAAATGGTTTTCCCCTGTTGCTTCAAAGTCTCGATCAGCTCACGAATTTGCGATCGCCCTAATGGATCTAATCCGTCTGTAGGCTCATCCATGACCAGAATCTCTGGCTCGTGCAAGAGTGATTGAGCAAGTCCGAGCCGCTGACGCATACCTTTGGAATACTTGCGAACACTCTCAGTCTCGCGACCCGCAAGGCCGACTAGATCCATCAGTCGAGGAACCATTGATTTGATTTTCGTATCAGTGAGACGGCTGAGTCGCCCATAGTAAAAAAGAGCACCGAGTGCGGTAAGATGCTTTGGAAAAACAAGATTCTCTGGTAGGTATCCGATTTTCATTCTTGCCGCCATGGAGCCTGCTGGCTGTCCAAGAACTGCGGCTTTTCCGGACGACGGTCGCAGGATACCCAAAAGTAGTTTTACAAGCGTCGTCTTCCCGGCTCCGTTAGGTCCAAGTAACGCAAAAACTTCTCCACGAGCAACAGACAAGTCAACATCCGTAAGCGCTTTCAAGGAACGACTTCGAAGCCATCCTCGGTGATAGGACTTGCAAAGCTTACTTGTTTCGATGACGAGACTAGATTTTTTCATGCGTTATGCACTGCCACACCAACGCACGTGAACTGTCGTTTGATGGTAAAAGAAATCAAGCTCGATAGTTACACCTTTTTTCGGCATATCCACCATTTTTAGTTCTGGGATTGCTTTCACCGCAATGGCGACTTGATCTAATTCGAGCCTATTGGGCCTACGATACCTTTGATCCGAAACGAAACGTTGGATCAGCGGATAAGCATCTGCACTCGCAACATCGAAATCAAACTGTTCGATGTACCAGAGATCTATTGGTGGAATCTCGTGGGATTCACCGAAGTTCAAAAACGTAACATCTGCTTCGTCTGAATCGTCATCTTCGTTGTCATCATCATCGTCGTCATCATCTTGTGTTTCGTCATCTTGTGTTTCGTCATCCGTGTCTGATTCATAGTCGCTCATGACTCGAAGATTCTCGAAGTCATCGCTGCATACGATACCAAAATGGAAACCCGATTGGCCAATTACACAAACATAGAATGGATCGTGTTCTTCATTCGGAAAGGAAATTTCTATGATCCGCTCCGATGGAATCCATTTCCAAACTGATACATTGTAAAAATCACGTATCGCAGCATAGAATATTCGTAACGGGCTCTCCGTAATCTCGCAGCAATCAAAGAGACTCTCGCGCATCGAGGGGTCGCTGCAGTGCAAAATCAAGTGCTCGACCGCGTTATCGAGTAACGATTCTTCCTCGACATCACACGACTCGACCTCAATACCCAGTATCTCTTGAAACATTGATACTGTTTCGGGAATCGTATGGGGATGAACCTTCAGCGTAGCAGGAATGGAAGGTTCCATGTTTTCGGAAAGAGGGAAAAACATTCCCTTCATGATTGTCCTTGCCAGGTAATCCGCGGTAGGTCTCGATTCTGTCAGATCGTGAATACGGATCATTTCCGACTCTTCGTCAATCACCAACGCGACACAAGACTTACGAGGTGTTGCCTCGTCGGAAATCCAAATCGGTGGTTGAAAAATGCCAACATGCCAGATTTCATCCGACTTCGGAAGTTTCTTTGCTTTTTCCCAGTTTTCGTCGCTTAGTTGAACGTCTTGATCAACTTTATTGATCACATCCAAAAGTCCTTCCATCATGTCATCGGGAAGCCCCGCATTCTCATCAAATTCGCAATCAATATCTAAGTCACTACAGCGCTTCTGCCAGCTTTGAGCGAGGCTACGTTTCGTAAGGATCAATTGTGTCGGACGATGCGGTTCTTGGCTTTGTCCGTCAAGCATCGTTTGCACCAAGACATCCCACAATCGAGCGTTAGTTGGCTTATCCTCGTCCGCTTCTACACACAAGAGTTCTTCTTGGTTGACATCGTAAACAAACGTGCAGTAAGTGGAAGCGGCTAGTTGCTTTGACTCGAGTATCCACGTGGAAGGCTCCAGAGGCAGCGAAGCTAGCATCTGAATCTGTCGCTTAAAATCGCTCTCAGGTGTAACGCTTGGTTCTTGAACGTAGTTCACGGTGTTACGCATGAAACGGACAAAGCCTTCCGTCGATCGAATTGCCACGCCGCCGATAGTTGCGATCCAATAGGCTTCCTCTTCGCTACCCGGCTCAAAGTCCACAAGGTAGCTTTCATGCCAATAGCCATCACCCAGGAAAACATCAAGGATGTGAGTATTCTCTTGAACTGCCCTCCGAAGGCAATCACTTGCTAATTCGGACTTTGAATCCGCTTTAAATGCATGAAGAGTTTTTAGCAAATAAAGCATGCAAACCGAACTGCAATCGGATGGCGAAAGCGAATCGAGGAGGCTCAGCGACACATCGAACTCATCTTGTTCATAGAGCCGCACGCAATGGACGGTTCGGTGACCTTGCACGTCGTTATCAAACTGAGAATCTAGTTTATCGTGAGCGGCAAGCACGACATCGCGTAGTCCCAGTTTCCACAGGTGAAATATTGCGTCGAGGGTCGCAGCAAAATACTCATCTTCGAAGGCTAAGTGGTATTCAGGATTTGATTTTGACGCGTCATAGAACCAATTTGCTTCCATGATGGCCGTTGAAAGATAGCCAGCACGCGTTGAATCACTCTCAGCATAGTTACTAGCAAGAATCCATCCACCAATAAGCTGCCGACAGGTAGTTGTTGCCTCAAGACATAGAAGCAATTTCGCTTCATCATCCAACTCTGGAGAAAATCGACTAAGAATTTCGCTCGCGTTGACATAGCCCTCAGGAAGAAGCTCCAAAGGAATTTCATGAACTTCATCATCGAAAATAGTATCACCGGTACGATTAGGGTCATCGATATCAATTTGGTTTTTGGATTCGATG
>Ga0105046_10010398_pt1 | contig 14497 bp, 13 predicted proteins | sample MAT03_FD_78385 | JGI IMG/M metagenome (GOLD analysis project Ga0105046, IMG submission 78385) | Freshwater microbial communities from Lake Fryxell liftoff mats and glacier meltwater in Antarctica - MAT-03 (megahit assembly) | ecosystem: Environmental > Aquatic > Freshwater > Ice > Liftoff... | reverse complement strand
AATTGCGGCATAACCAATTGCTATAAGGCTTACGATAATCGCGATGAGCGATATGTCCATAGAGATGATCTTGTTAAAAAATAGATATAATATTTGTCAGTATCGGATAATAGCTAAAAAAAGGTATTAATGAAAATTTTGGGAAGTTATTTCATTTGCTTTAAAGTCCATTTTGTGTTTTTTTTAAAACAAATCAATATTATTTTTTTACCCCGTTTTACTATGGATTTTCAACTTGATACAGAAAAGAATCATCAAGAACCAACAGGTTCTGGCTCTCATGCAAGCCATAAAGCGTCTTCCCTTGATATGGATGCTGTAAAAAAAGATATGAAACTTCCTCCGTTTTCTTTCAAAGGAATCGATTGGAAAAAAGAACTCGAAAATGTGATTGAATTGTATAAAGGTACACCAGGGAAAGTGCATGAAATTATTGAGGCACCTCACAATTTAAGCGTCGCCGTAGGGTTTATTTTTGCAAGTGCTCTTGCTACTGGTCTTGGCCTATATTTTGCTTATCCTGGGTTTGTAGGGATTGGTTATGTCCTTGGTATTGCTCTCTCTGTATTTATTACTACTATTGCGAGTTTTGTCATTACGGGTTTGTTGGCTCGCCAAGTTTTTCATGTGAAACAAAATGCCTATAGCTTTTTGAAACTTGGTGGATATTTAAATGTTGCTCAAGTTGTACAAATTATTCCAGGAATTGGAACTGTTTTGGGATTGATTATGTTAATATGGGCATTGGTGATTTTCTATCGTGCCGCGAGAGATGAGTTTAAATTGAGTGTTCGAGATATTATCCTTCTTATTATTATTGTTGCTGTTGTTACTTTTGTTCTAAATTTTATTTTTGCTTCAATTTTTGGATTGCGAGGAGCATATGTTTCTTTAGCATAAATGATGTAATAGAAATATTTTTCTCCCTTACGTGCAATAGTCCTCTTTTTATGTTATAATAAGAGGACTATTTTTATTTTATGGCCGACGATCAACAACAATCAGACGGTGACAATGGCTTGCAAAAGCCTCGAAATGAAAGTGCTGCTTCCAGTGATGGAGGTGCGGCGTCTTTTTATAGTTCAAATCCACCTCTTGAAAATGAACAAAGTGGTTCCGGTGCTGCTGGCCGTCCTAAAAAGCCTAAGACTGAAGCGCAAAAGGAGAGAGAAAGAGCACGAAGACGTCGGAGGAGACAGAGAAAATCTGAAGTCATAAAGCCAGAACTTCAAATGCCTTCAAGTGCTGCTGAGCCGCTTCCTGAGCCGATCATGAGGAATGAGCTTGCTGCGCCTGTAGAATCTGTGATGTTGGTGGAGCCGGAGGCTGAGCTTCAGCTTGGGCCGGAGGCTGAGCTTCAGCTTGGGCCGGAGGCTGAGCTTCAGCTTGGGTCGGAGGCTGAGCTTCAACTTGGGCCGGAGGCTGAGCTTCAACCTGGGTCGGAGCTTTCGTCAGAGCCGCAACCAGAGGTTCAACCAATGCTAGAAACTGAACCTGGATTTATTCCCGAATCTCATGCAGTTGAATTAGAATCTGTTTATCCAGACCCTGAAATTCCTGTTGGGCCTGAAATTCGGGAAGTAGCAGGTTCAGGGTACGCAGATGTTGGGCATTCAACGTATTGGGGCGATTCTGTTCTTTCGAATTCTGAGGCTGAGCAAAGTGGCCAAACTCCACCAACGGTTTTGCCGCCAGCTTTTGATGATGGGGAACAATGGAGCAAAGTTCAAGTTGGCCAGCCGCAACAAGAAGATGTAGCAGCAGATTCAGTTCCTCAGCCAACTTTTGAATCAGAAACAGAAACTGGTTTTCAGCCAAAGTCGGCAGTTCAGCCAGAGCCCGAAGTGCAACCAACTCCAGAGCCGGAAATTGAACCTGAATATCAATATAGTCCTGAGCCTTATCATGCGCCAGAACTGGAGCCAGAAGCAGAATCTCAGCTTAAACCTGAACCAGAAGTAGAGCCTGAGCCTGAGTCTGAGTCTGAACCTGAACCTGAGTCCGAGTTGCAACCTGAACCTGGATCACAACCTGAACCTGAAGTTCAGGCTAAAGAAGGTGAAGTTGTGGAGCCGGAAATATCTGAAGAGGAACAAAAGCCTGAGTATTTGGATGAAAAAACTGAAGGAACGGGGATTAAGGCGCTTGATTTTGTGAAAAAAGGTTTGGATGCGGTGCGTGGTTTGACTGATAAATTGAAAGAGCGTTTTGCTCAAACGGCGGCAAAAGAAAAGCCTGCTGTGGAGGCGGAGGTGAAAAGTGCTGGTGGCCGTTTAGGGGATTTGTTTCAAAAATTAAAAAATGGAGTTGCTGGTATTTTTTCGAGTGGAATTGGTGGATGGGTTCGGAAAGTTTTGGGTGGAATGGTGGTGATTATTCTTGTTGTTGCTGTATATTTCTTTGCTTCGAGTTTGCGTATTTATGAAAATATTACGAATTTATTCAAACCAAAAACTCCAGTAAATGTGGTGGTAAATGTTGATCCGCAAGCGCTGCGGGAGCAGGGGATTGCTACGGCTTATATTTTTGCAGATAACATGGGAAGCTTTGCTGACCGCACTGCAAATGTGGTGAAAAATGCCTATTATTTTGGCCGTTTAGAGCAGCCTGTTTTTTATGGTCAAACGGGAATTTCTGCAGCCGTTCATTATGGGTTCTTGCGAGATCAACAAGCGGCAAAGAACCAATTTGCTGGATATATTCAGATTTTGAGACAATTGAATAGTTTATATCAGGTTGATGTTTATGAGTTGGTGGATCGTAGTCCAAATCGAAATGAAAGTTTGACCCAGTATTTGAATGAATTGAATGCTACACAAGTTCAAGGAACACAAAATTTGCAATCAATTCAAGCGCAAATTGATGATTTGAAAATTTCCTCAAATAGTTTAGATCCCGATAAAGCACGTTATCAAACCGACTTTTTTGTTGCGTTAGAGAACTTAGGTGCCGATCAAGCAAATTTCTTATTACAAAATTTTATTGAAGTTTCCCAAAAACAAGTAGCTCTCAAAGCCCAACTCAGTGCCTTGACTCGACTTGCAGAGTATTATCAATCTTCACTTATTAATGTCAGATTAAGAATTCAAGCAGTTGAAGCTAACCGGGCCGCAGTTTTGGCAGGAATTCGAGCAGTGAGTGTGCCTGGATCGAATTTGGGTGTAGTAGTGCCTTCAACATAATAATTGAGTTGGTTCATATATTTTTGTCAAATCGACTCACTTGAAAATTTCTTTGAATTGGCTTATAGTTCGCCTGCAGCAAACAAGTTTATGTTCAAGTTTGAGTCTTTAATTCAGGGTGTGGCCAACAACTTACCGGAAGTTGACCGTTCGCTTTTGGAGAAGGCTTGTTCTTTTGCGGAGGGGCTTTATGAAGGTAGAAAGCGTTTTTCTGGTGAACCTTTTTTGGAACATTCTATCAAGGTTTTAGAAAGAATTTATCCTTATAATCCTGATTCTTCCACGATTATAGCGACGATTTTGTTAAATGCGCATGATTGTGAGAAATTTGATATTCATGTCATTCAACAAGAGTTTGGTGATGATGTGAAGGAAATGGTGGAATGTTTGGCGCAATTAAATTCCATGACGACTCGGCATACTTCTTCGAGTAAGAATGTTTTGCGAAAAATGTTTTTAATGATGGCCCGGGATTTGCGAGTGGTGGTGATTCGTTTGGCGGAAAGAATTGAAAATTTGCAGACCTTGAATTTTGTTCGGCAAATGAATCAAAAAGAAATTGCGCGTGAGACCATGGATATTTATGTTCCTGTGGCTTCGCGTTTGGGGCTTTATGACTATAAACTTACGTTGGAGGATTTAAGTTTTAAATATCTGTTTCCTGATGAATATTTGCGGCTTGAACAAGAATTAAATGAATATAGTAGCCAATTTGAAAAGAATATTGAAGGAACCAAGCAAGAACTTCAATCGCTGTTTGGGGAAAATAATTTAGAAGTGAATACTTCAGCGCGTGTAAAAAATCTTTTCAGTATTTATAATAAAATGAAAAAGAAGAATTACGGCTCATTGAAAGATCTTTATGATATTTATGCAATGAGAATTGTGATTCCAAGTTCAACGGATGCAGAAAAAGACAATGAAACTTTGTATGCGATTTTAAGCCTTTTACATGCCAAGTATCAGCCAGTTTTGACGCGATTTAAGGATTATATCGCCCATCCAAAACCGAATGGTTATAAAAGTTTGCATACTGCAGTTATTGGGCTTACTTCTAGGCATAAGAGTCAACCAACGGAAATTCAGATTCGTACGGAAAAAATGCATAAAATTGCGGGAACTGGCCTTGCTGCTCATTGGTTGTACAAAGGTCCTCAGGGTGAGTCGCCGATGTCTTTGGAGAAAGAGAAGCGTTTGTTGGAAATGTTTGCCAATTTAAAAGAGGATTTTGGGAAATCCAGTGGAAAACTACCTTCACTACAGGTGAATCTTTATATGGATCGGATTTTTGTTTTGACCCCGAAAAATTTAGTAAAAGATTTGCCACTTGGCTCAACTCCGGTGGATTTTGCTTATGCTATCCATACTGATATTGGTCATGCATGTTATTTGGCAAAAATGAATGGTGCTGTTGTGCCACTGGATTATCAATTGAAAAATGGTGATAAAGTAGAAATTATCACTGGGCAAGGTTCAAAACCCAAATTAAGTTGGCTGACTTTTGTGAAAACGAATTTGGCAAAAAATCGCATTCGCAGCTTTTTTCGAGCTTTGGATAAACAAAAATTGTTTGAAAATGGAAAATCCCAAATTAATTTTTTTTTAGAAAAGTTGAATCTGCCTTTCTTGGATGATCAATTGAGTGTTTTGAAATTTTATTTGGGACGTAAACACTCATTGAAAGAACGTCAAAATATTATTGAGGAAGTTGGCTCGGGATTCTATACGCCTTTTCATGTTGTCAAAGGTGCATTAGGAAGTACGGTTGATGTTTTGTTGAATCGCCAAAAGAAAATGGAAAAGGTTCGACGTGAAGTTTCATTGCCACCATCCGTTGAAGAAAATGGCTCTGGGAAAAGTCAGCGATTGATTATTGGAGGGCAGAGGAATATGCCGTATCGGATTTCTGACTGTTGTAAACCGAAATTGAAGGAGGATATTTTGGCTTATGTGACAAAAGTGAAAGGTGTGAGTATTCACCATACCAGATGTAAATTTGTGAAAAATATTGATCCTTCACGTATTTTGCCAGCGTATTTGGAAGAAGCAGTGACCAGGCAAACGCGGAATTATAAAGTTGGCTTAAAATTGGATATTAAAGAGCGTGATGGTTATTTGAAGGATATTGTTAAAATTTTTAATGAGAGTGCCGTAGTGATTTTGGAATTTCAGACACTCAAAAAAGAAGGTTTGCAGGTGGAAAAACGTGTGGTGGTTGATGTGTACGATCAATCCCATCTTAAAATTCTCGTGCAAAAATTATGTATGGTTGCTGGAGTTATGAAGGTTTCGAAGTATTAATTTTCAATTATTTTTTGAAGCATGCGTTCAGAAACAATTTCTCGATGAAGGTAGTTTTGGATGAAAATGTTGATGACGCGCTTGAGTTGGAATTGTTGTTCTTGGCTGAGAATAATTTGGTCCAGCCGTAGTTTTTGCGTTGGCCTGACTAAGAAATGAATTAGTTTCATGAGGCTGAAAGGAATAACTTCGGTGATTCCGTGTATGCGGTTGAAGCACGATAAGCAAGCTAAACTTCCTTCTTGGTCTAGCCAGATTTTGTCGTTTTCCGTCCATTTTTTCTGGCAGAAAAAGCAGAGGGAAATGTCGGGGAAATTTCCGAGGATATTCAATAATTGGATTTTAAAATTTTCGATAATCAGTTCATAGTTTTTCGTGGAAGCGAGAAACTCGATGGAAGTTTCTAAAAGTTGAAAAAGTTCGAAGCTTTCATCGGTGTTTTGGCCATTCACACTTTTTTCAAAAATCTCTAAAAGGTGCATAGCATAGAGTGATTTTTCAAGATTGTCGCGGATATTCAGATATGATTTTTCCAGTTGGCATTGGATAACCGTAAAATTATGAGGAGTTTCATAAATTTGAAATTGGCAGAAATTAAGCATTTCTAAATTGCCACCAAGCGCACTTTTTAGATTACGGGAATATTTACTCACGGCGTTTATTCGGCCATGTTCAGGGCTAAAAATAGTGAGATAATGGTTGTTCTCACCGCTATTTCTTTTTTGCAGAATGATTCCGGTAGTAAGAAAATGACGCATGGAATTGCTAATTTAAAAGAAGCTTGCGTTTCAGATAATGTTCCACCGTGGAAAAGCTGCTGATAATTCCAAGAATCATTGTTAAAGCCAATTCAATGAAAAAGATTTTGGTGAAATCAATTCTGGTCAATGAGCCGAGGATATTGAGACTTTCAATTTCAAGGAATTTTCCAATAGTAAATAACATGATAAAGCTGAGAATCACAGCAAAAAATCCATAAAGAGCACCTTCAGTAATGAAAGGGAGACGAATAAAATTAGGTGTTGCACCAACTAATCTCATAATGTTTATTTCGTGGCGTCGGTAAAAAATAGTGAGTTGGACAGCGTTAAGAATTATTAAACTTCCGCCAATAATAAAGGTGAGTACAATCCAGAAAATTAGCTGTTTAACGAAACTGTTCAGGGAAATTAGGTTGTTGGAAACATCGGAAATGATTTGGTTTTGTTGACGAGAAGCATCGCTGGAGAATTCAATGAAGTTTTGAAATTGGCTATTGTTGAGGTAATTGAGAATTCTTTCATGGTCTTCCGCGTTTTCTGCCACAATGTTTATGCTTGGGGGAAGGGGATTTTGTAAATTAAATTTTAGGAAAAATGATGCAGTTTCAGGATAAGTTTTGGAGATGGTTTTTAAGGCATCATCTTTAGAAATGTATTCGGCTTTTTTAACTCCTTCGAGTTTAGAAACGGAATCTTTGATGCTGGTAGCATCGTAAAAACTAATATCATCTTTGAGGTAAACCACTATGTCGACTTTTTCGCTTAAAGTATTGAGTGCTTGATTGGTGATAACATTCACTGCCAAGATGGAGTTAAAGATGCAAAGCATAATGGCAATGACCAAGATTGTTGCTAAAGAAAGTGCTTTGTTCCGCCACAAATTTGTCAGACCAAGTTTGATGCCTCGGAAAAACTCAATGAAAACATTGGTTTGTATGTCGTAAATATTAAGTTTTTTTCTTTTTGATTCCATACATTAGGCTTCAGTTTTTGGTTGAAGATTTTTAAGGATAGAGGTTTTGTAAACGTGGGGAAAATAAGGCGTCATACGAATAATTTCCGCATCTAGATTCATTTGAATTAACGTTGTTTGAATTTTTTGGGTAAAGACAAATTGGTCATAGCCGAGGGCAATAACATTTGGTTTATGTTTCACGATTACTTGATGTTTATTCGTGAAATTTCCCAAAATAACTTTGTCGGCGTAACCGGAATTTTTAACTGATTTCAATCGTTCCTTTTCGTTGTGAATAGGGTATTCGCCTTTGACATTTTTTACCGTTTCATCCCGTGCGATGACCACAATTAAATAGTCGCCAAGTTTTTTGGCTTGTTTTAAGCATTCTTCATGGCCGATGTGAAAAAGATCAAATGTTCCAAAGGCCATCACTTTTTTGCCAAGTTTTTGATGTAAAGAAAAATTCATTTCATTATTTACGCTATACGATCAGCTATAATCAGGTTTACATATATTAATCCCAAAAAGACCAAAAGTGAAGTGCAAATCATAAGGGTCTGGTAAATTTTAGCTTTTTTGCGCTGTTCTTCTGTTTCAGTAGGAATATTTATACTTAAGAAAACGTAAATAAGCGCCATCATGGCAAAAGGAATATCTAATACTTTATTTACAATGCTTGACGATGGCAGGAAATAGTTGTTACTTACCATTAGGCCACTTAAAATATGAAGGCTTCCAAGCGTAATAAAAAAGAGAAAAGCGATTTTTTTGAGACTGAGTATTTGTTCTTTCACATGGATAAATAAAGGTAGCTCTATTATAACGATTTATTTTGTTTTTTAAAGGTAACTATGTAAAATCTTGGTGAATATTTTTTCAATTTTCTATGGAAGACTCGAAAAAGCTTATTACAACAGAGAAAGTGAAGCACATTGCGCATTTGGCGCGCATTGGTTTGCAAGCGGAAGAAGTGGAGAAATTTGGGGGGCAACTGGAGGCAATTTTTGGTTACATGGCGATTTTAGAAGAAGTTGATACTTCAAATGTTGAGCCAACGACACAAGTGACGCAAGGGTTGAAAAATATGCTTCGAGTTGACGAGGTAGTAAAATTTGAACCACAAGATGGGCTTGTAGATGCTTCACCTTTACCAAAAATCGGTGGACAAATTCTGGTAAAGTCGGTGATTCAAGAATAATTTTCTTAATTTTTCTCAATTTTATGTATCAATTATCACTTTTTGAGGCGGCTGAAGGAATTCGGGAAAAGAAATTTACTCCGAGTGAATTAACGCAAGAAACTTTGGCGCGGATTGAGCAATTGAATCCTCAAATTAATGCATTTGTGAGTGTGCAAAAAGATTCAGCGATGGCTGCGGCAAAGGAAGCTGATGGGCGTGCTGAGAAAGGCGAATTGAAATCTATGATTGATGGCATTCCTGGGGCTTTGAAAGATATTTTTAATACCAAGGATGTGGCTTCGACTTGTTGTTCACGGATGTTGAAAGATTTTGTGCCGCCGTATGATTCTAGTGTTGTTGCGCGTTTGCGTGATGGGGGAATGATTTTAACAGGGAAATTGAATATGGATGAATTTGCTTGCGGGGCGTCGACGGAACATTCTTATTTTGGCGTGACGAAAAATCCTTGGGATTTAGAGCGTGTTGCTGGAGGTTCAAGTGGTGGAAGTGCTGCGGCGATTGCGGCGGATATGTGTTTTTATACTTTGGGAACTGACACGGGTGGATCAATTCGTCAACCCGCTTCTTTGTGCAGTGTGGTAGGAATGAAGGTGACGTATGGCCGGGTTTCACGTAGTGGGGTGACGGCTATGGCTTCATCTTGGGACACGGTTGGACCCATGACCAAAACGGTTCGCGACGCGGCGATTGTTTTGCAGATGATTGCGGGAAAAGATCCTTTGGATGCGACAACTCCTGATATTGCTGTGCCGAATTATTTGGAAAATTTAGGGAAACCGATTGCGGGCATGAAAATTGGCGTGCCGAAAGAATATTTTGGAGAAGGGATTGATCCAGAAGTTGCGCAGACGGTTCGAAATGCTTTGGCGGAATATGAAAAAATGGGCGCAATTATTAAGGAAGTGAGTTTACCGTATACGAAATATGCTGTTGCGGTTTATTACATTACCATGCCCGCGGAACTTTCTGCGAATTTGTCTCGTTATGATGGCATTCGTTTTGGCTTGAAGCCTGAAGGTGAGGTGAAAGAGTTGATTGATCAATTTTATTTAACCCGGGACCAAGGTTTTGGTGATGAAATTAAGCGCAGAATTTTGATTGGAACGTATGTACTTTCTGCGGGATATTACGATTCATATTATAGAAAAGCACAGAAAGTTCGGACTTTGATTTTGCAGGATTTTGAAAATGTTTTTAAAGAGGTGGATGTTTTAGTGGCGCCGGTTTCGCCTTTCCCAGCTTTTAAAATTGGTGAAAAAGCGAATGATCCTTTGGCGATGTATTTGGCGGATATTTTTACGATTCCGGTTTCGGCAGCGGGCGTTCCGGCACTTTCTGTTCCTTGCGGATTTACGCAGAGCGGTTTACCGGTTGGCATGCAAGTGATTGGTCCGCATTTCTCGGAATCATTGCTTTTTCAGGTTGGCGCGGCGTATGAACAGGTCACTGATTGGGGGAAACGTCGACCTCAACTGTAAAGATTGTTTGAAACAAAAGCTTTGTTTGCTCGTTATATCAATTGAATTTTATTTATATTTTATTAGTCATGAAAGCAAAAAACAAAAAAATGGTTGCCTCAGTGGTGGCTGCAATTGTAAGTTTCAGTATGGTTGGCCAAGCTTTGGCGGCGCCAATTTTTATGTCGAGTGAGGTTCCAAATCTTTTTACCAATTGTGCAGTTTTAGGAACATGCGTTGTGTATGTTGATGCGAGTTATGCTCTTACTGATGCGAATGGGTCAAAAGAAAAACCTTTTCAGGAAATTAGTGATGCAGTGGCGAAAGTGAATGGTTCATCTACTTTTAAGGCAATTTTTGTAGCTGAAGGAACGTATGCAACGGAAGCTTTGCCGCTGAAGTTTGCAGATAGGTATGTTGAAGTTCGAGGTGGTTATTTTGCTAATTTCGCGAGTAATGATCCGCAAAATCATGCTTCCATTATTCAAGCGAATTCAGATCCGATAATTTTTTCTTATGCGAATAGTGGGGGAGTTATTGATGGTTTTCAGCTTACGGGTGCGGGGGCACCGGGGTTTTTAGGGAGTGGCTACACCGTGAAAATAGAAAATACTGGAGCTACCAAGTACACGGTGCTGATTCAAAATAATCAGTTCAACAATAATAATGCTGGGTTTGGCGTTTCTGGTGTAGCTGCAAAAGCGACGGGAAGTAATAAAATTTATATTTCCAACAATCGTTTTCAGGGCAATATTGCGCTTGGGTCAATTCTTTCTGCAGAAGGAAATACCGTAGTTTCTAAAAATTATTTTTTTCAAAATACTTCTTCTTTGGGAGTTGTAAGTTGTAAAGCTGGATCGGTGGTGGCGAATAATGTTTTGGTCAATAATGCCGGTTCGTATTTAGTTTTTGCGAATGGTTCTTGTTTTATCACTCATAATTCTTTGGTGAATAATGAATTGGTTGATGGAATTGGTTATGCGGCGGTTTTTACGACCAGCAATGATAATGTGGTGACTAATAATTTGATTGCGCAAACGCGTGGGAATCAGACTTTTGCTCGAGATGCTGGAGACAATTCTGTGCCTGAAAACAATGGTTTTTCACAAAATGTCGATGATCCAGTGTTGGCAAATGGCAATTTTGCTTGTGACCCAAAGTTTTCTCCTTCAAATCCAAATGACGTAGGAAGTTATGCATTAGGAAATGGTTCTGATTGTGTGGATCGTGGGAAAGCTCAGGTTGATCCTCAAACAGATTTTTTGAATAAGGCCAGAAATACGGATGGCAACGGTGATGGTACAGTGAAAGCTGATGCTGGAGCTTTTGAAGCAACGAAATTTGAAGTTATTCCTGCTCCGAAACTTACGGATGTGAATCTTTCTGTTTCAACCATTACGGCTGACCAAAAAACGAGTAATTTGAATATTTCTACGAACGCTGAAGGGAAATTAAGTGTGCAAATTTTGAAAGGTGCAATTGAAATGAATCGTTTGATGGACGCTGTAACAAAGCCAGCGGGTACGCAAGCGACAATACTATTAGATGGAAAAGATAAAAATGGTGACATGCTTGCAGATGGTGATTATACTTTGCGAATCACGCTTCAAAATGCATTGGGTGTGGATGCGAAGGATTTGAATTTTTCAATAAATGCGAAAGTTGTGGTTCTTCCACCTGCGCAAACATGTGAAGGTTTTGTTGACGTTGCGGCTTCTGATGTTCACTGTGAAGCGATTAAATATGTGAAGTCTAAAGGGATTTTCAAAGGTTATTCTGACGGAAGTTTTAAACCGGATGCTGTGATTAACCGTGCGGAAACTGTTAAAGTCTCATTGATTGGGCTTGGAAAAACTATTGAAACAAGTGATGGAACCAATTTAGGATTTAGCGATGCTGATTCAAAACAATGGTATATTGACTATATTCAAACGGCGAAAAATTTGGGCGTGATTAAAGGCTACAAAGATGGAACCGTGCGACCTGCCCAACAAGTAATTCGGTCAGAAATGTTGAAAATTTTCTTTGCAACCACAGGGAAAGATTATAGTTCATTGGTGGTTACCCAATCACCGTATTTGGATGTTCCTGTTGATGGATCTGCTGATTGGTATATTCGGTACGCGCAATTAGCAAAAAATTATAATTTGGTGGTTGCTGATGCAAAAGGGAATTTTAGTCCTGAATTAGGCATGAAACGTGTTGATGTTGCAGAACTGTTTTACCGCTATGCTCAAGCCGGACTTTAATTTATACTGACTTTATTTCACTATTGTAAAGTTATGCCAGCGAAGAAAGAACCTGTGGTTACAATTCAAAAATCATTCTACCTTTTCTACGGCGAGGACACGTTCCGCAGCCGGGAAAAGGCGGTTATGTGGCGCAAAGAATTTGAAAAAAAATTTGGTGATTTGAATACCCATGTTTTTGATGGGGCGAAAATGACTTTCAATAATTTTGAAAGTGCCGTGCAAACATATCCTTTTTTGGCCGATAAAAAATTGGTGTTGATTGAGAATTTTTTAGAAAATGGGAAAAAAGATGAACAAGATAAAGTTGTAAAAATGCTGCCAAAAGTTGAGGATTTTTGTTTTGTGGTTTTTAGTGAAACCAGCAAACCAGATGCGCGAACAGTACTTTATAAGACTTTGACTAAGCTTGGTAAAACGGAAGAATTCAAATCTTTGACGCCTCAAGAAACGCAAAAATGGATTGGGGAAAGATTTGCAAAATTGGGTGTGCAAATTGGGATGAGAGAGGCAAGTTATTTAGCTGAAACTATTGGCAGCGATTTATGGCAACTTCATAATGAAATCCAGAAACTCGTACTTTTTGCTCATGGAAAGCCAGTTACCGTTGCGATGATTGATCAAATCACTTCAGCAAATATTACTTCAACTATTTTTAAACTTACGGATGCTTTGGGCGCGAAAAATCTTCCTCAAACTTTAGAGAATTTTTCTAATTTGCTGGAAAGTGGTGAAGAGATTATGGGCGTTTTTTATCGATTAGTTGGACATTTTAGGACGATGGCGCAAGTGCGTGCAGCGGTGGATCAAGGTTTGAATAAAGCGGCAATTGCTAAAGAATTGAAAGCGCATCCGTTTTTTGTTGAAAAGCTTATTTTGCAATCGCGGAATTTTGGAATGAATGAATTGCGAGAGGTGTATCAGAATTTTTTTGAAATTGATAAAGGCATTAAAACCGGGAAAATCCGTATTTCAACCAATGATGTTTCTGAACTGAAGCGCGTAGTGGAAGTGATGCTGGTGAAGTTGAGCGGGGTGCGGAAATAGGGTTTTATTATTGGTGATCATCTATTTCGAAAATCAGCAGTTCGTTTTTTTATTTATAATTCCAAGAGCTCTGTACTGTCGGTTAATTCGGAAATACCATACGCCACAACCTTTTGGATTTCTTTCTTTGAATTCAACTTGAGATTGCAGATCTTTTAGGAGAAAAAGCTTTGCTTCTCGGCACCGCCCCACAAGTCCACGTATCTGTAAATAAGCCAATATATTTTTCTGCTCAAAAATTTGCTGAATTTTGGGCATAGGCAGATATTAGATATTGATCAGATCAGACTTTTTTAATTTTCTTGCTGCTGCTGCCTTCTTTAAGATTCCTGCGTCAACTTCATTTTTATTCAATTCAACAAGCTCTGGTTTCATAAAATGTTCTTCATATTCATGAATATCTAAAATAACCGCAATAGGTCGATTATTCATGAAAATATATTTTGGATGAGCTTCCAGTCCCTCTAAGCACTCCTTTGTTTTCGTTCTAAGATCTGTTACTGAAATACATTGATCTTGAAGCATGGTGGTGAATTTGGTAGTAAATTTGTATTGTAATTATATACTGAATTTAGCGCTGATGCAAATTCAACAAAGATGTTTCCATTGAGTTTTGAATCGAAATAATTTCATCGCAGTAAGTATTTAATTCAATATTAACTCCTCAACATGAAATTTTTCTAAACTCGAGCTGAAAAATAAATAAAAAAAATCCCTCTCCACCAAAGGAAAGGGATTTTTTTTGAATTGCTGAGATTAACGGGCGATTTGGCTTGAGCTCAAATCAATCAAATCCTTGAGACCTGGAGGCGTATTTTGGAAAATACGTTGGTCGTAGCGGATGGTGATGGCACCTTCGTCGAGGGCTGGGTCACCGGAGGTTTGACGGAATTTGAACAGTGGGCCGATGTTTCCGTAGACTGAACCGTTGATGGTTAATTTGTTACTCGAGTAACAACTAAGGTCTGTGTTTGTTTCCTTGCAAGTTGTGTTCCCAGTGGTTTGGTACATGTTACCAGTCTCGGCAGTTGTACCTTTTTGAACAAAGTAAGCACCTGAGAGATCAGTGACATTTTTATCAATAAGGATGTTCCCGTTGATGACGATGACGGCTAAGGAATTCACTTTTCCACCTTCATCTGGGCCGTAAGTAATATCTCCATTAATAACCAAATCTGCGTTTTCAACGATGATGGTTTTGGCGCCGCCGGTAATTGCTAGGGAGGCATTGATTGTTGCAGGTGTGTTGGTGGAACCTTTGTAATAGTAAACACCATTGTTCCAAACTGTTGAGGAGTTGATAGTAGATTGGCCATTTTGGCTACTCCATCGCGTGAGTTT
>Ga0105046_10010397_pt1 | contig 14497 bp, 13 predicted proteins | sample MAT03_FD_78385 | JGI IMG/M metagenome (GOLD analysis project Ga0105046, IMG submission 78385) | Freshwater microbial communities from Lake Fryxell liftoff mats and glacier meltwater in Antarctica - MAT-03 (megahit assembly) | ecosystem: Environmental > Aquatic > Freshwater > Ice > Liftoff... | reverse complement strand
TGTTCGTCCGATTTCACGCACAGGAGCCCATTGTTGCGAGACAATTGCCGTTAAATTGCGTCTTAATGAAATCTGACGACACGACTACAATCTTCAACGACCTTTGCGAACGGACCTGTCTTTCCAATTCAAATCTCACCAATGAACATTCTTAAGCTTCGCCGTCTCGTGGAATATCTGATCTTTCAAACGCTGCTGTTTGTTGTCAGATGTCTGCCCGTACGCGCCAGTGTTCTGTTGGCTGAATCATTGGCTTGGATCATGACCCGCGTAGTGCCGAAAAAATTTAGTCGCTATGACATCGCCAGGGAGAATCTGAAACTGGCGTTCGGTGATGCGATGACCGATGCAGAAGCAGATCGCACAATCTATGGCATGTGGCTGCATCTGTTTCGCATGGTCTGTGAAATGATCCAGTTGCCTCGGCGCTTTCGCCTGGCCAATTGCTCCGACGTCTTAAACTTCGAACGTCGCAACGACTGCGTGAAGGCACTATGTTCAGGACGGCCAGTGCTGTTTCTTGGCGGCCATTTTGGGAATTGGGAAATCAGCGTCAACACGTTTGGACACTTCGGATTCCCGATGGGAGTCGTGGCTCGTCATCTGGACAACCCGTACCTCCACAAGTGGTTCAAGGACTTTCGTGAATCGACCGGTAACTCGTTGATCCTGAAGAGCGGTGCCGGGGCCGAACTTTCAGACATCATGGAACGCTGCGGAATGGCTTCTCTGTTGTGCGATCAGGATGCAGGCCGCACGGGAGTCTTCGTCGATTTCTTCGGTCACCCGGCATCGACGTTTAAATCCATCGCCTTGCTGGCTCTTCAGTACAACGCGTTGGTTGTTGTTGGCGGAGCCTTTCGTTTGCCAGCTGCCGAACAACAGAACTGTCGATGGATTCGATTCAGCCTGACGACGCAGGACATCATCGACCCCGCCGAATTTCAGGGGACGAATGGAATTAATGAGCTGACGCAGCGTTTTACATCATCGCTGGAGGCATTAATTCGCAAAGCACCTGAGCAATATTTCTGGGTTCATCATCGCTGGAAAACCGCCCCCGGAGCGCGTCGCAAGCAAAGAAAAGCGGCTGAAGCGTGAGTCGCATCGCCGCTATCGCGATCGAAAACGTGTTACCGATGAGCGACGATTACAAATGCGCTATCGCCAACACCGACCGCAGCGTACGCGTCCTTGTGAGTCGCCCGCTGCCATCGCTCGCGCTCGCCGCCCACGCGACCAAATTATCTGGACAGCGGATGACATGAAATCAAGTGCCTTGTGCATGGAGACCAGGGGCTAATGGTATTCGATTTGGTCACAACATTTCTTATCGGAGAGGCCAAAGCTCCTGCTGAGCCGGGAGAAACTTTGACATCGAACGGGGAATGCGGTTCGGCAGGAGCCTCGCCCTCCCGAGAATTCCGAGGCCTTCGATTTGCGAGACTCTGGATGACAAGTGATTTGGCACTCGATACATTGCTTGAGACTCGATTGTCATGGTGACGAGATGATCGATATTCGCTGCTCTTATGGGGGCGAGTTATCGCGGGTCCCCAACGTCTGACTTTTACTCTTTACGAACAGCGAACCCTGCCGTGCCAACCGCTCTATTTGCTTACGAACCGTTGTTCGATCTGGGAACTGACGAGACACAGTACCGACTGCTCACAAAAGAGCACGTGAAAGTTCGTCAGTTTGAGGGACAAGACGTTCTGTGCGTCGATCCCAAAGCCTTGACGCTGCTCTGCTCACAGGCATTTCACGATATCAATTTCTTTCTGCGTCCCGCACATCTGAAACAGGTCGCTGCGATTCTGGATGATCCGGAGGCGTCTGAAAATGATCGCATGGTGGCTCTGACGATGTTGAAAAATGCCGACGTGTCCAGCGCGGGGGTGTTGCCGTTTTGCCAGGACACAGGTACGGCCATCGTCCAGGGCAAGAAAGGCCATGCAGTTTGGTCGAGCGGTGATGAAGAAGCTCTGTCACGCGGAGTTTACGATGCCTACACCGAGAACAATCTTCGATACTCCCAAAACGCCGCGCTGACGATGTGGGATGAGAAGAACACGAATACGAATTTGCCCGCTCAGTTGGAACTCATGTCCTGCGACGGCAGCGACTACAAATTCCTGTTCATCGCGAAAGGTGGCGGATCGGCGAACAAGTCATATTTCTATCAGGAAACCCGCGCGGTTCTGAATCCCAAATCACTCGTCGAATACCTGACAGAAAAGATGCTGACACTGGGGACCGCTGCGTGTCCGCCATATCACCTGGTTTTTGTGATCGGCGGTACATCAGCTGAAGCGACGATGAAAACCGTCAAACTCGCATCAACGAAATATCTGGACCATCTCCCAACAACCGGCGACGCGCTGGGCCGGGCGTTTCGAGATCTGGAAATGGAAGAGAAGATGTTGCACGCCGCCAGAACCTGCGGCATCGGTGCTCAGTTTGGTGGGAAGTACTTTGCTCTGGACGTACGCGTCATTCGGTTGCCGCGACACGGTGCTTCATTACCAATCGGCATCGGTGTGTCGTGCAGTGCGGATCGACAGGCGAAAGGCAAGATCACAAAGGATGGCGTGTTTCTGGAGCGGCTGGAAACTGAGCCATTGAAATACATTCCCGAAGAACTGCGTCATCGTAAGGACGAGGGCGCAGTGCATATCGATCTGAATCGCCCGATGGAGCAGATTCTGGCAGACCTGAATCAGTACCCAGTGACGACTCGCTTGTTGCTGAGCGGCCCGATCGTGGTCGCTCGCGACATCGCGCATGCGAAACTGAAGGAGCGTCTTGATTCAGGCCAGCCGCTTCCGGATTACTTCAAAGCGCATCCGGTGTATTATGCCGGCCCCGCCAAGAAACCGGAGGGCTATGCGAGCGGTTCGTTTGGTCCGACGACGGCTGGACGAATGGATTCGTACGTTGATCTGTTTCAGGCTGCTGGCGGCAGTATGGTCATGATTGCCAAAGGAAATCGCGGCAAGCAAGTGACAGATGCGTGTCACAAACACGGCGGCTTCTATCTTGGCAGCATTGGCGGACCAGCGGCGATTCTGGCCAAAGAGAACATCCGCAGTGTGGAGGTGGTTGAATTCCCTGAGCTCGGTATGGAAGCCATCTGGAAGATCGATGTCGTTGATTTCCCCGCGTTTATCCTTGTCGATAACAAAGGCCACGACTTCTTCGCGAACGTTGGGACTGGGTGTTCGCATTAGTCTGATGTCTTCTCCTCGCCCTACAACATCGCAATTTTTCGTCGAAGCAGCTTTGCTGATGACGCTCGTGCTTGCGATCGCATGGGCCGTCGGCGGCGGATACCTGATGCAGCGACAAATGTGGATGGATGAAATCCATTCGTGGCTGCTCATTCAGGATGCTTCCACATCACGATCGTTGCAGGCGCTGGCGGACGGAGTCGACTATAACCCGCCCACATATATTTTGCTGGCAAGACAGCTTCGATATCTGCAGGGCGACGGAGGCATCACAGAAGGCCGTTTGCGAAGCCTTTCATTGAGCTTAATGCTGCTTGCTATCCTCGGCGTTTTTACACTGCTGCGCCGCCGCTATCCGATGCTGATCTGTATTGCGTCTGTACTGTTGATGGTGTCCAGTGTGCATTTGATTCATCAGGCCACGGAAATGCGATTTTACCCATTATGGCTGGCGGCGTGTGCATGGCTCTGCGTCGCGTTGAATGTTGAAGGGCTGCAGAAAGCATGGCAGCTTCGATTGTCGAATGTCGTGGCGCTGCTGATGGCTGCCATTATTACAACCTCGCACTACTTCGGCATCCTGACTCTTGGTTTGATCTGCGGCGGTGCTTTCCTGGCACCAAATCTCACCAAAGGCAGGATCAGGATGATTCTCGTCACCGGGCTGACTGGCGGAGTCTGCCTAGTTGCTTGTCTTCCATTCCTGATCGTTCAACGCTCCGCACTTTCACAGGCGACATGGGTCTCACCTGCGACAGTGGCCGACAGCATTGGATTTTTGACAGCACTCTTTCCCTTGCTCCCGGTGATTGTATGTGGGATCGCATTCGTGCTGTCGACGGCATTGAACAAGTCGCAGGATTTGGGTAAAAGTTCGATACCCCATGACGCCCGGCAACTCGCCCCGTGCATACTGTTGTCGCTGATGCCGCTTGTGATTGTGCTGCTGTCATGGACGATTCAGCCGGCTTTGGTAACAAGATACGCTGTGACGGGCGTGCTTGGATTCGGGCCGATTTTTGCTGTCTTGTTATCGCGATGTGGACAACGCGGTCAGGTTATTCTGGTGATGATCAGTGGAGTTATCTTCATGCAGGCTGTTGCCTTCTGCCGTGATCAATGGCATGAGATCGACGAAGCACGCGATGCATTTGTGGTACAGCTGAAGGATCTTCCGAGTGACGTACCGATCATCTTTGAAGACCGAACGGTATCGATGCCCGTCCTGCACTCGCACCCGGAATTGCAGTCTCGATGTTCGCTCATCGATTTCACCGACGATCAGCTAACCGGAGATTCGCGTCTTCGCAGCGTCCAGCGTGACGTCGGACGTCGTATTGAAAAATGGTATCCCGAATACAAAATGAAATCGCTGAGTTCTCTTCGCGACGAACCGGCGTTCTACGTGATCCCGTACGAAGATTCAAAGTCGGTCGAACTACGCCGGCCGACAGAATTTACAAGAACAAACATCTCGCCGACGATCATTCGCTATGAACGAATCGTGAGAGACTCCTCAGAGAAATAAATCGAGCTCGAAGGGCCGATGCCTAATGGTACTGGTCTTGGTCCCGAGATTTTTTACGGGACAACATTTCTAATCCGGGAGGGCAAAGCTCCTGCTCAGCCGAGAGAAACATTGGACATCGAATGGCAAAGTGGCTCAAGAACAGTGCCGAAATAACATTGCGAAAAGCACGTCAGGCTTTCCAGCCTGACATGAAGCAAAACAAGTCAGCCTGGAAAGGCTGACGTACTTTTGCTTCGGGACTATTCCTCAGGACGATCTTCGACCGTGAATTGAAGTCTCTATCAACTGCAGAATTTGTTCAGCGACGTACAGCTTCGTGCCTTTGTAGGCCGCGATCGTTTCGGCGTCAGGTGACAGGATCTCAACGGAGTTCGTGAGTGAGCCGATCGCTGATGTGTCATTGAGAACGATGCAGTCGCACTTCTTCATGCGAAGTTTTCGCATCGCGTTGTTGCGAGGATCCTGGGACTCCAGAGCAAAACCGACAATCCAGCGGTGCCCTTTTTGGCTGCCAAGTTCCGCAAGCACGTCGGAGGTTTCCACGAGTTCCAGTACCATCGGCTGACCGGTCTTTGTGATTTTCCCAGTAATCCGTGATTTGGGCCGGTAGTCGCAGACAGCTGCAGTTGCAATGACTCCATCGCACCCCGGGAAAAGTTCCAGACACCGCTGACGAAGCTGATCTGTGGTCTCGATGCGATGAACTTCGCAGCCTTCCGGTGCTGGTTGTTCAACAGAGCCCGTGACAAGCACAACTTCATGTCCGCCAGCAATTGCAGCGGTCGCCAGGGAGTACCCCATGCGTCCGCTGCTGGCGTTGGAAAGAAATCGCACGTCGTCGATGTATTCGCGCGTCGGCCCGGCTGTGATCAGAATTCTCATCGTGCTGTTTCGCCTGCCAGCACGGCTTCCATTTCCAGCAGAATTCGTCCGGGATCGGCCATGCGGCCTGACCCAACCTGGCCGCAACTTAGCCAGCCTTCCTCCGGACCGACGATGTGGTAACCATCATCTTTCAACTGTGCGACATTGCGTTGCACAGCTGGCTTTGCCCACATGTCACAGTTCATGGCCGGTGCGATGATAGCCGGAGCTGTTGAAACCAGCATCGTGGTGCTCAACAAATCATCCGCCATTCCATGCGCGAGTCTGGCAATCGTCTGCGCTGTTGCCGGTGCGATCACAACCAGCTGGGCGCGCCGAGCCAGCCCGATGTGTTCGCCCTGGAAATGTTCGTGAGCCTGAAACGCATGACTGTGCACAGGTCGCCCAGTCAGCGCTTCGAATGTTGTGGCTCCGATAAATTGATGAGCGGATTCGGTCATGATCACGGACACTTTTGCCCCCAATTGCACAAGGCGACTGCAGAGGTCTGCGGCTTTGTAAGCAGCAACTCCCCCGGAGACGCCCAGCAGAATTTCACGGTTGGCAAGGGAACCGGACATGATCTAATCTTTACGATCAGAAGCAGGACGGGACTCAAGTCCCGTCCTGATCTTGACGGGTCTGGAGACCCGCCCTACAGAATAACCCATGTTTTTACATACCTCTGGTTCTATTACAGATCATCAATTCCCGGGCCGCCGTCGTCAGCCAGCAGTCGGTCGAGCTTATCGACGAGCGGAGACCGATCATCAGCTGCTTTCACGTTGCCGGAGGCATCAAGATAAATCTTGTCACCCATGATCTCCGCAACAACGATCTGCATCAGATCTTTTGTGTTGAGATCCACAAGCGGTCGCGCGCCACGATTCAAAGCGACCATGCGCTTTTGAATCATGGCTGTTAGTTTGAATCGTCCGCCAACTTTACGGGCAATTGCGTCTTCACGAAATTCATCAAGCATCTTGAGCCATCTCCTCCGCCTTCAGTATCGCACAGATCTCGCTGACTGCGGCTTCCAGCTGATCGTTCACAACCACGTATTTGTATCGCTCGGCCAGCTGCAGTTCTCGTTCTGCGGTCGCCAGACGACGTTGTATCACTTCTTCAGATTCCGTTCCCCGAGCTCTCAACCGACGTTCAAACTCTGCCGGGGACGGCGTCTTCAGGAAAATCGTAACAGCATTTGGGTACTGCTGCATAACCTTCAAGGCTCCCTGGACGTCGATTTCCAGGAATGCCCAACCATTTTGTTCCCAGGCTCGATCCAGTTCTGATTTTAGAGTTCCGTAGAGAAAGCCAGAAGAAAAAACCTCGGCATGCTCCAGAAACTCGCTGTTTTTCAGTTTTTCGCGAAAGTCCGCGTCTGTCAGAAACCAATAATCATCGCCATAAATTTCTGCAGGCCGCGGCGGACGAGTTGTCGCTGAGACCGATTTTACCAGCTTCACTTCAGCGCGTGCCACCAGTTCCCGCACGAGTGTTGTTTTTCCACTTCCGCTGGGGCCCGACAATACCACTATGCGTTTCGGTCCATTCTGAACCATTGACACCAGTCTACTTGTTCTATTCGCTTTGCATGTTATTCAACGTTTTGCAGCACTTCGCGCATGCGTTCGATGGCAGCTTTCATTTCCACAACGCTTAAGGCGATCGTTACATTGTTCGCCTTGGAGCCTGTCGTATTAATTTCACGGAACATCTCCTGCCCGATGAATTCAAGTTTACGTCCCTGCGATGTGTTGCCGTTGAGCAGTCTGAGAAATTGTTCTGTATGGCTTCGAAGACGTGTAATCTCTTCGTTGATGTCGCATCGATCTGAGAACAATGCAACTTCACGAATCACATCATTTTCACTGACGGAAATCGAAGAATCGCCGATCATGCGTCGGACGCGCTCCATGATTTTGTCGCGGTACTCGGTGACAACCTGCGGAGCGAGCTCGGCAACCTTCTTCACTTCTGTTTCAATCACCTCGCACTGACGTTCCATATCCTGCCGCATGGATTCGCCTTCACGCTGGCGGAAATCATCGAAATGATCCAACGCCTCGGAAAGACATTTTTCAACGGCTGGCCAAAGAGAGTTTACAAGTTCGTCTGGCAGCTCGGTCTGTGTGACCACGCCCGGCAGTTGGAGTAAATGACCGAGATTCGGCCGGTTGCCGTCCACTGCTGCGATTTCAGACAACTGCTGTTGATATGACTTCAACAGATCCTGATCAATTTTGAATTCGCTTTGACCACCATGAAAACGCACGCGAATTGAAACCTGAATCGTACCACGTGCCACGCGTGAACGAATAAGTTTTTCAATTTCCGCTTCAAAGCGGGCTACAGAATCCGGCATCCGTACGGATAACTTCAAGTAGCGATTATTGACGGATTTAATTTCGGAACTGACATGAACTTTGTCCGAATCGAACGAAGCGTTGCCAAATCCCGTCATGCTGAGCAGCACGCTAGAATTACCTTACAAGAGAGCGTTCCAGGTATTTTCTGAAGCGTCAGTATTCACTTGCCAGACGGCAACCTGATGTCTGCACCTCAACGAAAACAGTTAGACTAAGGATTTGTCCTGAAATAATTTCTGTAATACGCCGTAAGATGGACTTCCAGTCCGCCCGAAAAATGACGGACTGGAAGTCCATCATACATTTTGCAAACCCGCATATTGTTTCGGGACAATTATTGAGGTTTTGCATCCGCTGCCGGAGCTTCTTTTGCGGGTTCAGTTTCAGAAGCCCTGGCATCTGAGTCGGCTGCGGGTGCGTCTGGAGAAAGTTCAGCCGGAGCGGCCGATTTTTCGTCCGTTGATGCTTTTTCATCGGTTGTCGGTTCGGCTTTTTCAGGCTCAGCTTTTTCTGCATCAGTCTTAGGAGCGGCAGGTATTGTCGCTTCAGCGGCATCCAACTTCTTTTCGCCGCCTGGTTCAGCCACATCACCACTAGCGGGTCCAGTCGCTTTGGCGTCATCGGTGTCACCCGATGTCATTTCTCCACTGTCATTGATCGTTTCGTCTTTGCCCGCATCCGCACCTGCTTCAAAGGCGCTGTTTTTTCCTGTCTTCGACGCTTCGGCGTCGCGACGCATAATCATGCCAAGTCCGCCAGCGAGAAGAACCCAGACGACGGCCAATACAATTGTGATGCGAGTGAATGTGTCACCGGCACGTGTGCCGAATGCACTTTGACCACCCATACCGCCGAATGCACCTGCCAGTCCGCCGCCACGTCCGCGCTGAATCAATACCAGCAGAATCATGAACAGGCTTATCGCCAGCATCAGAAAACTCAAAGTTCCGATCAGAAATGACATCTGACAATCCGTTTCACAGCAAAGAACTAATTGAATCTAACAATCACAAAAACATCAGTTTTTGTTTGAAGGACAGCCTTTTGAGGCTGACCATAACAGAAGCTTTAATGTCACCACTTTGTAAAACCGGGACGGCTTGAATGGGCCGTCGTACACGAAACTATGTTGCGGTCGATAGCTTGCGGGCTGCAGCGATAATCGGCACAAAGGTGCTGGATTTCAAGCTGGCTCCACCAACCAAAGCTCCATCCACATTTGGCAAACCGAGCAGTGATTCAGCGTTGTCTGCCTTCACACTACCACCATACAGGATCCGAACCCTTTCGGAGAACGCCGGAGTATAGCGACTGGCAAGCCAATTGCGAAGATGTTCATGAGCGGATTCCGCCTGTTCGGGAGTCGCCGTGACACCAGTGCCAATCGCCCAGACTGGTTCATAGGCAATTACGAGGTTTGCTGCGTCGGCTTCGGACACCCCGGTGAGCGCACCTTCCATCTGCCGATCCAGGACTTCTTCGGTCTGGCCGGCCTGTCGCTCGCTGAGCAATTCGCCCACGCACAGCACGACCTGCAAACCACCGGAAATCACGGCACGCGTCTTCCGATTGATGATTTCATCGGTTTCACCCATCACATGCCGTCGCTCACTGTGACCAAGAATCACGTAGCGGCAACCGCAGTCCTTCAGCATTTCAACGGAAATCTCGCCAGTGAACGCTCCCGGTGCTTCAAAATAAGCATCCTGAGAACCCAGCTGAACAGCACTGCCGACAATCTTCTCAGCGACGGGAATCAAATATGGATACGGAGGACAAACCAGAACTTCGACACCTGATTCCTCTTCGACTGCAACGGCGGCCAATTCTCCCGCCAGTGCAACTCCCGACTGGCGAGTCGTGTTCATTTTCCAGTTACCAGCAATCAAAAAACGACGCATGATGTGATACAACTTTCCTGGAACAAATAAAACAAATCTATTTCAACGGTTCACTTCGTGGGTATGAGCCGAGAACTTCAAGCCGATCAGGTGGCAACGCCTCAAGGTCCTTCAATGTTTTCTTGATGCGGGTTTCTGAAATGTGCCCCTCGAAGTCAAGGAAAAACAGATAACCAATTTCAGGCGCTCGCAGCGGAAACGATTCGATCCACGTCAGATTCACTTTGTTGCGACGGAACGCTTCCAGAGCATCCGACAGAGATCCTGGCTTGTGCGGAATCTGCAGCAGAATCGCCGTCCGATCGGTTCCGGTTGGATCGGCCACGCTGTCTCCGATGACGGCAAACCGCGTGATGTTATTCTGATTGTCTTCAATGCACTCCGCCACAATCCGGACGTCATACTGAACTGCCGCCTGATGGCTGGCCACTGCCCCGACATTTGGTTTGTCGCGTGCCAACTGAGCCGCCGTAGATGTGCTGGTCACTTCGATCTGTCGGGCGTTCGGCATATGCCTGGCCAGCCAGTCGCGACACTGTGACAGTGCCTGTGGTTTGCTGTAAATCTCAGTAATCTCACTGCGATCACAACGTGCCAGCAGGTTGTGATGCACGTGCAACTGAACTTCGCCACAAATTCGTAGTGGAAGTCTGGTAAACATATCCAGCGTATCGACGATGCGTCCGTCCGTACTGTTTTCGATGGGGACCAAGCCAAAATCCACGTGCCCCCGGTTCACCTCTTCGAACACAGTTGCAATGGTGCTGACGGGCACAAGGTCGGCACCTTCGCCGAAGCGTTCGATCGCCGCTTGATGAGTGAAACTGTAGGCTGGACCAAGATAGGCGACACGAATGCTCTTGATTCGCTGCCGACCGGCACTCATCAATGGTCGAAAGAACGTCTTAATTTCTGCAGACGTCAACGGACCTTGATTGCAACGATCGATCATCGCCCAAACTTGCTGTTGGTCAAGCTCACTGAACATGATCTTCGAAGGTGCAGCGACACCTTGCATTTTCTTCAGGTACAACGCAGTTCGCTTATTGATCAAGGCGACCAGCTGTTCATCGACTTTGCTCAGCTCAATTTCCGGCGGCATCGAAGATGTGACAGGGGCCTCACTCGCGACCGCGCGCTGAGTCCGAATCGGCCCGTCTAACGCTTTTGTCACCGGCATCGCGGTTTTTTTGGTAACAGCTTTCTTCGGAGCGACTTTTGCCACCGCAGGAGAAGGCCGAGAAGCCGGACGTGGCTTGGGAGAAGATTTTGCCGGAGCCGTTTTTGCCATTTTTTTTACCGGTGTTTTGGATGTCAACTTCTTTGCCATCAGCGTACCTAACCTTCGCGGTTCTCTAAGTGCCAGCGAAGATCCAGACTGCTGACCGGTTTGCATTTTAAGCCCCGTCATGAGCAAGCAAAACCATACGCGTCCATCCCCACTCTTCGACCCAGCGCCTTTCAAGTGACGATCAGAACCTCGCCATAATTTCAGTTCGGGCTTGTACAAATGCACAAATTCCATGTCAAGCAGTCCACGACATGTCTCAGACAATCGCACGAATTTCATCTGAAACCGCACGCAACGTCGCAAATCACAACCACAGCCGCTCTGTTTTACACGGCTGACGCCAGAATGGCATAACACCCCAAATCTCCGATCATTGGCCAATTTGGCACTCGCCAGACCGATTCGGTCGCAATCTGCAACTGCCAGTCTGGCATTCAGGACAAACAGCCAGCCGAGGCTCGCCCTGCCAGATTGCTGTGAATTTCGGTGTTTCGACGAATTGCATTGATCGGCATGGAACCTGCTCACCAGTTGGCTCGACCGCTGGTCCATGTCAATTGCTGAGCTTGGTGTATAAATCTTACAAGTTCAGCTGATTCTTTGCAGTGGTTGGTTTATCCCGGACGAGCCTCGACAATTCGCTTCGTGTGAAGAGATCAGACAGTTCAGTTCTGGATCTTGTGTTTCTGCAAGCATGACAAATCAATTAAGGGCAACGTTATGGCAGTTTCTGGCGAAAAGATCATCGGCATCGACCTTGGCACGACAAACTCCGTGGTTTCCATCATGGAAGGCGGCGAGCCTCGCGTGATCGCCAATCAGGAAGGTAGCCGCACGACCCCGAGCGTAATCGCCTTCACGACAAAAGGCGAAACTCTGGTTGGTGAGCCTGCCAAGCGTCAGGCAGTCACAAATCCACAGAACACAATCTATTCGATCAAGCGTTTCATGGGACGTCGTCACCGCGAAGTGGAATCCGAGGAAAAGCTCGTTTCCTACAAAGTCGTGGGCGGCGTGGCGGATTATGTGAAGGTTGATGTTCATGGCAAGGAATATACGCCTCCGGAAATCTCCGCGCTCGTTCTTCGCAAGCTGAAGGAAGCTGCCGAGAATTACCTCGGACACAAAGTCAACAAGGCTGTGATCACCGTTCCGGCCTACTTCAATGACGCTCAGCGCCAGGCGACGAAGGATGCTGGTCAGATCGCGGGCCTTGATGTGGCTCGTATCATCAACGAGCCCACCGCAGCCGCATTGGCCTATGGACTCGACAAGAAAAAAGAAGAGAAGATTTGCGTCTTTGACCTTGGTGGCGGTACGTTTGACGTATCGATTCTGGAAGTCGGCGACGAACTTGTCGAAGTGCTCAGCACCAACGGCGACACTCACCTGGGGGGTGATGACTTCGACGAAGTCCTGATCGACTACATCGCCAAAGAGTTCCAAAAGGAACAAAGCATAGATCTCCGCAAAGACCCAATGGCACTTCAGCGTCTGCGTGAAGCGGCGGAAAAAGCCAAGAAAGAACTGTCATCACAACAGGCGACTGACATCAATCTGCCGTTCATTACGGCCGACGCCAGTGGTGCGAAGCACTTGCAGCTAAGCATCTCCCGCAGCAAGTTTGAAGAGCTGATTGATCCACTCGTTGAACGTTGCCGTCAGCCGGTTTTGAATGCATTGAAGGATGCAAAGCTGAAGGCTGGCGATATTCAGGAAATCGTGCTTGTCGGTGGTTCGATTCGAGTCCCGAAAGTGCAAAAGCTGGTACGGGATATGTTCGGTAAAGAGCCACATCAGGGCGTAAACCCCGACGAAGTGGTGTCTCTTGGAGCAGCGATTCAGGGCGGCATCATCAGTGGCGACGTTAAGGACGTCGTTCTGCTGGACGTGACTCCTCTGTCCGTCGGTATCGAAACCGAAGGCGGGATCATGACTGTTCTCGTTGAACGCAATACAACAATTCCAACGACCAAGACTGAAACGTTCTCAACGGCGGCCGACAATCAGCCTGCGGTGAATGTACGAGTCTTTCAGGGCGAACGCAAGATGGCCGCAGACAACCGTCTGCTGGATGAATTCAATCTGGACGGCATTCCACCGGCACCACGCGGGATTCCGCAGGTTGAAGTCAAATTCGACATCGACGTGAATGGTATTCTGAACGTCTCCGCCAAAGACAAGGCCTCCGGCAAAGAGCATTCGGTACAGATCAAGCAGTCCAGCGGTCTGTCACCGGAAGAAATTGAACGCATGCGAAAAGATGGCGAATCGCACGCGGAAGAAGATAAGAAAAAGCAGGAACTGGCCGCTGCCAGGAATCAGGCTTCCGCTCTGATCCATCAGACTGAAAAGACTTTGAAGGAGCACGCAGACAAATTGGATGCGTCGTCTAAGTCTGCGGTTGAGGCCTCCATGGAGAAAGTCAAGAAGGCCGCGGAAGGCAACGATGCTGCAGCAATCAAGACTGCCTGTGATGAACTGATGCAGGCGTCTCAGGCACTTGCTCAACACATGCAGGCTGACAACAGCAATGCACCAGAAGCCGGTGCGGCTCCTGGCGGTGCAAAAGGGGACGATGATGTGATCGATGCTGAGTTTGAAAAAAAGTAACGTCGTTTAGACCGCAGAGTTAACGATAATGGCGAATTCGATTCTCCGCAAGGAGCCGTCGAATTCGCCATCTTTGTTTTACAGGATGAATTGCGATTTCTGTTAAACGTCACACAATTCAATTGCCTGCTTCAAGCCTGCTTTTGGATCGCGCGTGGGAATGAATTCATGACCGACGAAGCCTTTGTAACCAATTTCAACCAGCTTTCGCATGATCGGGGGATAGTTAATTTCCTGGTTGTCGTCGAGTTCTCCACGTCCTGGATTTCCAGCTGTATGGATATGGCCAATCACATCCTTGCATTGCTCGATACGTCGAATTACGTCACCGTTCATGAGCTGTACGTGATAGATATCAAACAGGATTTTCACGCGAGGTGAACCGACTCGCCGCACGATGTTTGCCACGTAATCGATGTCGTCGCCTTGATAACCAGGATGGCCTTTCATCGGGTGCGAACTGTCTCGCGTGTTCAAATGCTCAAGGCAAATCGTGACGCCCTTTTTCTCGGCGTGAACGGCCAGTTTCTTCAGAGCTGCCACGCAGTTGTCAGCACCCTCTTTGAGTGAAATTTCGCCGCTGGTTGGATCTTCAGCATCTTTCCATTTGTAACCGGTAAAGGCGATGACGTTTGGAACGCCGGCGGCCGCACATTCATCAATCATCTTCGTGGTTGCTTCGATGACCTGAGCCT
>Ga0105046_10010395_pt1 | contig 14498 bp, 13 predicted proteins | sample MAT03_FD_78385 | JGI IMG/M metagenome (GOLD analysis project Ga0105046, IMG submission 78385) | Freshwater microbial communities from Lake Fryxell liftoff mats and glacier meltwater in Antarctica - MAT-03 (megahit assembly) | ecosystem: Environmental > Aquatic > Freshwater > Ice > Liftoff... | reverse complement strand
TTCGGTCCGCGACGGACACTTTCTCATTTTCTCATGCCCCGCTCATGGCTGCGGGTGTAAACTCACAATGGGAGATGGTTTACCTCGACCGGGAGGTCGGACGTGCGCGTGCTACTTATCGAAGATTCAGCCCCCATTGTCCGGGCTGTCCGGCAGGGGCTGGAGGAAGAAGGCTTTGCCGTCGATGTCGCCACCGATGGTGAGGAAGGCGACGTGAAGGCTCGCACCACGGCCTACGATGTCATCATTCTCGACCGCATGCTCCCCAAGGTGGACGACGGGGTAACGCTCCTCAAGAAGTGGCGGGCGGCCGGCATCGTCACCCACGTTCTATTGCTCACCGCAAAGACCCTCACCCAGGATAAGGTCGCCGGGTTGGATAGCGGAGCCGACGACTACCTGGCCAAGCCCTTCGAGTTCTCTGAGCTACTGGCCCGCGTCCGCGCCCTCGTCCGCCGCGAACATCAGCAAAAAGACCCGATCCTTCGCTGTTTCGATCTGGAAATCGATACGTCCGCCCGTACCGTCCGCCGCGACAAGCAAGCCATTCACCTGACGCCACGCGAATACGCCCTGCTCGAATTCCTGGCTTACAACCGGGGCAAAGTCGTCACCCGGAGTATGATCTGGGAACACCTCTACGACGAGTACGACGAGAACACCTCGAACGTCGTGGACGTGTATATCCGCTATCTGCGCAACAAAGTCGATAAGAACTTCGAGCCGCAACTGATCCTGACACGCTGGGGCGAAGGCTATATGCTCCGCGCCGAAGACGACCCACCAACCCCGGCCAAGAAAGCCTGACCGGGCGAAAGCCGCTCACTGAGCTGCGACGTGCCCCCTGGCCGACTCGGCGGCGCACAGACACGCGGATTGCGACCGGACGCCCATGGTTTGATTCTTCTGGAGTCGCACGTCGCGATTCGGGTACACCCAGCATTCGCCCGTCTCACACAGGAAGCAGACGAACAAGACGTAATGCTCCTGGCTGTAGTCGATCACCATGTGGGCGTAAGCGGGGCCTTTCGGTGTGTCGAGCGGAATCGGCGGGTTGAGTTGGAGCATCATGAGCGGGTCCACCGGGCAGGGTGCGGCAAGTCTGTCCGTACCGTAGCACACGGCGGGCCAAACCATGTGCGGTCTCCAAAACTCGCGTGGCCGTTCAGCCGGGCCGCAATTGCGACCGTCAAGATTCGCCGACCCCGTTCGTCGCGATCGCCTTGAGTCACGGGCCTTTTCTCCTTCACACGAAGCCGCCATGCGTTCCATCCGCCGCACAATGACGATTTACCTATTCGCCCTGCTCGCCGTCACCCTTGGGGTGGTCTGGCTGGTGATCGATCAAGTGACGGCTCGCGCGCTGGCAGCCCGCGAAGCCGCCGGCGCGGACCTCATTCAGGCTCAGTTCGTCGAACGGTGTCGGGAGGAGCGTGCCCGCGTGGACACGGCGCTGCTCGAAGAGGCGAAGAAACTCGCCAACACGATGCAGACGTACTACCTCTACCAATTCGGCGTCGAGTTCGTGAAGTACCGTGCCGCCGTCACCTCGGCTCAGTACATGTTCTTGATGAACCCCTTCGCCGAAGCCGCGTGGACGACGAGTTACAACTACAGCCCGACGTTCGGCAAACCGAACCCGAACCCGGCCGCGCTCTTCCGCATGTACTTCGCCAACCTGCCACTGCCCGAAGAGTACATCGAACACCTCGACCACCAGAACCGCGAAACCGACTACCACCAGATCAACACCATCGCCGGGCGCGAGTGGCACTCGAAGTCGCTGAACGGCCGCAAACTCCCGTTCGACCCGAAAGACATCGATGTGAAGGACAGCCGCGAAGGCAAGCCGGCGGACCCGTCGAAGCCCGCCGAAGCCGCCAATCTGATCGACTGGACAATTGGGAACGCCACGTTTGGCGCGGAGAATGAGGGCATCCGCCGCGTGATCTACAAGGTGCCGTACTTCGCGGCCAACCAACAATTCCCAGGTTTGCGTGGCCAGCGTCCGGGTGATCGTGATCGCGGCCCCGGTCCTGGGTTTGGTGGTCCGGGTGGTTTTGGCGGCCCTGGTGGCTCAGGGCAATCTCGCTCACTCATGGGTGCGTGGTCTGCGTGGGCAACCGCGGGGTACGTCGGCCCGGCCCCGGGTGGTTGGGGCGCGAGTTTCGGTCAACCCATTCCCGCAGTCGCCGGCGCACTGGCGGCCTGGGCACTTACCGGCTTCTCCGGCCCGGTGCCGGGCAGCCAGCCCGCCCCGCCAACACCGTCGGTCGATAATCTGCCGCGTCTCTACATCCAGTGTGCCCGGCCGCAGGCAGCCCTCGATACCGCGATCATCCAGTTCGCAACCGACCGCGATGCCGAACTCGCTCGCCTCAGCGCGGAGATCCGCCAGACCCGCAACACCCTCCGCGTTCAAATTGCCACCATCGGCTTACTCGCCTTCTTCGCCGTCACCCTCGGTGGGCCGATCCTCGTCGGCCGTGCCCTCAGCCCGGTCGATAAACTCTCCGATGCCGTTAGCCGCGTGTCCGAAAAGGACTTCAATCTCCCCCACGATGGGATTGATCTGGCGGTGGAACTCGCCCCCATCCACCGCCGCCTCACGCAGACGTTCGACCTGCTGCAACGGGCCTTTTCCCGCGAGAAACAAGCCGTGGCAGATATCTCCCATGAACTCCGCACGCCGATTGCCGCGCTCATGGCGACAATCGATGTCACGTTGCGCAAGCCCCGCCAACCCGATCAATACCGCGCCACGCTCGAAGAGTGCCGGGTCATCACCAAGCAACTCGGCCAACTCGTCGAACGGATCATGACGCTTGCGTCGTTGGACGCCGGGAACGACCGCACGCAAGTCAGCCGCATTGATGCCATCGAACTCGCATCGGGGTGCGTCGCCATCATTCGCCCGCTCGCCGCCGTCAACTCGATCACCGTGACACTACGAGTCGATGAACCATTGGAACTCGATACCGACCCCGCCAAACTCCGCGAAGTGCTGATGAACTTGTTGCACAACGCGGTGGAATACAACACGCCCGGCGGGAGCATCGAACTGTGCATGCGCCGCGATGGCGGGAACGCCGTCTTCGAGGTGCGCGACACGGGCATCGGCATGACACACGAGGTGAAGGACAAGATATTCGAGCGGTTCTACCGCGCCGACCCATCCCGCCACGCTACGGGAGTCCACGCCGGGCTTGGCCTCGCCATCGTTCAGGAATACGTCACCCGGCTCCAGGGCACGATTGTCGTGGAAAGCGAACCCAACCACGGCAGCACGTTCCGCGTCACGCTGGCCGCCGCACCCGAGAACGCCACGGACTACGATTCAGCCAAGAACGAACCGGTCCCCGCCGGGGCATGACGTTTCGGGAAACAGAGAACAGCAAAAAACGGAGCATTCCGTTTAGCGTCAGCCCTGGAGGGCAACGCCGTGAAGGACTTTATGTCTTGACCAGTTGGGGGTTGCGTCAATCGTAGAATAGACGAAAAGAGCCAGATTCCCCCATCACCCAACCGAACACGCGTCGGTTGGAAAGGAATCTGGCTCATGGGCAAGTCTCCAATCTCGCTCGGCAACCCCAAGCCCCCCACCGACTAACGCCGATGCGTTGCTCCAACTCTGGCAGTGGTTCCTCACAATCGGAGTTTGACGGGGACGATGCGGGCGTTGCGTTGGTGCTTGCGTAACTTACATGAAGTGTGTGAGTTGGGTCGTGGTTTGGCGGATCGTCTCCGCAAAGCGGTGACCGGCGACTACGAGCGACGGGCACCGAAGCGGGCGAGATACCGACCCGCCAACCCGGACAAAAAACCGCTGGGCGATCCCAAACTTCGGGTGGCGACACCAGAGGAAATGCAAAAACTCCAAGACTGCCCGATCAACTTGGCAGCACAAAGTCCTTCACGGCGTTGCCTTCCAGGGCTTCCGAGTTGCGTCTTTTCGCTTGGTTTTAAGCCCCGGATGGGGCGGCAGTCTGTAGCTGTGGGCGTAAGCACCAGGTACGCAAGGGACGCAATAACCTTACCCAAATATCCAACTGCGCGCCGTCTACAACTGTATCCTTTTCTGGCTGATAGCTGACAGCCTATAGCTGATAGCTGATTTCGGCACCGATCTTGCGTTCCACTTGGGGACTTTCCCACTACCAAGGAGTTCTCATGTCAACTGATTGGCAGCGTTCGCTTGTTACACTTACCGCGACGGCGGTCACGGTTGTGATCGTCGTGGCGCTGGTGTGGGCTAAAGCGATCTTCATACCAATCGCCCTGTCAATTTTTATGGCGTTCGTCCTGAGTCCGCTGGTGGCGTGGGTGCAGCATCGCGGGTTGGGGCGGTCGCTGTCGGTCATTACGGTTGTTGGCGCAGTCATCTTCGTCTGCGGTGGGATCGGCGCGCTCATCACGCAACAGGTCGTATCACTGTTGAACGATTTGCCGGACCGTGCGGAAGTCATCAAGCAGAAAGTGTTGGCTGCGAAAACGTGGTTCGGTGGGGACGGTGGCAGTCGCTTCGGAGAACTCGTCGATGACATTAGCCGCGTCATCAGCCCGCCACCGCCGCCTGGCCGGGAAGTCGTTATCGCGCAGCCCAACCAAACGCTGAGTGCGCAGTTGAGTGCCTATATTACCCCGGCGGCCGAGTTCTTCGGGCAGGCTGCGTTCACGTTCATCTTGACCGTGTACATGCTCATTCGCCGCGAAGACCTGCGCAATCGCATGATCCGCCTTCTCGGCGACGGTAAGGTGACCACGACAACCAAAGCCGTGGATGAGGCCACCCGCCGCATCAGCCGCTACTTACTCGTCCAGTTCCTCATCAACGCCACGTTTGGGCTGATCATCACGGTGGGTTTGATGCTGATAGGCGTGGACTACGCCTTACTGTGGGGCTTCATCGGTGCGGCGATGCGCTATGTTCCGTATATCGGAACGTGGGTTGGGCTGATTCTGCCCGTGCTGTTCTCGTTCGCCACGACGACTGGTTGGAGCGAACCGCTCGCGGTGTTCGCGCTGTTCGGGATACTCGAAGCCATCTGCAACAATATCTTCGAGCCGTGGCTGTTCGGCGCGAGCATGGGCCTTTCCGAAGTTGCGCAACTCGTGGCGGCGGCGTTCTGGGCGCTACTTTGGGGGCCGATCGGGCTGATTCTCTCCGGCCCGCTGACGACGTGTTTCCTGGTTGTGGGGCGGCACGTCCGGCGGTTTAGCTTCCTCGAAGTGATCCTGGGCGACCGGCCGGCGCTAACGCCAAAGGTGGCATTCTACCAGCGGCTCGCGGCTCGCGACCAGGATGAAGCGGCGACGATTGCGCTGGCGGTGGCGAAGGAGTCCGGTCCCGATGTGACGTTGGAAACAGTCGTCGTTCCGGCACTGTGCCTGGCTCGCCGCGACTTCGATGAGGGCGACCTGGACGCAGGCACGTTCCAATACGCCGTCCACGCTGCCCGGGAAGTGTTGGCGGAGTTGGACGAGTTGCGTGTGATGCGTATCCGTTCCCCCGAAGAAAAGTTGGATGATCGGGTTCGCGTGATGGTTGTCGCCGCCCGCGACGAGGCCGAACACGTTGCGGCGGAGGTGCTGGCTTCGGCGCTCGACCCGACCCGTTGGGAAGTGCGGGTGGTAGGTCATGAGATGCTGGCTTCTGAACTGGTCGCATCCGTCGAGGAATTCCGCCCGGCCGTGGTCGTGGTCGTCGCGTTGCCCCCAGGCGGGTTGTCCCATTGCCGATACCTCGTCGGTCGGTTGCGCACGAAGTGCCCCGGCGTGCGACTCACGGTTGCCCGTTGGGATGGGGGCGAGGACGGAGGCATACCCATCGAAGGCGTCAAAGGAGCCGACGGCGTAGACCGCACACTCAGTGAAACGCGGAAACGCCTCACGGAGATTCACGCGGTTCTCGTTGCCGAGGAAGACACCCGTGAGAAGCCCAAAGACAAACTGATCCCGGCGGGTGCGTAAGCACAGGGCGGAAGCCCTGTGCTTTTGCCCTGGTTGGCACGAGAGGTGCATAACAAATGTTCGGTGGGAAATCAAACCTGAGACACTGAATAGGGAGGATTAGTCATGGCAGATATGAAGAACCAGATCAAGTCGGGGATCGACAACATGGCGGACAAGGCCAAGAACGCGACCGACAAGGGCGCGGACGCCATGAATGGAGCCAAGTCAGAGAGCCACGGAATCGTGGACCGCGTCGGCGACATGGCCGGCCAGGCCCGCGACAAAGTTGGTGAGTGGGCGGGTGAAGCCGGGGACGCGGCAAAGCAGGCCGGCCAGAAGGTCAGCCGCATCGCAGGCGACGCCTGCGACTACGTTGGCGAGCACGCCAGCGACTTCGGCAAGGAACTCACCGCGCTGGTTCGCAAGCACCCCGTGCCCGCGATCCTCATCGGCTTTGGCTTGGGCCTCCTGTTGGGTCGCACGACCAAGATGATCTGACCCATTGCGGTCAAGAGATAACCAAGCGGCCCCGGCATCACTTGCCGGGGCCGCCTGCGTTTGCAGGGCTACTTCCCTCGCTTGCGCGTCGGGTTGCGATGAATGGAGTTCGCGCCGCCAGGAGTTGAGAAGCCGCCCGCCTATTCGTGGTGATTTGCCCTTCCCTTCGCTCATTTCGCAATGATTCCAAGCGTTTCGCGGGGTGGCACGGCGGTTGCTTCTGATTATTCTGTCCGGCACCCGGTCGGGCCAATCTCAACACCAACAACGAGGCTACTCATGCGGAATTTGCTTTGCCTGGCGGCGGTCGCAACACTGGGTTTCATCGGCTGCAACAAATCCAGCCCTGAAGGCGGTGCCCCGGCCACGGCGAACAGCTTCACCATCGTTCCCCCGACGCTCAGCCCGACAATTAAGCAGGACAACAAGGAGTCCGTGAAATTGACCGTGAAACGTGGTACGGACTTCAAGCAAGGGGTCAAACTGAGCGTGACCCCACCGACTGGCATCAAGGCGGAATTGGACAAGAGCACTGTCGCGGCCGGTGATAGCGGTGAAGTCACGCTCACCATCACCGTCGCAAAGGACGCTGGCCTTGGCGAACAAGTCATCAAGATCAGCGGCACCCCCGATAGCGGGGCGGCGACCGCGGCGGAAGTCAAAGTGAACGTCACAAAGAACCCGTGATCCCAGTTCACTCGCTGATTCGCCCCAACCCTATCAAGGAGATAACGATGAGCACCGCGACCGAACACACGCACGGCACATGCGACACCAAAGCCCTGAACTCCCTGCTGCGGGGAGAACTGGCCGCAGTCGAGACTTACGATCAGGCAATCACCAAGTTCGAGGACCATCAGATCATCGCTGACATTACCAACATCCGCGCGGAACATGCGCGGTCGGTTGAGAAACTGCGTGAGAAGGTGATCCGGTTCCAGGGTGAGCCGGCCAAAAGCTCCGGGCCGTGGGGAACGTTCGCCGCCGCCGTGACCGCGACCGCCAAGTTGCTCGGGCCGTCTACCGCTCTGTCGGCGCTGCGACAGGGCGAGGAACACGGCATCAACGAGTATGAAGAAGCTCTTGAGAACGAAGACGTTCACCCCGACTGCAAGGACATGATCCGCACTGACCTGCTCCCGAAGTGCCGGCAGCACGTCGCCGAGTTGGAGCGACACCTGGGTGTGGCGAAGTAAGCCCGCTCAACTATCTCGACTGCACGAAAGCCGCCGGTTGTGGAAACGCAACCGGCGGCTTCTTCGTTTTGGTGAACCGACGATGTAAGTGGTGGAATCCGGCGATGCCGCTAGCGGCATCGCCGGCGAATAACGGTCAAACAGTTTTGGACTGTAGGTCTTCGCTCAGCACACATATCACCATTGAGAAGTTCGCTGCACGGCTGATATGAAAACATTCCCAAAGCTCACTCCAGGGCATCACTAATCGCTTGAAATCGCGGTGTCCGCGAGCAAATCACGGGAAGAAATCGCCACTGGCACGGAAGGTGCATTCACTTTATCTCATCCCGCCGAGGCGGGTTAAACCTAGCCTGCCACCTAACAAAACGGCAGCCAACATAGTCCGCTTCGTATCAGCCTGTCGCGGGTTTGACCGCGACAGTTCCCATACACCCGCTTTTCAACCGCTAATTCCAGAGGATTTATCATGTTACGCTGGTCACTCGCATTCCTGATCGTGGCTCTGATCGCCGGCCTGATGGGCTTCGGCGTTGTCGCAAACGAGTCCTACGTTATCGCCAAGATTCTGTTCTTCGTGTTCCTGGTTCTCTTCGTGGTGTCCCTGATCGTGGGAGACCGCCGCACGAGCGGCGATATGTTATAACCAACACCTGGTGAATCTGAAAGCCCCGGGCAAATGTCCCGGGGCTTTTTGCGTTTGTACCATATCTGTGTAAACGGGATGAGGAACCACCATGAAAATTCGCGCGGTTGGCCAGTTGCTCAAGGACTCTGGGGTGAAATTCTGGGACGACAATGGCCCACGTCTGGGCGCGGCGCTGGCTTACTACACGGCCCTTTCCCTTTCGCCTCTGTTGCTGGCGGCGGTCGGCATCATTGGGCTAATTTACGGGCAAGATGCTGCTCGCGGGGAAATCGTGGAGCAAATTCGAGGGGTGGTTGGGCAAGAAGCCGCGACGGTCATCGAGCAGTTGGTGGCGGGAACGACCGGGTTCGGTGGCACGGCGGCGGCCTTCGCGTTCGTGGTGATTCTCTTCGGGGCGACGGGCGTGTTCACCGAACTGCAAAGTGCGCTCAACGCCATCTGGAAGGTGCCTGGTCGCAAGGTGGAAGGCGGAATCGTGGTGATGCTGCGTGAGCGATTGCTGTCGTTTCTGCTCGTCTGGGCAACGATCCTCCTACTTCTAGCATCGTTAATTGTGAGTTCGATGTTGTCCGGCCTCAATGCCCGAATCGTCGCGTGGTGGCCGGGAATGGGCATGTCCATTCAAGTCGCCAACTTTGCCCTTACCTTCTTGATCATCACCGTGCTGTTCGCCATGATCTTCAAGTGGCTTCCCGAAACGCGGCTGGCGTGGTCGGATGTGTGGGCTGGAGCAGCGTTCACGGCGGCGCTGTTCTCAGTTGGGAAGTACCTGATCGGACTTTACCTCGGAACAGCTGCGGTCGGCTCCGCTTACGGGGCCGCCGGGGCGTTTGTTGTCCTGCTCGTGTGGATTTACTACTCTACCCAAATCTTATTATTGGGTGCCGAAGTGACTTTTGTCTATGCTACCAAGCACGGCCGCAGCTTCGCCGCACCCGCGAAGTGATGAAGGCAAAAAACAGAAGGCAGGGGGCAGAGGACAGAGGACAGAGGACAGAAGGCAGAAGGCAGAGGGCAGAGGGCAGAGAGCAAGTCGTCATGCAGGCCACTGAACCCGAACGGATGAAAACGGTTCCGGCTGGGGACGGTTTGTTGCCAACTCCGCCCATTTGGTGGACGCCCACCAGGGGTTTCGTTCGCGTAGCTCACTTCACCCCTGGCGGGCGATAACGTGACACTCCATACACCTCCTTCTTAGCTCAGGACAGAAGACAGAAGACAAAGCAGAAACACAGGAAGCATGCATTCGGATTCTGCTTTCAACGGCCAACATCCCACGACCAACATCCCACAACTACGGTTTCACCCATGCCCGCGAAGACGCTTCCCAAACCAATCCCTTATCCCGTTGCCGAGATCAAGCGAGGCAGTCGCTCGAAGGCCCCTGCGGCGCGTGCTGGCATGGGGGCGATCCCGCACGATGCCGGGGTCGCGTTCCGTGTCTGGGCACCGCACGCGACCGGCATGGCGGTCGTGGGCGGCTTTAACGACTTCGACAAGACCAAGCACCCCATGACCCGCGAGAACGACGAAGGGTACTGGTACGCCGATGTGGTCGGCGCGAAGGTTGGTCAGGAATACCGCTTCATCCTCAGCACTCCCGCGGGCGAACTCTCGAAGATCGACCCGTATGCCCGCGAAGTCACCAACTCCATCGGCAATGGCGTCGTGCACGATCCGCATTTCGAGTGGGGCGAAGAGTTCCACAAGACCCCCGCGTGGAATGAGTGGGTCATTTACGAACTGCATGTCGGCACATTCAACGACGAGCGCCCGGAAGACCCGCAACCCGCGCAGTTCGACAGCATCGTCCACCGGTTCGACCACCTGAAGAAGCTCGGGGTGAACTGCATTCAGGTGATGCCGGTGGCGGAGTTCGCGGGCGACCGTTCGTGGGGCTACAACCCGGCCCACATCTTCGCCGTCGAGAGTGCGTATGGCGGCCCGAAGAAGTTCAAGGAATTCGTTCGCGCCGCCCACCAGAACGGTTTCGCGGTCATCCTGGATGTGGTTTACAACCACTTCGGGCCAAGTGACCTCGATTTGTGGCGATTCGATGGTTGGAGCGAGAACGACGGCGGCGGCATCTACTTCTACCAGGACTGGCGGAAGGATACCCCGTGGGGATCGACTCGCCCGGACTACGGCCGGCCGGAAGTCCGCCAATTCATCCGCGACAACGCCTTAATGTGGATCGAGGACTACCACATCGACAGCTTGCGGATGGATATGACGCTCTACATCCGCAGCGTTCGCGCCGATGGTGAGCCGAACCTGCCGGAGGGCTGGACGCTGCTCCAGTGGATCAACGGCGATATCCGCGAAAAGCACCCCAACACGCTCACCATTGCTGAGGATTTGCAGCACAGCGAGTGGATCACAAAATCGGTCGGCGAGGGCGGCGCGGGCTACGGTAGCCAGTGGGATGACCAATTCGTTCACCCCATCCGCGAAGCCGTGATTGCAACCTCCGACGACCAGCGGTCAATGGCCGCCGTCTCGCGCGCAATCACCCACTGCTACAACGGGGACGCCTTCCAGAGAATCATCTACTCCGAGAGCCACGACGAGGTGGCCAACGGCAAGGCTCGCGTGCCGCAGGAAATCGACCCGAAAGACCCCACCGGTTACTGGGCGCAGAAACGCTCCACACTCGCGGCGGCACTCGTCTTCACGTCGCCGGGCATCCCAATGCTCTTTCAAGGGCAAGAGTTCCTCGAAGGCGAATGGTTCCGCGACACGGTGCCGGTGGATTGGGACAAGCAAGCCGAATTCCGCGGGATCGTCCGATTGTACCGCGACCTGATTCACGCACGGCTGAACCGTTCCGGACAGACACGCGGGCTGACGGGGCAACATGTGCAGATTATCCGTAGCGATGATGCCAACAATATCATCGCGTTCTGGCGATGGATGGACGGCGGGCCGGGTGACGATGTTGTCGTGGTAGCGAATTTCGACCGTAACCACCGTGAGAATTTCACGATAGGATTTCCCGCAGCGGGGGCATGGAAGTTGCACATTAACTCTGACTGGACGGGGTACAGCACCGTCTTCGGTGGCTATCCCTCCAGTGACGTGAGCGCGGAACCGGGCGACTGCGACGGACTTCCTGCCCACGCATCCGTGAACATCGGCCCGTACACCGTGCTGGTGTTCTCTCAGATCAAGGGGTGACGGTGTCGTGGCGAACGGTGGCGGCAAGGCTTCCGTTCGCCCCCCACTCCGGCCGACTCTCACCGCATGAGGACGCGACCATGACGAACTTCACCACAGCCCACAACTCCCCGACTCCCATAAAGAGCCAGTGCCCGAAGATTGCCGCCCTTGAGCAGCGCCTGGCCTGCCTCGCCGACGCCGGGCCGCAGGCCATCCAGGACCGGCTCGACCAGCTCGACCGCGAGTGGACAGCGGGGCGAGCGACCAAGGCGATGCTGGGCGTCATGCTCGTCGTCGGCTTCGCCCTTACCGCCCTCCTCGACCCGTGGTTCCTGATCCTGCCCACCATCGGCGGGTTTATCATGCTCCAGTACCTGTTCAGCCGAACCTCGTGGCTCGGCAAGACCTTCCGCGAAATGGGCTTCCGCTCCGGCTTCGAGGTCGATCAGGAGAAGACCGCCCTCAAGGTGCTTCGAGGCGACTTCCAGCACCTGCCGACGATGTTCGACATCGAGAGTCGCGAGGACATCAGCCGGCTTGAAGGCGAAGGCGGCATCGCCGTCGAGCCGGACACCTCGAAGGTGAACCCGCTGGACGCGGCCAAAGTCGCGCTCACCGCCGCGAAAAGCTAAGTGTCGGGGTGCGGGAGTGCCAGGGTCAAAGAGTAGAGAGTGAAAATCAAGAAGGCTCAAGCTGTGGGAAACCCGGCTTGAGCCTTCTTGATTCCGTTTCGTGTTCCGTAGTTAGGTTATCGCCTCCCAGGGTGCGCCCGCTTCGAGTGCGACCATGGGAGTTGGAATACAACCATCTCAGGGTAAAGAAGTTAGCACACATTTTTTCGGCGATGGTGACAAGTCGCTCAGCCTGTTTTTACGCTGACAGTTATATTCCACAGCCCAGGATCGCCGCTTCGGCACCCTGGGAACCTTCACCAAACTGCCACCGCGTCACACCATCTGGTTTATCTCTCCACTCTCCACCCTCCACTCTCCACTCTCCACTCCGAAACGATTCCTAGCGACCTGGCACGTTTCGTGCATTGCCTCCATTCGTGTTCGTGATCCTCACAAAGGAAATCAACCATGACCGATACCGCACTTCGCGGCCCAGCCGCACCTGATACGCCGCTGCCGGCCGCGACGCCGTCTCCATCGCCGGTCGCGGGGACCGTGACGGGCCTGGTGTCTGGCATTCTCGATGATGCCCAGACACTCGTTCGTCAGCAAATTGAGATGCTGAAGGCCGAAGTGAAGGAAGACTTCCGCCGATCGAAACGGGCTGCTGAGTACGCCGGTCTGGGCATCGTGCTGCTGACCGTCGGGTTCCTCGGCGTGGTCACCGCGCTGGCTAACCTGCTGCACGAGCAGTTCGCGTTCTCGATGTGGGCCTCATGGGGCATCACGGGCACGATCTTCCTGGCGGCCGGCGGCGCATTCGCAGCCACGAGTTACATTCTGCTCGAACGATTCAATCCGCTCCCGGACAAAACCTTTAACGCCCTCCAGGAGAACCTGTCGTGGAAAACCAAATGATTGCTCCCATTAGCAAGACTCCCGAACAGATTCAGCATGAGATGCTGGAAACCCGCGAGTCGCTGACCGGCAAAGTCGCGGCGCTTGAGAACCAGGTGGTTGGCAGCGCGCAAACCGCCGTCGATACGCTGTCGAGTACCATCGAGAAGGTGAAGGAATTCGTTAGCGCCGCGCCGGAAGCTGTGAGTGAAAGCGTCAAGCAAGCGAGCCACGCGGTCGGCGAGAGCATGAAGAAGGTCTTCGACATCTCGGGGCATGTGGATGCTCACCCGTGGGCGTCGATTGGCGTCTCAGCGGGTCTCGGCTTCCTCACAGGTTTGCTCGTGTTCCGTGGCCGCGATTCGGGGCACGCAACTTCGCACATTGTTCACGAAGTTCCGGTGCCGACGCGAAGTGCGGTCTACACGGCACCCGCACCGGAAGCCGCTGCGCCCAGTAGCCCCGGCATTTTCAATGGATTGCTTGAGATGCTTGGCCACAAAGTCCGCGAGGTGGCCGAGAACCTTGTGAACACCGCGACTTCGGCGGTCAACAACACGGTGAAGGAATCGGTGCCGAAACTCGTGGACGCCGTCGCGGAACGGAACATGCGTTGAAGTTTGGTCATATAGCCCCCGGCTTGCCGGGGTTCCTGCATTCTCGCCCCGGCTTGCCGGGGTTTCTGCGTTCTCACCCCGGCTTGCATTGGTATCTACACAACGTCAGGCGGTGGAGAGTAGTGGGATGAATTTGCAGGCCAATTGGACACTTTAGCAGCAGGAGTGGCGGAATCGACGCAACTTGTTCGATAATAGTCAGTTAAGACTAATTTTCTAAGCGATCCAACTGGCCTGCCGGGTGTTTCTGCTGGAACATCACAATTTCACTGAGGAAACTGTGGGGAAAACGGCCAGTGACCGCGTTCGATGCACTCTTGGTGCTAAAGTCTCGCAAAAACCGACTTCACGCGAGCGCCCGACCGGTTACACCCAAAGCGATTGGCTCGGCAGTCTTGCGGGGTAGGTCCGACAGCAAACCCTGGCAATACGTGTCAAAATGGGTTGCAGTCCGAGCTTGACCAAAGCAACCACGGAACCGACGTAAATAATCCGCGAAGGTTGGCCCAATCGCGATGATGTCTTGCTCCGTCATCGGTTTTCCTGCGACGATTAGCTCATGAACTGAAACTAAACCCACGCTGTACTGTTGAACGCGAAGACCCCGGCAAGCCTCACACCAGGGGTTGCGCGAAGCGCTCCACCCCTGGCGCGTATCCGACGCCCATCCGGGCTAAAACCGAGTGATTTGTCGCGGTCTTTGCAGCCCGGAGGGCGACCGAGTGTAGCCTGGGGTGAAGCGCAGCGCAACCCCAGGCGGGCGAACGGAGAATGTCCTGACGCCAAACGCCTTGAGGCAAAAATGAATCATTCCTGACCGCGCGGAGTATATTTCGCGCAAAGCTCTAATTGAGGGCAACGAGGCGGCGGCCGGTGTGCCAGCGGTTACCGGCGGGTTCGGTGCGTTCGACGGCGT
>Ga0105046_10010394_pt1 | contig 14498 bp, 12 predicted proteins | sample MAT03_FD_78385 | JGI IMG/M metagenome (GOLD analysis project Ga0105046, IMG submission 78385) | Freshwater microbial communities from Lake Fryxell liftoff mats and glacier meltwater in Antarctica - MAT-03 (megahit assembly) | ecosystem: Environmental > Aquatic > Freshwater > Ice > Liftoff... | reverse complement strand
GCGCGTGACGTGCACGATCGTCAGCTCGGCCTGGGTGCTGGCGGCGAGCACGGCGGCGAGCTCGACGGCGTTCTTGCTGTACTCGGTGCCGACGGTGGGCACGAGGATCTTCTTGGGCGACCACACGCGATACGGGCTCGGCTTGCCGTCACCCTGGGTGGGCGGCTCGCGGACGATGAGGGTCGGGCACGGGGCCTTGCGCACGACCTCGTCGACGATGCCGCCGAGCAGGGTCTCGGAGCCGGCGGCGCGGCGGTTCTCGCCGAGCACGATCAGCTCGTAGTCACGCTCGGCCTCGACCAGGACCTGCTCGGCCGGGTGCGGGTCGGAGATCAGCTTGAGCTCCGGACGCGGGCCCTTGAGCAGGCGTAGCGGTCGCTTGATGCGCTCGAGCGCCAGCTCGCCGAGCTTGCTGTAACGCCGCGCGCGCCGGCTCCAGACCTGCCACCACGCGCTGTGAACCGCCTGCGGCCGGGCGTAGATCGCGGTGCACTCGATCGGCTGCTCGTGGCTGAGGTAGCCGACGATCTGGGCCGGCAGGTCGACGGAGTGGGCGCTGCGGGTGACGATCATGACGCGGCGGATCTGGCGGATGAAGCTGCTGGCGTTGACGGCCTCGGTGTCGAGGCGCCGGGCCTCGGTCTCGCCCATCTGCACGCGGCCGAGGCACCAGCGCAGCATCGGTGGGGCCATCAGCGAGGTGACGATCGCGACCATGACGATGATCGAGTACATGGCGATGGTGAGGATGCCGAGGCCGAGGCCGACGGTGGCGACCACGATCTCCATCGCGCCGCGGGCGTTCATGCCGAAGCCCATGGCGAGGCGCTCCCAGTGCGAGAGGCCGGCCATCCAGGCGCCGATATACACGCCGCTGATCTTGCACGCGCACGCGAGCGCCAGGACGATGAGGCCGATGGTGGCGACCTCGGGGCTGGCGACGCTGGTGAGGTCGACCTTGACGCCGGCGGACGCGAAGAAGATCGGGGCGAGGAAGCTGGCGGTGGTCATCTCCAGGGTGTGGGCGACCTCCTTGCGGAAGCGCGGGGCCTGGCCGACGAGGATGCCGACCGCGAAGGCGCCGAGCACGGCCTCGATGCCCATTTGATGGGTGAGCGCGGCGGCGCCGAAGCCGAGCGCGATGATGAGGGAGAGCTGGGCGTTGGCGCCGCCGATGGTCTTGTCGACGCCCGAGATGATCTTCGAGAAGATCGGGACGCCGATCGTGAGCATGAGGCCGAGGAACAGCAGGGCGGAGCCGAAGGCCTGGGCGATCGACAGCGGGTGGATCTCGCCGGCGGTCGCGAGGCCGGCGACCACGGACAGCATGATCCATCCGACGGTGTCATCGGTCATGGCCGAGGCGAGGATGAGCTGGCCGATGTCGCGGCGGATCAGCTTGAGGTCCATCAAGACCTTGGCGATCACCGGCACGGCGCAGATGCTCATCGACACCGCCATGAACAGGCTAAACACCAGGCGCTTGCTGGGGTCGGCGAGGTACTCGTCGGGGAGCAAGAACCCGAATGTGACGCCGGCGGCGAGCGGGATGCTGATGCCGAAGCTCGAGACGATGAGGGCGTATTTACCCCGGCGCTTGATGAGGCCGATGTCGGTCTCGAAGCCGGTGGCGAGGATCAGGAACAGCACGCCGAGCCAGGAGACCACCGAGAGCAGGTCGGCCTGATGTTGTTCGCTGGGGAAGATGTACTGCTGAAAGTCGTGGGCGAAGTAGCCGAGCACCGAGGGCCCGAGCAGGACGCCGGCGACCAGCTCGCCGATGACGGCGGGCTGGCCGAGCTTGCGCATGATCTCGCCGAGCAGGCGGGCGACGAACAGGAGGATCGAGATCTGCAGCAGCAGCAGGAACACCGCGTGATGCGAGAGTGACTTGAGCACCGTCGGAGCGGCCTGTGCGACGCCGGTGTCGGCGAGCAGGGTGATGGCGGAGAGTCCGAGGGTCATGGGGATGGTGCTCTGGGGGGTGGCGGTCTAAAGCATGTTGCGCGCGCGCAGGTCGAGGGTGACCGGACCGACGGCGGCGGCGCGAAGTTGCAGGTAGCCCTCGCTGGTGGGGCAGGGCTCGACGAGCTTGCGGCGGCACAGGTCGTCGATCTCGGGGCCGGCGCCGGGGCCGAACAGGCGCAGGGTCTCGAGGATCTGCGCCTCGGTGCGGGCGCCGTGCTGGGCGAGGGTCGCGAGCACGAGGCGCTGGGCGAGGCTGAGATGGTCGAGGGCGGCGCCGCGGCGGCGGGGCAGCGGGCGCACGACGATGTCGGTGCCCTTTTGCGGGTCGATGCGGGCGGCGATCTGCCAGTACTGGAGGGCCTGTTGCAGGTTGCCGGCGGTCATGCGGCCGAGCTGGGCGAACCACTCCTCGCCGGGGTCGGGGAGCAGGTCGGAGCGGGTGAAGGGGGCGCGCAGGCGCTGCAGCACGGGGGCGCGGCGGGCCCGAAAGCGCAGGCCGAAGCCGCTGACGCGGTGACGGGCGCGGACCATGCTCTCGAGGAAGGCGGGGGAGGCGGGCTCGATGGTGATGACCTCGCCGAAGTACAGCGGCAGGCGCATGCAGGTGTCGAGCAGCGCGGCGGCGGGTCGGGCCATCAGCACGATCCACAGGATCGCGTCGTCGGTGGCGCGCACGAGGTCGAGGAAGGACTGGACCTGCGCGAGGCCCTCGGGGGTGCGAAAAAATAGTTGCTCGCTGTTCTCGAGCACGATCGCCTGGCGCTGTCCGAGCAGGCGCAAGGTGTGGCCGAGCTCGCGGAAGTTGTTCGCCGGCGGGGCGCCGGTGGCCTCGCTGATCGCCGAGGCCAGGCGGGCCTCGCCGGTCAGGTGCGGGCCGAGCGGCAGCCAGCGGACCGGCAGCTCGCCGTGCAGCTCGGCGCGCGCGCGGTTGACGAGGGTGCGCTTGCCGGCCCCGCGGTCGCCGACGACCAGCAGGGCGCCGCGGCGCTCGGCGTGGCGCGCCTGTCCCGAGAGCCATGTCTCAAAGACCCGGCGGCACACGGCCTCGAGCGCGGGCCGCGGCTGGTAGAGGTCGGCGAGGCCGAGCGGGATCTCGCCGAACAGGCGGCGGTAGAGGGGGGGCAGGCGCTCGTCGGGGACGGCGTCGCTGGCGAGCGCCAGGTCCCAGTAGCCGAGCCGCGGGGTATCCCCACGCAGGAGGCCCCGCAGGTCGCGGACCAGCTCGCGGACCAGCGGTGTGGTCTTGCCGTAGACCGCTTGGGCGTCGCGGCCGAGCCGGGCCAGGCGGGTCGTGCTCCACCACGGCGGGCTCTCGCGCTGCGCGAGGGCGGTGAGGGTCTGGCTGATCTCTTCGGGACGATGGGCGCGCAGCGGGGCGAGGGCGTCGTCCATGTGCACCGAGCTGGCGGCGATAAACCAGCGGAAGCTGCGGCCGACCTCGTGGTCCAGGCGCTCGGCGAGCTGCTGGACCAGCCTGACGCCGTGGCCGAGGCCGGTGCGGGCCGACTCGTCGCGCTGCTCGGCGACGCGGCCGTCCTCGACGATGAAGAGGTGGTAGTCGAGCACGGTCTCGATGCGCTCGAGCTCGCTGGTCGCAGCATTGACGGCGGCGGCGATCCGGCCGGAGAACTCGGTGATCGTGGTCTGCAGCCGCGGTTGCAGGGTCTCGCGCAGCCAGCGGCGCATCGGCACGTCGATGCGGGCCGGCGGGGCGGTCGGGGTGACGCTCGAGTCCTCGGGGTGGATGTCGAAGCCGAGGTGCTCGGGCTGGCGGGCGAGCGTGGCCTCGACCTCGCCGCGCAGGGCGTCGAGGGCGGTGCCATCGGTGAAGCTGGCCGCGGCGGCGCGCAGGGTCCCGCGGGCGCGGTGGAGGGCGGGGCGGATGTCCTGCTCGAGGGCCGACTTCCAGCCGCGGGGCTCGAAGCGCTCGGGCGGGTTTATCGTCGGGGTCTGGCTGCTGCGCGGGACCGGGGCCTCGGGGCCGAGGAAGGCCATGAACAGCGAGTCGTCCTCACCGGGCGGCTCACCGGTGCCGGCGAGCAGGCTGGTGGTGGTGCCCGGAGGCAGGGTCATGACGTTCGCCGCCGGGGCCGGCAGGCCGACGATCTCCGCGGCCTCCTGGAGCGTGCTGGTGACCTGCTCCAACTGGAGAGCGCATGCGCCGTGCAGGCGGTCCTCGACGAGCTGGCCGACCCGCTCCTGGAGACCCGCGAACCACTGGGCCAGCCGAAGCGCCTGCGGGTCGAGGATCACGGGGCGAGGATATCAGGGGCCGGATGCCGCAAGAGGACTTGCTGGCCCTTCAGATCGGCGGCGTGTTTCGCGCTCGGCGACTGGCGGACGATGTTCGACGGCGGGTTCAGATCGAGCGCTGCTTCGCGGGCCAGGTGAGCCCGTGGATGCAGAGGTCGAGGATCTCGAGCGTCGTCGGACTTCCCGGACCAGGCGCGCAACGTCATGAGACGCGCTTCAATCTCCGGTGGGGAGAGAGCGGCCGCGGATTCATCCCACCGCCAAACTCGTCCTCCGAGCCAGCTCGAGAGGTTCGGAGCGAGGTCTTGCAGCAGGCCCAGGGTCTTCAGGGGCATGACCATGACGGTGGTGCCGGCCTGTAGCAGTCGGTTGCGGAGCTGATCAAACTCGGTCCAGTCCACAGCAGTGAACACGTGCAGTCCGCTCAGTATGGTCAGTGTTCCTGTAGCGCCGATCAATGCATGGATGGTGGCCTCTGCTGTCTTTTCGGCGGCCAGGGTTCGGACCGGCTGCTCGCGTCGGCGATCAGCGCGAAGATGCTGCCGGCTTTGTCGCCGTGGAGCGCCACGCGGGCGGCGAATTCCGAGAGATTGATCGGAGCGAGCGTGGCGGGCATCATACGTCGAGTTGCTCGAGCAGTGGGATCAGGGTCGGGTGTACGGCGAAACGTGTCGCGCCGCGGTCGTCTGCGTACTCGAGGACGCGACGAGTCACGAGCAGACCCATGTCGCTGTCGTTCACGCGGACGAAAGTGCCGTGCTTACGCACCCGTTGAAGTGTCGACAACTCCTGGCTGTCCAGACCGATGATGTGCTTGCGGCCGAAGGTGTCGGCTGCGCGGGCGACGTCGCTGGGTTCCACGCCGGCATGCCCGGCGACATAGGCCTCTTCGAGCGCCAGTTGGGTCAGCGCGATCAGGTCGCGCAAGATCCCCCCCGAGGCGAGCACCAGGTGATTACACGACGTCTCCGGGAGCAACGCTTCCTCGGCCCTTAACCGGATGACCTGCAGCAAGAATGCGTGCATCTTGGGGTCTTCGCGCGGGTCTTTCGCGGTCTGGCGCGTGAAGTAGTCGAAACGCTCCGCCGTCTCGCGCGCGGCGCCGTACATGATGGCCGGTGGCGCGACCACGACGATGGCGATGTGCTCCCGGAGCTTGGCGAGGTCCTGGTCACACAGCTCTGCGAAGACTGCGTGCGACAAGCGATCGAGCGAGTCGATGAGGAGCACCGGCTTCCTCGAGAGCGTACTGAGCTCCTGTTTGATGGCTTTTTCGATGACCGTCGCTGACGGTGGGTTGTTCTCTGAGGAGGCCGCCGCCAGGAGCGCCAGCAACCTGAGGGCTACGATGAAGGCCCCTTCACCCTTACTGAACTGCGCTCCTGCGGCCAACTCCTGACCACGCAGTTTTTTGAGATCATCGACGACGTGTTTGATCAGCTTTCCCTCGGCGGCGAGCTCGTTGCCATGCGTCGTGATGTCGGCAAAGATGGGCCAGAACTCGTCACTTTCTTTCAGAGACTTTTCCAGGACTCGAAGTTGTGTGGTTTTTCCGGAGCCGATCGGCCCGGTCACCAGGTGAGAGCTCTGTGGCCGCAACTCGAGGCGCGCGAGGATCTGCTGGGCCACCGATTGCACTGGCTCTGCCACATAGAGGCCCCGAGAGAGCGCCTCCAGCGGGTCTCCGGATGGCTCGAAGCGGGCCATGGCTTGGCGGAAGCGGTCGCGGCGCTCGTTCATGATCTTGGCGAGTAGAGCAGGACGCTCTGCGCGACGCAAGACTGGACCAGAGGGCGTTTAGGCGCGGGTCAGGTATTGCACGCTAAACAGCCGCGCGTGGTCGGTCCAGACCTTGCGGACGGCGAGGCCGGCGGTGGTGGCCATGCCGGCGAATTGCTCGAGGGTGTACTTGTGCGAGTACTCGGTGCGGATCGGTTCGTCGGCGTGGAAGGTGATGGTCTGGTCGGCGATGTGTACGGCCTGGTCGCGCTTGCTGACGAGCTGCATCTCGATGCGTCCGGGGGTCGGGTCCCAGACGGCGCGGTGTTGGAATTGGGCGAGGTCGAAGTCGGCGGAGAGCTCGCGGTTGAGGCGCGTGAGCAGGTTGAGGTTGAAGGCCGCGGTGACGCCCTTGGCGTCGTTGTAGGCCCTTGCGAGCACGTGGGGGTCCTTGCGCAGGTCGACGCCGATGAGCAGGCCGCCTTCGGGGCCCATGAGCTCGGAGATCGTGCGCAGCAACTGGGTGGCCTCGTCGGCGGTGAAGTTGCCGATCGTCGAGCCCGGGAAGTAGACGATGGTGCGACGCGCGGCCAATGTCGGCGGGGTGAAGGGCTGCGTGAAGTCGGCGCAGACGGGGACGACGGGCAGGCCGGGGTAGGCGGCGGCGAGGTCGTTGGCGGCGTGACGCAGGAAGTCGCGGGCGATGTCGACGGGGACGTAGCCGGCGGGGGCACAGAGGTGGTCGAGGATGATGCGGGTCTTGGTGCTGCTGCCGCTGCCGAGCTCGAGCAGGAGGGCCTGCGGTCCGCAGGCGGCGGCCATCTCGGCGGCGTAGCGGCGCGAGATGACCAGCTCGGTGCGGGTCGGATAGTACTCGGGGAGCGCGCAGATCTGGTCGAAGAGCCAGGAGCCGTGGTCGTCGTAGAAGTACTTGCAGGGCAAGGTCTTCGGGGTCGTGGACAGGCCGGCGAGCGCGTCGCGGCGCAGGTCGCTGGCGGCGGGCGCGAGGTCGACGAGCGGGAGCGCCGTGTTGAGACTGTTGGCGCGGGGCCGGGGAGAGTGCCGCTGGACTTCGAGCATGGTTACCTCGCGAGGCGAAGCCCGCTGAATTGCCAGCGGGCCTCCGGGGGGAAGAAGTTGCGATAGCTGGCCCGAACGTGGCTGCCGGGCGTGGCACACGAGCCGCCACGCAGCACGATCTGGTTGCACATGAACTTGCCGTTATACTCGCCGAGCGCACCAGTGGCAGGGCGAAATCCGGGATATGCCACGTAGGGGCTCGCGGTCCAGACCCACACGTCGCCGAAGAACTGTGACTGTGGATGATGATGATGGGCGACTGGCTCGAGGCGGCCGGACTCGACGAAGTTGCCGGTGATCGGCTGGTCCTCGGCGACGCTCTCCCACTCGTGCTCGCCGGGCAAGCGGGCGCCGGCCCAGCGGGCGAAGGCGTCGGCCTCGTAGTAGGAGACGTGACACACGGGGGCGGCGGGGTCGATCGGTCGCAGGCCGTGCAAGGTGAAGCGGGTCTCGAGGTCCGCCGACCAGTAGAGCGGGGCGAACCAGCCATGGCGGTGTACGGCGTCCCAGGCGTCGGAGAGCCACAGCTCGGGGCGGCGGTAGGCGCCGTCGCGGATGAATTGCAGGTAGGCGGCGTTGTCGACCGGGCGCGCGGCGATCTCGAAGGGGGCGAGCAGGACGCGGTGGCGCGGGAGCTCGTTGTCGAAGCAGAAGTCGTCACCGCGGTGACCGAGCTGGACCACGCCGCCGGGGTGGGCGTGCCACGGGTCTGGGTCCGCCGGGGCTGTCTTAAGGGACATGTCAACGGACTGGCGAAACGCGGGACGTAAAGGGTTTTGCGAGAGGAGGTGCAGGACGTCCGTGAGGATCAGCTCTTGGTGCTGCTGCTCGTGGTGCAGGCCGACGCGGACGCGGGCGCTCAGCTCGGCGGACAACAGGCCCTGCGCGAGCGCGCGGCGGATGGCGTGGTCGACGTGCTGGCGGTAACGAAGGACCTCCGAGAGGTCGGGACGGGTCAGCAGGCCGCGCTGGCCGCGAGGATACGGGGCGCCGACGCTGTTGTAGTAGCTGTTGAACAGCGCGGCGTAGCCGGGGTGAAATGGGCGAAACTCGGGCAGCTCGGCGAGCACGAAGGTCTCGAAGAACCAGGTGGTGTGGGCCAGGTGCCACTTGACCGGGCTGGCGTCAGGCATCGACTGGGCCAGCATGTCCTCCGGAGAGAGCGAGGCGACCAGCGCGAGCGAGGCGGCCCGGACGACGGCGTATTCGGGGTCAGCAGGGGCGCGCGGGGGGTCAGCGGGGGCGCGCGGGGGGTCCGAGCCGCTCGAGGAAGGCGGCGAGCTGCTGGGCTTGGCGGGTGCGGTCATGGTGGGTCAGCGCGTGGGCGCGGGCGGCGTCCCCCATGGCCTGGAGGCCGGGGGCGCCAAGCATGGCAAAGGCGCGCAAAGTTGCAACCAGGTCGCGCGGGTCTCCGGGTTCGAAGGGGAGGCCGGCGCCGGCGCGCTCGACCAGGGCCCGGGCCTCGCCGCGGACACCGAGCAGGACCGGGGTGCGCATCGCCATGGCCTCGAAGATCTTCGAGGGCAAGACGCCGGCGAAGGTCGGGCTGTCGCGCAGGATGACCGCGCTGAGGTCGGCGGCGGCGAGCAGTCCGGGGACGTCACGACGCGGGACCGCGGGCAGGAGGTGTACGCGGTCGCCGACGCCGAGCGCGGCGACCTCGGCGGCGAGCGCCTCGCGTCCGGCACCGTCGCCGACGATGACGAAGTGCACGAAGTGGGCGAAGTGGGCGTCGTGGGCGGGCAAGATCGCGGCGGCGCGGGCGAGCAGGCCGACGTCGTGGGCCATGCCGATCGTGCCGCAAAACAGCACCAGCAGGGCTTTGGCGGGGATCTTCAGGCGAGCGCGCAGGGGCGCCGGGGTGGCCTCGGGGTCGAAGAGGTCGAGGTCGGCGCCATTCTTGACGACGGCGATCCGGGACTCGGGGACGCCGTGCGCGACGAGGTGCTCGACGAAGCTGTCGGTGACGGAGACGATGCCGGCGGCGCTGCGGTAGAGCAGGTGCTCGACCTGCTCGAGCGCGCGGATGACGGGGTGCCTGGCCGGCAAGGCGCCGACGCTGACGATCGACTCGGGCCAGAGGTCGCGGAGCTCGAGCACGAAGGGCACCCGGCGCAGCCGCGCGAGCGCGAGACCAGCGAGGCCGGTGAAGATCTGCGGAGAGGTGGCGAGCACGAGGTCGATGGGCGGGAGCCTGGCGAGGCCGAGCGCGACCTGGGCGGTCGGCACGGCGGCGTAGCCGAGGCCGCGCAGCAGGACGCCGCGGTTGGCGGCCGGGAAGGTCGGCACGCGATGGACGACGATGCCGTCGACGTCTTCGCGGCGGTACTCGGCGGCGCGATAGCCCGGGAAGATGATGCCGCGCGGGTGGTTCGGCTGGCCGGTGACGACGTGGACGTCGTGGCCGAGGCGCACGAGGGCGCGCGAGAGCTCGTGCACGCGCGCGGCGGGGGCGTTGGTCTCTGGCGGGAAGTAATGCGAGAGGTAGGCGAGGCGCATGCAGTGGTGTCAGTCGGGCCAGTAGCAGTAGCCGCCGACGCACTCCATGCCATCGGGGCACTGCTGGCCGTTGAGGCAGTAGAGCACGCAGGCCTTGCTGCCGCCGACCATCTCACACGCGGGGATCGCGTCGCCGGAGGTCGGCGCGGCGAAGCAGTCGCAGTTGTCGACGCAGTCGCGGATCCCACACACGTTGAAGCTGCCGCTCGACGGGCTCAGGCAGGTGACGGTGCCGACGCTGGAGGCCTCGTCGAAGCCGCACAGGGTCTTGTCGGTGAGGCCGCCCTTTTGACACGCGGCCCAGTCACCCGCCGGGTGACTGGCGCAGCCGTCGGGGGCGGTGGTCTGGCTGCCGGTGGTCGTCGGTTCGGCCGTGGTACCGGTGGTGGTGGTGGTGTCGCTGGTGCTACCCGTGGTGGCGATCGCCGTGCTCGCGTCCTGGGTGCTCGAGGTGGTGGTGTCGGGCTCGCTGTTGCATGCGAGCAGCGTGAAGAGGGCGAGCGTGATCGCGCGGGGCCAGGCCATGGCGCATGCTACCACCACAACGCGGCGCACCCGGTCACGGTGTGGGGGTGATGCGATAGAAGGGCGCACTCGCGTCGGGGATCGAGATCTTGGTGCGCAGGTTATTGGGCGTGCCGAGGTCGGCGGCGAGCACGGTCCAGGGGCCGTCCGCGGAGGCGCCCGACTCGAGGGTGTAGAGCTTGCCAGGGACAAACTGGTAGGTCTCGATGGTCAGCGTGGGCGGCTCCCAGGTGATGATCGCGTCGCCCCACGGGCGCGCGAGCGGCTCGCCGACGAACACGCCCTCGCCCGGCCAATTCACCGACTTCCAGTAGGCCTCGATCACGGTCTCGCCGCGGAAGTAGTGCGGGAGGAGGGCGAGCGCGTTGGGGAACTTGTCGGTGTAGTTGCACGGCTCGAAGGCGGTGCCGTAGCTGGCGGTGGCGCCGGCCTCGAGCCAGCGCACGATGCTCATCTGGCCGCCGTTTTGCGGGATAAAGCCGCCATAGGAGGTGAGGTGATCGGCGACCGCGCCGGGCAGGTAGGTGTTGGTGGCGATCTGCGGGACGTCGGCGAGGCCGGTTAAATAAAACAGCACGTCGGTCTTGCCCTCGATGTAATCGAGGCCGCCGCCGCCGCTGTTATCGATGTACTCGAGCGCGAGGCCGCCAGGGTAGGCCCAGGTGGTCTTGGCGAACTCGAACTGCGGGAAGCGGACGCTGCGGGCGACGTCGGTGGTGCGCATGAGGTAACCGGTGGCGGACGGATAGGTGTTGTCGGCCGCGACGCCGCGGTCGATCAGCTTATATACGTCCTCGGCGGTGAGACCGGCGAGGTGCATCGCGGGGCGGATGCCGTGGTCGGTGAAGGGGGCGAGCGAGGCGGAGTCGTAGTAGCCGCTCGGCGCGGTCGGGCTGCACGGCTCCATCGACTTGCAGAACTTCGTGTCGGCGCCGAGCGCGAGGGCGCTGACGAGCGACTGGCAGTCGACGCGATGCGGGTTGGTCCAGGCGACGGCGAAGGCCTGGATCTGCGGGCCGGCGGCGGCGTCGATCTGGGCCTTGAGGGCGTTGAAGGCGTCGGCGGTGAGGGTCTCGGAGGGGGGGAAACTGAGGGTGATGAGGTTCTCCGGCGGGATCTGGCGGGCCTGTTGATAATAGGCGGCGACCGCGATCGACTGCGGGTCCTGATCATTGACGAGGACCGCGAGCTCGTCGCGCGTGATCGCGGCGCGTGGGAGCAGGACGGTCGGCTCGACGGGCGGGGCGTCGGTGGTGGTGTCGTCGGTGGTGCTCGGGTCGGTGGTGTCGGTGGTGCTCGCGGTGGTGCTGGTGCTCGCGGGGTCGGTGGTCGGGGTGTCGCCGGTGGTGGTGGCGGGGACGGTGGTCGAGTCGGTGGTCTCCGTGCTGGTGAGGCCGGTGCTGGTGCCCTGGGTGGTCTCGTCGGCGCCGTTGGAGCAGGCGGCGAGCGGGAGTAAGAGCGCGAGCAGGCGAGGGGAGGACATGCGCCGCAGGATATCGCGAGGTGAGGCGCCGTCGTGGGGGCCGTACGCGACATGTCCTCGGGGACAGTGGTTAAAATGAGACGCCCGCCGGGTCGGCGGGCGTGGGGTCGTGCGCGAGGGCGGGGTCAGTTCCAGCCCTGGTCGTCGCGGCGGCGGAGCAGCCAGACGCGGCCGCGAGGGCTGCGGACCTTGACGAGCTCGGGGTCGTCGCCGTCGATGAGCAGGGCGGGGTCGTAGCCGCGCGCGACGGGGGCGCCCGGGTGGGCGCGGCGCGGGCCGGGGTGGGGCAGGACGCGGGGCTCGCTGCGGGCGGCGTAGTACAGGAAGGCGGCGAGGAGCATCAGCATGTAGCGGCCGGTGTACAGGCCGAGGACCAGGAACAGCAGGGCGCCGACTTTGCCGAGGGTGACGGCGATGTGGGTGGCGCGCAGGTGGCCCATGCGGCTGGCGAGGGCGGCCCGGAGCACGCGGCCGCCGTCCATCGGGAAGGCGGGCAGCATGTTAAAGATGGCGAGGCCGAGGTTGGTCCACGCGAGGCTGCCGAGGAAGCTGTCGGGGCTGATGTCACCCGCGATGGCGGCGAAGGTGAAGAGCACGCCGGCGAGCAGGAAGCTGACGACGGGGCCGGCGAGGGCGACCTGCAGCTCGACCTTCGGGCGCATGTGGGCCTGCTCGAGCAGGGCGACGCCGCCGATCGGGAGCAGGAGGATCTGGCGGGTCTGGATGCCGTGGGCGCGCGCGGTGAGGGCGTGGCCGAGCTCATGTACGACCACCGAGGCGAACACGGCGATCATGAAGACGATGCCCATGACGGCGGCGATCAGGGTGCCGGCGCTGGTGTAGCTGCTCAGGCCAGCCCACAGGAGCAGCAGCAGGAACGAGGCATGGACGCGGGTGTCGATGCCGAACAGTCGACCGATGGGCCAGGACCAGGACATAACGGGGTAAAGTGAACACGGTTGGCCCCGGGTCAAGGTCCAGGGCTGCGCGAGGGGCCCTGACGGGGGTGGCGAGCTGGGCGGGGTGGGCGTCAGGTGTCCGCGTCGGGGAAGCGGCCGTGGAATACGAAGCTGGCCTGGGGGTTGCGGCCGCTCGGGACCTCGCGGGCTTGCAATGGTTCGGGGAGCGACTCGGGCTGGTCGCGGAGGCCGACGGCGACAGCGGCGAGGGCCTCGAACTGCTCGGGGTCGACGCCGAGCTCGGTGCAGGCGCGGGCGGTGTCGAGGCCGGCCATCGCGTGGGCGTGCAGCCCGAGGCGACCGGCCTGCAGGGCGAGGGCCATCCAGGCGGAGCCGACGTCGAAGGCGGCGGTGCGGTTGGGGCGGTCGTTCTGGGTGAAGTTACGGCGGGCGAAGAGGATGAGCAGGAGCGGGGCGCGGCTGGCCCAGACCTGATTGAAGGGGACCAGGATGTCGACGAGCTTGGCGTGTTCGGGCTCACCGGCGGCGGCGAAGACGACGCGCCACGGCTGCTCGTTGTAACAAGAGGGGGCCCAGCGCATGGCCTCGAACAGGCTGGCGATCTGGTCGGGGGTCAGGGGGTCGGAGCGGAAGGCGCGGGGGGACCAGCGCGCGACGAACTCGGGGGCGACCTCGGCTTGCGGGACGCGATGGGGCGGGGACGTGGCCATGGCCGCGGAGCATAACAGGCCAGAGGAGGATTCATTGCAGGATGAGGGCGAGCTCGACGCTGCGGTTGCGGGCGCGACCGGTGGGGGTGCCGTCGTCGTAGTTGGCGTCGTCGGGGCCGGCGAGGCGCAGCTCATACTTCGCGGGCGGGTGGTGCATGACCTCGACGAGCCAGCGATGCACGGCCGTCCGCCGGCCTGACGGAATGTTAATCTGTCCGTCATTCGGCGCGCGGGGCCCCCGTGCTACGCAGGAGCGTATGCTGTCGCTCGCGCTGGCTGCCGTGCTGGTCGGTGGTGGTGGGGCCGCTCCACCGCAACGCGACAGCGACGGCGACGGCATCCCCGATCGCGTCGAGGACCGCGACCGCGACGGCGAGGTCACCGCCGGGGAGACGGACCCCAAACGACGCGACAGCGACCGCGACGGCGTGCCGGACGGCGTCGAGGACCGCGACCGCGACGGCCGCGTCGACCCCGGGGAGAGCGACCCACGCGTCCCGGGCCTGTTCCCGGGCTCCGGCCCGCACATCCCCGAGCCGCTGGCCTTCGACATGGTGCGCGGGCTCGGGGCGCGCGCGGGCGAGGTCGAGGTCAACACGCTGCTGCTGCCGCGCTGGTCGGGCGGCGAGATGGCGCTCGACTGGGCGCCGGAGATCGAGTGGGCGCCGCGTGACGACCTGGCGATCGAGTTCGAGATGCCGATGGACGGCGGCCACCTGCACGCCCTCAAGGCCGCGATCCAGGGCACGTTGTCGGGGCGAACCCGCCGCTTCATCGCCGGCTGGCAGGTCCTCGCCGAGCTCGTGCCTGGCGAGTCGATGCTCCGGACCACCGCGCTGTACCTCGCCGGGATACGCCTGAGTCGCCGCTGGAGCGCGCTCGGCATGGCCGGCGCGCAGATGAACTGGACGCGGCGCCCGACCGCCGTCGACCTGGCGCTGCTCGTCAACCCGAGCGTGTTCGCGGACCTCGGCGAGCGCGTGACCGCGGGCGTCGAACACAACCTCGCCATCGGCCTCGGCGGGCGGGTGGCGGCGACCGTCCTGCCGCAGTTTCACTTCCAGATCAGCCGCCGCTTGCGCCTGCAATGCGGGCTCGGGGCGCAACTGCACGACCGCAGGCTCGCGGTGCTCGGCGGCCTGCGCCTGGTGCTCGAGCGGTGAGCGTCAGCCGGTCTCGGCGATGAACTCGAAGGTGAGGCCGCCCGGAGGTATCGGTGCGGCGAGGCAGCGGCGGGGGCTTGAGAGATTCATGGCGGTCCAGCCGTGGGCGGGGCTGCAGCTCCAGGGGGTGCCGGCGGGGGCGATCAGGCGGAAGCGGCGGCCGCCGGCGGTGCGGCCG
>Ga0105046_10010393_pt1 | contig 14499 bp, 9 predicted proteins | sample MAT03_FD_78385 | JGI IMG/M metagenome (GOLD analysis project Ga0105046, IMG submission 78385) | Freshwater microbial communities from Lake Fryxell liftoff mats and glacier meltwater in Antarctica - MAT-03 (megahit assembly) | ecosystem: Environmental > Aquatic > Freshwater > Ice > Liftoff... | reverse complement strand
TTTGCTTCGCTCAATGATGCGGTGTTGAAACACTCGGTCATCGGAGCGGATGCCAGCATCAAAGGCATGAATTTAAGTTTGAATATCGGGGACAATACGGAGATTGATTTTGATTGACAAAGTGAAATGGAACACGGATGACGCGGATGCAAGCAACGCGGATTAAAACGGATTTTTAGGAATGTTTTGCAGGTGTTCCCATCCCAAAACGTGGGCAATGCTTCGTTCCTGCGACAAATTTCCGCCGTAAACCAGGAAGCTGTCCTCTGATTTTGCACCGGCAATTTTTTGGAAATATTTCAAACCGTCAAAAAAATCCGCATTGATTGTTCGGCCTGATTTGATTTCAATGGGGTAAAGAACACCGCCCTGATCAAGCAGGAGATCGACTTCGTGAACACCCCTGTCTTGCCAGAAATAGTGACCCGGATGTATGTTTTTGTTGAGGTGGTTTTTTAAAATTTCGTTGATAACAAAATTTTCAAACAAAGCGCCTTTGGCAAAATGGCGGTTCAATTCCTCTTTCGACCGTATGTTGAGCAGCGCACAGGCCAGTCCGACGTCGTAAAAGTACAACTTGGGTGTTTTGACGATGCGTTTGTCAAAATTCCGGTGGTAGGGCCGCAAGGTGTGAACAATGAAACTGGTTTGCAACAAACTGATCCATTTGTTCACCGTTTGGTAACTCACGCCTACTTGGCTTCCAACGGCAGAATAATTGACCAATTGCCCGATACGCCCGGCGCATATTTCCAAAAACTGTCGGAAAGTATTCAGATCTGCAACGTTGATGATTTGCCGCACATCGCGTTCTACGTACGTCTGCAGGTAATCCATCAGCCATGGTGTCGGCTCAAGTTCCTTATCGTATATACGGGGATAAAATCCTTTCAGGATGTAGTCCTCATAATCGGGCATTTGGTATTTGGTCTGGTGAATTTCGGCCAACGAAAACGGCAATAGGTTGAAAATGGCTACCCTGCCTGCCAGGCTTTGCGATACGGTTTGCATCAACAGCAGGTTTTGTGAGCCCGACAGCACATACATGCCTGCTTTGTTTTTTTCATCCACAATGACCTGAATGTACGACAACAATTCTGGAGCGTGTTGTACTTCGTCGATAACGGCATGATCCCCAAGGTCTTTCAAAAAACCTTTGGGATCGCTCAATGCAAAACGTCGTTGTTCAAGATCTTCAAGGTTGGCGTAACGGTAGGACGTAAACAGATTTTTAATCAGCGTCGATTTGCCGCTTTGGCGCGGACCGGTAACGGCTACTATAGGCATTTTTTGCGCAGCCTCAACGATTTTGGAACCCAATTTTCGTTCAATCATTTGTGCTAAATAGATATTCAAGTTCTAATTAGCACAAAAATGAGCATAATTCATTAAAAATCAAAATCCGTTCAAATCCGTGTTGCTTGCATCCGCGTACCTTTTCACCGCGTGCGCAGTATCTCCAGCAACCACGCCCTTTCCGCCACATCCTGCGTGGCGTCCACTTCGGCGCGCAGGGCTGCCCTACCCTTTCTGTCAGATTCCAGCATTTTTTTTACAAAAACGAGCAGTTTTTCGTTGTTTTTTCGGTGATAGCCCAGGTTTTTTTGGCGCCTGAGGTACGCCCCGAAGCTTTGCAAAAGCGAATCGAGGGCTGTCCATTCTTCCAATTCCACGTAGCTGCGCAGGAGCATGCGGCGCACGTCGAGGTTGTTGAGCGGGTCTTCGAAATCGACCTGTTGCAGCAGTGGAAGGGCGCGGTTGTAGTCCTGCTGCTGGAAATACCAGTACGCCAGGTTGTAGGTAAAAAGCATGTCGCGTTCGGCGGGGTGCAGGATGTCGCGGCCTGTGTGCAGGAAATTTTCTGTCCACGCCAGTTCGCCCAGGGCCGTGCCCAGCCTGATGATGTTTTTGTAATTGAAGCCTGACAGGTAGCCGTTTTCGGGCAACACGTTTGTTTCGAGGGCGTCGCGGTAAAGGTCGAAAGCTTCGCGCACGTAGGCGCGCCGGCCAGCGTTCATGCGGCGTATGCAGCCGTTGATGGCGAGCAGGTAGAGGCCGCGTTGTTCTTCGATGGAGAAAAAGCGGATGTTTTCGTGAAGGTTGATTTTGAGTTTTGTGAACGCCTCGTCGTCATTCGGTTGACGCAGCATGTGGTAGGCGTGGTAGTACACGGCCACTGCGGGTTGTTCGAGCAGTTTTTCCTTTTCCACCACAAGGAGGGTGGCTTCAAGCAGGGCGAGTTGGTAGGCCTGTCCGGCCACGGCCTGGTGCAGTTCGGCCAGACAGGCGTGGCGCAGCATTTCGGCGGTGTAAAACACCGAAAGCTGGTCGGCTAAGGGTTGCAGGTTGAGACCGGAGGAGCGTTCGTTGCGCGAGGCTTGTTCGAGGAATTCCTGTTGGAGCTGGTAGCCAGCGAAGTGCCAGAGGGCGTCGCGTTGGGGATGGTTTTGCCATTGGGTGTGCGCCTGTTGCCAGGTACGGTCGAACCACGCGTCGAGTCCGCGCGTGCGTTGGGCGCGCAGGAGGTCGAGTTGGTGGCGGGAGGCGTCGTTTTCGGTTTGTTGCAGGGCGAGGTAGCGGCGCAGGAGGTCGAGCAGGTACGACATGGTGTGTCTCAGGCGCGGGTTGTGGTAGTTTTCGTCGGGAAATGCGGCGGCGAAAAGGGCTTCATCGGAGAGGTTCAGGGCGGGAGAACGGCCGGCGTGTTCGTTAAGGTAAAAGCAGAGGCGGGTTACTTCGGGCCTGCGGTTGAAGTAGTTGCAGGCGGCCAGATCGGCCAAAGCGCGGCGGTCGGTGGTGGAAAGTTGTTTGTACAGGCGCAGGAGTTGTGAGGGCATGCGGGTATTTTTCGACAAATTTAATTGTAAAATATTGATTGTTAGTATTTTGGTAAAATATATACGCGACAAACGGGGGAATTTGTATTTCGGGAGGTGAATTTCTTAAACGACCTTTGAAAAATATACAACCGCCCACCAACCTCTTGCCCATGTTAAGCACACGTTTACTTACGGTTTTTTGCCTGGTCTTTTCCCAAGTTTTATCGGCCCAAAGCAACGGCTATTGGCAACCTCAAAACGTACCCGAAGGCTTTACGGGAAACATCAATAGGTTCAACGGCGATACGTGTATTGCGTGGAAATACAACCATACGAATAGTTCCGTCATAGCTTTCCGGAGCACCGATCGAGGAGTGACCTGGCAGGAATTTGTTGTACCGGAATTGGCCGACGACGACGAGGGCACCGAGATCTTCCGGGTGGTTAATGGAGGGTATTTTTTAAAATCATTAAATTACGGTACGTACTCAAAATTGTACCGGGCCAACGCCGATGGGCAACAGTGGACCCTAGTAAACGGCAATTTGCCTGTCAAGACGCTGCAAGTAGGTCCCGATGGCATTATGGTGGGGGTGGGCGAGGAAAAACTTTACCGGTCGATAAATGGCGGAGCAACATGGTCTATTGTTTTCCAACACGTCCTGATATCATCATCTGCGCAGATTACTTTTTGGAGTTTGGATACTGTAAGTGTGTTGACATCCAACAAATTGTTCCATTCTTACGACAAGGGCTTGAACTGGGTGCAAATCTTCCCGCTCCCCGGGCTTCATCAGTCATTTTTTCACGCAGCCAGTGGGACGATGTTCCTCATGAGCATAGGCAAAGTAACACGTTCGATGGATCAAGGGGTTACGTGGGATACAGTGTTCACCGGAAACATCCCTTCAAGGATACACCAACTTTCGGGAAACCGATTGTGGGCAATGATGTCCGACGGAAAACTATTAGAGTCGACAAACGACGGTGACTCTTGGCAGGAAATACTTGCAAACGATATTCACCATCCGCACGCCATCAACACTATTTATTCCGACGGCACCATTATTGGACAAGCGCGCAACACTGTTGTGCGTTCTACCGACAGCGGTGCGTCGTGGTCGCCCTCCAACAATGGCCTTAATTTTGCCACCCTACTGGATGCCGTTGTTTTTAAGGATTCAATAAGGTGGGTTTTTACGCCGAGAGGATTGTGGCGTTCCTCTGATGCTGGAGCAACATGGGAAATAAAACTTGAGTACGATTATCGCCCCAATTCCAGCTACAATAACCGGACAACAGCCTTTTGGAATGCCGACACACTGGTGACCATAGCAGGGTTTCAAACTTTGATGCGTTCCTTCGACGGTGGGGAAACCTTCAACGAAATCACACCATCGGGAGCTGGCAATAATTTTGGAAACTTTTTCATCGACACGGCAACCAATCGATTGTTTATTAGAACACAAACCGGTATTGTGTTCACAGAGAATTACGGCGAAACCTGGAATTTGTGCCTGCCAGGTGCCAGCCTATTGATTGCTATAGTAAGGCATCCCAGCGGCATTTTGATGATGAACACAGAAGCCGGATCCGACAAGCTTTGGTTCAGCAACGACGGCGGAACCTCGTGGATACTCAATAGCACACTGGACCTTTCGGATCTTCACATGATAGGTCTGGTTGTCAGCCCATCCGGTGTAGTTTTAACCCTTCTTCCCAAAGCCGGTCAAATAATCCTCGCCAAATCCGAAGATTTGGGACAAACTTGGTCGTACCACCCCATTCAAAATCTGAATCCTGCATGGTACAACAGCTTTTACCTCGCCCAAAACGACCAGATATTTGTTGTTGGCGAACCATTCGAAATTTGGTCGTCGGTCGATTTCGGAAATTCATGGTTCACCATGCCACCAACCATTGATAAATTTTCATCCGGAATAAAGTTTCAAGTAGATGACGAAGGCTTCCTCTACCTATATGGCGTCGACGATGTTTTTTTACGCTCGGCGGCACAGGCACAGGCGTCCTCTTTCCTGCACGGCAACATCTTGAAAGATGCCGATGCCGAATGTTCCACTCCGGACGCACAACAACCCCTGGCCAATTGGTTGGTTGAAGCCGCAGGTCCTTATGGTACCCAATTCGCTTCAACCGGCACCAACGGCACCTTTGCTATGGGTCTCAATCCGGGCTCGTACACCGTCAACAGCATTGCACCTCAAAACCTTTGGTGGTCGTTTTGTGACAGCACTTTCACCGTTCAAATCGACTCGAGCAGTACATCCGACACCGTCAACTTCATCGCCCTACCCCTCGCCGATTGCCCCCTCATGGCCGTCGACGTTTCCGCTCCGCTCCTTCGCCGCTGCTTTAACAACTCGGTGTACGTACAAACCTGCAACGTCGGTACCGAAACCGCCGAAAGCGCCTGGATCGACATATACCTCGATCCCTTTTTGGAACTTGTTTCCTCCGCTCAAGCTCACGACAGTGTGGGCCTAAACACCTGGCGCTTTTACGTGGGTGACATGCCCTCTGGCGAATGTGCACAGTTCAACCTCACCGTGTACGTAAACTGCGACTCCACGGTACTCGGCCAAACACATTGCATCTCGGCACGCGCCTTCCCGGATACCTTGTGTACCACGGTTCCCAACTGGTCGGGCGCCAACCTCGAAGCGCGGGTGACCTGCCAGGATACCACCGTGCATTTCGAACTCGAAAACACTGGCACCGCGCCTTCACAACCGCTCGATTACATCATCATCGTGGACGATGTGGTGCTCATGCAGGGTGAAGAAACGTACGATGTTGATGAATTGCTTACCATCGAACAACCAGCCAACGGCCAAACTTGGCGCATCGAATCGCAGCAAGAGCCCGGGCACCCATTTTCCACCGTGGCTTTGGCCTTTGCGGAAGGTTGCGGCGGCTTCGGCAGTCTGGGCTTCGTAAACCAGTTCAGCGTGAACGGCATCACGCCTTCCACGGACCGTTTTTGTCTGGAAAACATCGGTGCCTACGATCCCAACGACAAACAAGGCTTCCCGCGTGGTTACGGCGACGACAACCGCATCGCGCCCGGACAAGACCTCGAATACCTCATCCGTTTCCAGAATACCGGAACCGATACCGCTTTTACCGTCAGAATTGCTGACACCCTTTCTACCTGGCTCGACCCGGCGAGCATCGTTCCGGGCGCATCTTCGCACCTTTATTCGTGGTCCCTCAGCGGCGAGGGCATCGTGACGTTTTTGTTTGAAAACATCCTGTTGCCCGACAGCAACACGAACCTCGCCGGCTCCCAGGGCTTCGTAAGTTTCCGCATCCGACAGCGCGAACAGGTGCCGCTGAATACCGTGATCCTCAACAGTGCCGCCATCTATTTCGATTTCAATGCACCCGTGATTACCAACGAAACACGCCACACCATCGGCGTGGACATCCTGAACGACGCCCCCGTGCCCGCAAAGCCCCTTACAGCGGAGGCCAGCGTGCAGGTGTCGCCCAATCCGGCGACCGACGAGGCGATTTTCCGGCTCCGTCGGGGTGCGTTCCAGGGCCACCGCATGATGGTAACCGACGCCGTCGGACGGGTGGTGCACAGTGGCACGGCCAACGGGGATGTGTACCGCTGGCGTGTACAGGGTTTGCCGCGCGGGTGGTATGCCTGGCAGGTGTTGGATGGGAAAGGGAAGCAGGTGGAAGCGGGAAAAATCATTTTGAAATAAAAATCCGGGACATTTGTGTAGCATTGCGATGCCAAAAGGGAACACGGATGCAAGCAACACGAAAAAACGGATTTTGATCTCAAAAAGGCTATTCACCCTACCAACCTTCCTGCTCTTTGCCCTGCGTTTCCTGCACTTCGGGCCGGAGCTCGACGCACCGCACGACTGGCGGCAGAGCGACACAGCATGGTACATCCTCGATTTTTTCCGCAACGGCATCGATCTTTTGCACCCGGCAGTGTGCTGGATGGGCGCTTCCGATACGGTGGCCCTGGAGTTTCCGCTGCCTGAAGCCATGGTGGCGATGGTTTGGCAACTTTTCGGTGAATTCATGCCGGTGGCATTTTGTGTTTCCCATGCTTTGGTGTGCCGAAAAGCTACAGGCCGTGATGTTTGTGCTGCGTACAGGAAGCTTGTACCTGTTCGCCATCATTCCGTTCTGGCTTTGGCAGGGACACGCACACCTCACCAACAGTGCGGCGCCAGACCTTGACTACATCGCCCATAACCGGAAAATGATCAACAACGGTCATTGGTATTTCGGGACGCTGGAACAACGCGTGTCGACCTACCACTGGAAAGTCTTGCTGCAACGCGGCGTGTTCGACATGCGGGTGTGGGCGGTGTTTCCATTGGATGGAGCGATGCAGCATGTGTATTTGTACAAGCTGGGTGATTTGTAGTTTGGTTGCGTTTTTCTCCACAGAGTTACACGAAGTTTCACAAAGGAAGCACAGAGTTGCACTCACGTGGGAGCAACTCTGTGCTTCCTCTGTGAAACTCTGTGTTAATCTGTGGTAAAATGCGCAGCCGAACTCAACTGAAAACCATACAACAAATCCCAAAATCCTGATTTATATTTGTGGTGTACTACTTACACCAAGCCTCTATCGTGTGGCCTGGTCATCCACAATTACCCTTGTCATGTTTCGCTTCATTTCACTCCTTTCGTTGTGCTTTTGCACCGCCATGCTCACCGCCCAGGTGACCTGCGTACCTATTTTCCCCACTGTCGACGACGACATAACCATCTTTTTCAACGCCGCCCAGGGCAACGCCGCTTTGGCGGATTTTGCCGGTCCTGTGTACGCCCACATGGGTGTGATCACCAACCAGAGCACAGGTCCTTCCGACTGGAAGCACGTGACCACCACCTGGGGCATCGCCGACGCCGTGGGCCTCATGACCTTTGAGGCACCCAACATTTGGAAAAAAAGCTTCAACATCCGCACGTTTTTCAACATCCCTCAAAACGAAACCGTGCTGCAAATGGCCTTCGTTTTCCGAAACGCATCGGGAAGCATCGTGGGCAGAGCCGCCGGTGGAGGTGACATCTATTACGATGTTTATCCCGACAACGTACCCCTGCAAACGTTGTTCATAATTCCCTCCCAAAGTTTGCTGGAAGCATCCATCGGGCAAAACATACCTGTTCAGGGTTCCGCTTCCGCGCCCGCAAGTCTGAAGCTGCTCGACAACGGTGTGCAAACAGCAACCGCCAACGGCACAAGCCTACAAACCAGTCTGACCGCCACTTCAGGACTGCACCGCATCGACTTCATTGCCACCACCGCCAACGCTGCCGACACCAGCACCTTCCACTATTTCGTGCCCGGAAGCACCGTGACCGAAAATCCGCCGGGAGGATCGGAATGGGGCATCACGCGCCTGAGCAACACCAGCATGCGGCTCGTGCTTTACGCACCCTTCAAATCGAACGTGTACGCCATCGGCGACTTCTCCGACTGGCTGCCCAATCCGGCCTACCAGATGAAACGCGGCACCGACAACGCCACGTATTGGATCGAACTTGCCAACCTCCCCGCCAACGAAATCCTGCGTTTCCAATACCTCGTGGACGGATCCCTGCGCATCGCCGACCCGTTCAGTAAGCTGGTGCTCGACCAGGGCAACGATCCCTTCATTCCCACAAGCACCTACCCCAACTTGCCGCCCTACCCTGCCGGTGAAACAGCAGGACTCGTAACCGCCGTACCACCTGCCGCGCCACCGTTCAACTGGCAAGCGAACAATTATACGCGTCCGAAAAAAACCGACCTCGTAGTGTACGAACTGCTGCTGCGCGACTTCCTTGCCGCGCACGATTACAACACCCTTATAGACACGCTCGACTACCTCGAGCGCCTGGGTGTGACGTCCATCGAGCTGATGCCGATCAATGAATTCGACGGCAACATTTCCTGGGGTTACAACAACGCTTTCCACATGGCCCTCGACAAATACTACGGCACGGCGGATGACCTGAAACGCCTCGTGGATGAGTGTCACAAACGCGACATCGCTGTGATTCTGGACGTGGTGTACAACCACATTACCGGCACCAGTCCGCTGGCACAACTTTACTGGAACAGCAGCACCAACCAGCCCGCTGCCAACAATCCATGGCTGAATGTGACGCCAAAACACGATTTCAACGTGTTCAACGACTTCAACCACGAAAGTCAGGCCACCAGATCGTACGTTAAGAATTGTCTGGAATACTGGATTGAAGAGTTCAAAATCGACGGTTACCGTTTCGACCTTTCCAAAGGATTTACCCAAACCAACACCCTCGGCAATACGAACGCCTGGGGGCAATACGACGCTTCGCGTGTGGCCATTTTGAAAGATTATGCCGACTTCATTTGGGACATCGATCCCTCATTTTACGTCATTCTCGAACATTTCGCCGACAACAATGAAGAACAAGAACTCGCCGATTACGGCATGATGGTGTGGGGAAAAATGTGGGGTGAATACAAAAACCTCGGACTGGGTTTCAATACCTTCGTACAAAACACCAGCCTCAACTGGGTATCGTACCAGGCCCGCGGCTGGAACAATCCGCACCTCATCGGTTACATGGAAAGCCACGATGAGGACCGCATCGCCTTCGAAATGCGCACTTATGGCAACAGTACCGTTGCGGGTTACGATGTAAAAAGCATGCCCATCGGTATGCGCCGCTTGGAAATGCTCAACAACCTGCTTTTCACCGTACCGGGCCCGAAAATGCTGTGGCAATTCGGCGAAGTGGGTTACGATTTCCACATCAACCTGTGCGAAAACGGTTCGGTGAATATGGGTTGCCGCACGTCGCCCAAACCCATTCGTTGGGATTATTACGACGACCCCAACCGCCGTCGATTGTACGACGTGACGGCTGCGCTGCTGCACCTTCGCAAAAATCTGGAAGTGTTTGAAACATCCGATTACACAGTACACACCGGCGGTGGCGCCATCCGACAAAACCGTTTACACGACCCGGTCACAGGGCAACGCGCCCTGGTTTTGGCCAACGTGAACACGGCGGATGCCAGTGTAAGCGTCGATTTTCCTGAATCGGGTTGGTGGTATGAGTACTACACGGGCGACAGTTTGCAGGCTGCAACCGGCACGCCCCAGCCCTTTACGCTCGCCCCTGGAGAATACCGCATTTACCTGAACCAATACGTCGCCCTGCCGCCCGGACTCAACCCCACGCCCACGCGCGAAGCTTTTGCCGCCGTGAGTGATGTTACCTTGTTCCCCAATCCGGCATCTGAAACCAGTACTTTGTCGTTCGTTTTGGAAGAAAGCACCGACATCCAACTGGAAGTGCTGGACATCAACGGCCGCCGCGTAAGCTTTTTCCAAACTGGCGAACTGCCCGCCGGCGAGCACCAGGTGACCATACCATCCGCTAACTTCGCACCCGGCTTCTACTTCGTTCGTTTGAGCGACGCGGCTGGAAGGGGAAGTATAACGATGAAATTAATTAAAGATTAAATTGGATTGCGTGAAATCAAGAAAACGGTTGAATCCCGACTTTGATCGGGACAGCCGTCGTTCCGTCCGCCCGACTTAAGCGCGGACGTCACCATACCGGGCGAATGCGCAACGTCGCGTTCGCCCTTTTTAAAGTTTAAAGTTTGAAGTTTGAAGTTTGAAGTTTAAAGTTTAAAGTTTAAAGTTTGGACATGCCCGAAAATACTAAAAACGTTGTGAGTTTGATACTTCAAAATATTAAACATCCTTCGTAATACCCTTGTAGTGATTTGCCGACTTTAAACTTTAAACTTTAAACTTTAAACTTTAAACTTTGAACTTTAAACTTTGAACTTTAAACTTCTTTGGATCACGCCTGGTTTCCCAGGAAGCGACGACGAGCACAATTGTCTGCCTGTGCTGCAGCTGCTGGCTTTGGCGTTGCAAAAACGCGGCGTACAGTTAAAAATCATAGCCCTCGGTTACCCGCACCACACACTGCCTTACTCTTGGCACGGCATGTCCGTGCGGTCGTGCGACGGTCGTTATGCGCATTTTATGCGGTTCTGGAATTGGCGGCGGGCGGGGGGGTATGCGGAGGCGTGGCACCAGGAAAAACCCTTCGATGCGGTGCACAGTTTTTGGCTCGGTCCAGCGTGGGTGCGGGGGAAAAAGCTGGCAAAAAGGTGGAGCGTACCGCATGTTTGTACGCTGATGGGACAAGACATTTTACCCTCCAACCGTTACCTGAAATTTCTGAAAACCGGCGACGAAATGGCGTTAACAGCCGTTTCCCATTTCCAAAAAGACTTTTTTTTCCAAAAAACCGGCATAACGGCGGGCCATGTGGTACCATGGGGCATTGATGCGCCGGAGCCGATGCCTGAAAGCGCCCGCGACATTGACGTAATCGGCGCGGGATCGCTCATAGGTTTGAAAAACTGGGATTTGTGGCTGGAAACGGTGGCGCTTGTTTCCCAAAAGCACCCGGATTTAAAAGCCGTGCTTTGTGGCGACGGATCGGAAAAAACAAGGCTGAAAAACAAAGCTACAGCGTTGGGTTTGAACGTGACCTTTGCGGGCGAGATGCCCCGTCCGGAAGTGCTGGCCCTCATGCGCCGCAGTAAAGTCTTTTTACACACCAGCACCTACGAATCGTTTGGTTTTGTGCTCGTCGAAGCGGCCGCACACGGTTGCAGACTGGTGAGCACACCCGTAGGCATTGCACCGGAAATGGCGGATTGTGGTGAAACAGCGCAGGAACTTGCCGCCCTTGTCTTCCGGCAGGGAACTCCGCAGGGAACCATAAGAACCATGGAGGACGTGGCTGGCGATTATTTGCAATTGTACGGGAACTCGTGAAGGTCAATTCCAGTTGGTTAATTTAGACAAAAAGAATCCCTCGTTCCTCGGGACGAGTCCTAAAATCCTGATCCATTATGAACTTCACCCTACGCCCCATCCAACTTACCGACCTCGACAGTCTCTTACACCATGCCAACAATCCCAACATTGCGGGCATGCTCACCAACCGTTTTCCATACCCGTACACGCGGGCGGACGGTGAAAAATTCATCGAATTTGTGCAAGCCGCCACGCCCAACCCGAGTTTGGCCATCGACATCGACGGCAACATGGTGGGCGCCATTGGTGTGCACCAGCAAATGGACGTGCGCTGTAAAAACGCAGAAATGGGCTACTGGCTCGCAGAGCCGTTTTGGGGCAAAGGAATCATGACTCGAGCGGTGGAACAAATGCTCGATTACGGTTTTCAAAATTTCGACATCACCCGCATTTACGCCTGCGTGTTTGAAGGCAACGAAGGATCTAAAAAGGTGCTGCTGAAGGCCGGATTTGAGTTTGAAGGTCATTTCTCCAAAACCATTTGGAAAAACGGGGTGGCGCTGGATGAGACGGTGTATGGATATAGGGTTCCTGCGACATAGACTGAGATGTCACCTCCTCGTGCCTCGGAAATGTCACCTCACCGCACGGGTCCGAACACGAGCTTGATGAAATGCTTGCAAATGTGCAATTTTGCAATTTGCTAAACTACTTTCCCATGCCTTTGCTACCACCGCTTTCTCCCGACCACAACGACGAAGTTGCTGAAATGGCGCGTTTTTTCAATGAAACGCTCGGTTTTTGCCCCAACAGTGTGCTCACCATGCAACGCCGTCCTGCCATAGCCAAAGCCTTCATCGCGCTCAACATGGCCGTGATGGAAAACCACGGCCGCGTAACGAGCGACCTCAAACGCCTCATCGGGTACGTGGCCAGCAACACCGCTGGTTGCCAATACTGTCAGGCACACACCATACGCGCCGCCGAACGTTACGGCGCTTCGGAGGAAAAAATGCTGAACATTTGTCGGTACCAAACCCACCCCGCGTTCAACGATGCCGAACGCGCGGCCCTCTATTTGGCCCACGCCGCCTCCACGGTGCCCAACAGTGTGGACGAGGCTTTGAACGAACGTGTACGCGCCCATTGGGACGAAGGTGAAATCGTGGAAATCCTCGGCGTCATCAGCCTTTTCGGTTACCTCAACCGCTGGAACGACAGCATGGGCACACCGCTGGAATGGCCCGCCACGGAAAGTGGCAAGCAATGGTTGGGCGACGAAGGCTGGACAGGCGGTAAGCACATTTCCTAAAAACACAAATTGATGAACTACTATACAGTTTCCACCCAGGAAGCCCTGCAAACAGGCCGGATGAATCTAAAGTACATACCCTTAGGCATACTTTACCTTGGTGGTTTGTCCGTACCTTTTTTCATGTTTAAAGGATACTTTTCCCAGGAACCCGGGTGGGATGCATTTGCACTATTCGACAACCCTTTGCTGCTTATTGTATTTCCTTTGGCCGGACTTGTCCTTTCATTCGTTTGGCGCAGTTTCCACAGTGCTGCCTGGAAAATATGGGCTTTGGAAAACGTGCAGGACATCCACCGATTGTACAAACTTGCCAAGGGCGAAGGCATGATTTTCGAACGCGATAGCTGGATGAACAAGCTGGAATACCGAAGTTACGACCAAAAATACCGGCTTGAAGAACTTGAAAAACGCCTCGATGCAAACAGGCAAATGGAAATTGCCGGGACCATCAATACTGCAGGTGAACAAGCCATACCGTATTCAACCACCATCCCATTCATACAGGCATTTGCGATCTTAGGTTTTTTGACCGCCATTTTTGTTGCGAACCCGGGCAAGGGATCCATTCCCATACCCTTCTACACCATTCCGCTTATCATGGTCGGTTTTATACTGTTTCGTTGGTGGCCGCGTGCTTACAAACCAGCGCCTCTGCGTTTCAACAACAAAGAACTCATGGTGACCGACCATCCGCCTGTGGCCTGGACCAGCATAACCGATCTCCGGATCGAAAACCGCCAACAAGGCAAATCCAGAACATCTTACCTTGTAGTGGAAACCATCGGCTCCGGCACCCTTGAACTCAACATCGGTGAGTTGAAAGGTTCTGCCAATGCAATTGAAGATACCTTGTACCAATATTGGGCTTTGGCCAAAAAAGCATCCAACCAATCATGAACCGTTTCCTTTTTTTGCTTTGCCTCACCACCACCTTTGCGGCAAACACCCGCGCTCAGTCTCCCGCGTTCACCCTCGACGACACCCTGCGCGGCAGCATCACCCCGCAACGGGCGTGGTTCGACCTTACGTATTACGACCTGCGTGTGCAGGTGAACCCCGCCGACAGCAGCATCGCGGGCAGCAATGCCATCCATTACCGCGTGCTCGAATCTTACGATGTGATGCAGGTGGACCTTCAGCCGCCGCTGGTGATGGAAAAAGTGGAGCAGGACGGCAGGTCGCTCGATTTTGACAAAAAAGGCGCCAATGCGTATTTTGTACATTTGGAAAAACCGCAGATAAAAGGAGCGCTCGAATCGGTTTTGGTGACGTATTCGGGCAAACCCCAAGTGGCGAAAAACGCACCGTGGGACGGTGGTTTCAGTTGGAGCACCGACGACACCGGAAAACCTTTCGTCGCCACTTCCTGTCAGGGACTCGGCGCCAGCGTGTGGTGGCCCTGCAAAGACCACATGTACGACGAGCCCGATTCACAATCCATTTCTGTGCGGGTACCCAACGGGCTTATGGATGTTTCCAATGGCCGTTTGCGCCGCATCATGGAGCACAACGACGGTTCCAGAACTTTCGAATGGTTTGT
>Ga0105046_10010390_pt1 | contig 14501 bp, 8 predicted proteins | sample MAT03_FD_78385 | JGI IMG/M metagenome (GOLD analysis project Ga0105046, IMG submission 78385) | Freshwater microbial communities from Lake Fryxell liftoff mats and glacier meltwater in Antarctica - MAT-03 (megahit assembly) | ecosystem: Environmental > Aquatic > Freshwater > Ice > Liftoff... | reverse complement strand
CGCAGGTCGTTCGTAGTCAGCGAAACAGAAGAACGTGGCCGTGAAGGTGCGGGTGCCGCCGTGGTAAGCGAAACCATTGGCCATGGCGCCCATGGCGTGTTCGCGAACACCGTAGTGGATGTTGCGGCCTAGCCCCGTTTGTCCGTCGAAGCTGCCAGCGTCTTTCAAAGTGGTGTTTGTTGAGCCCGAAAGATCTGCGTCGCCGCCAATCAAGAAAGGGATCTTCGTTCCAAGTCCTGCCAAGGCCTTACCGGCAGATTGGCGCGTGGCCAACTTTTCGCCGGCGGCAAACGTAGGCAAGCCGCTTTGCCAATCAGCAGGCAGTTGCCCGCTTTGTGCCAACTGCCATTCGGCTGCCAATTCAGGGTTCGCTGACGACCATGCGTTGAAAGTCTTCTGCCAAGCGGCTTCCGCTTCGGCTCCTGATTTCACACCACTTAGCAAATGAGCTGCAGCGTCAGCTGGAACATTGAAATCGAGGTTCGGATCGAAGCCCAAGGTTTGCTTGGTTGCCTTGACGCCATCGGGGCCCAAGGGCGAACCGTGAACGCTAGAGGTTCCGGCCTTCGGCGAGCCGAACCCAATCGTGGTTCGCACGCAAATCATGGAGGGGCGAAGCGTGTCGGCTTTGGCAGCAGCAATCGCTTTATCAAGCGCATCGTAGTCTTTGTCACCATCGGTGACAGTTAGCACTTGCCATCCGTAAGCCTCGTAGCGTTTGGCTACGTCTTCAGTGAAGGTCATGGATGTAGGGCCGTCCAACGAGATCTTGTTGTCGTCCCAAAGGTAGATCAACTTGCCCAACTTCAAATGGCCAGCTAACGAAGCGGCTTCGCTGCTGATGCCTTCCATCAAATCGCCGTCAGACACCAATGCATAGGTGAAGTGATCGACAATGGTTTGGCCGGGGCGGTTGTAGCGGCCAGCGAGGAATCGTTCGGCCATAGCCATGCCAACTGCGGTGGCTGCGCCTTGGCCCAAAGGACCTGTGGTGGCTTCAATGCCGGGGGTCATGAACGCTTCTGGGTGGCCAGGCGTTTTTGAGTTCCACTGACGGAAGGCCTTGAGGTCGTCCATCGACAGGTCGTAGCCGTAAAGGTGCAGCAACGAGTAGATCAACGCCGACCCGTGGCCCGCAGAAAGCACGAAGCGATCGCGATCAGGAAACTTAGGATTGCGAGGGTTGTGCTTAAGGTGCTTTTGCCAAAGCACGTAGGCCATGGGCGCCGCGCCTAAAGGCAGGCCCGGGTGGCCAGAGTTCGCCTTTTGAACGACGTCGATCGAAAGGGTTCGGATAGTGTTAACAGCCAGCGTCGCAATCGAGTCCATGACCTATTTCGCTAACATGAGCGCCCCGAAATTTCTAGCCATTTCGGCGGATTTTGCCACTTTGGCACCCGTTTTGCGTGGGAATCAACGCGTGGGAGCCAAAACGTCGCCTGGAACCGAGGGGCTTTTTCTGTTGGCTTCCTTTTGTCCCGCCTGGTTGGCCCACAACACGGCCGCCACGAAACCGAAGAAGAAGAGGGTGACTAAGACAGAAAGCCGCACCAAGCTGGGATCTAATTTCTTTCGCGGTGGGTTGGTCATTGAGCCATATCTTTCGGGGTTACGGAGCGTCGGTTGGGTCTTGTACTTTTGAAAGCTTCTGCACCAAACCCGCAGAGATATGCACTTTGTTTTTGTCGTCCACGATGACGGCTTGCACATCAGGTGTACTTTGCAGAATATTCATGGCCTTTTCCGCGCCCACAATCAACAAAGCGGTATCCATGAGATCGGCCGTGAATGAACTTGGGGCAAGCAAGGTTACGGAGCGCGTTCCGCGCGAAGGGAATCCCGTGCGTGCATCCAAGATGTGGTGGTAACGTTTGCCGTTCTTCATGATGAAGCGCTCGTAGTCACCCGAGGTGTTAAAGGCTTGGTTGGTTAGTTCAACTTTGTAAATGATCTGGCCATGTGGGCCGCGCGGATCTTGAATGCCCACGCGCCACGCGCGATCACCGCGCTTTCCACCTGCAAATAGATCTCCACCGGCTTGAACGATGAAGTCTTTAACGCCGGCTTTGCGCAGCACCGCTACCGCGCCATCAACCGCAAATCCCTTGGCCACTCCGCCCAAGGTAATGCGCTGGCCGGGGCGACGCAGCATCACCGTGTGCGCGGCCTCATCAATCACAATGTCCTTGTAATTAACCAACCGCTGTCGCTTGCGAACGTCGCTGGGTGAGGGCAATTCGCCATTGTTATCTTCATCGAATTTCCAAAGGCCCTTGAAGGCGCCCACAGTAAGATCAAAAGCGCCTTCGGTGAGTTCAGAAATGTGCTGACTTTGTTTGATCACCTCGAACGTTTCTGGCGAGACGACAACAGCCGAGATTCCCGCTGCCGCATTGATCTTCGAGACTTCCGAATCATCGCGCCACGTCGTCATCAGGCCTTCAAGACGCGCCATTTCGTCTAAGGCTGCGGCAATTGCTTTTTGCGCTTGGTTTTCATCGCCGAAGTAGACCTTGATGTTGCACAAAGTTCCCATGCAGGAGCGCTGGCCCTCGAACAGCCTTGGCTCAGGTGCAGGAGCAGGGGGCACCACGGCGGCTGGAGGCGCTGCAGGGGCGTTTGCTCTTTCTTTGCAACCCACTTCCATGGGTAACAGCGACCAGAGCAACAGAACGCCAAAGCGAAAGGCTGGCCTGCGTTGAGACGACATCGTTTGGCACCCTAACCGGAGCCCGCGGCATTGTCACGAGACGGTGGCTGCCAAACAGTTGGTCGGTATACTGCAGCCTATGTCGTCTTCGGCGCCCAGTGAAATCGCGATTGTTGGCGGGGGAATCATGGGCTGCGTGGTGGCCCTAAGGTTGGCCCAGCAAGGGTTCACGGTCACGGTGGTGGAACGCGGCATTCCTGGGGCCGAAGCTTCAAGCGCGGCCGCGGGTATCTTGGGACCGCAATGGGAAATGGATGAACCCGGACCGTTGTTGGATCTCGGGCTTCGCAGCCGGGCGATGTACCCCGCTTTCGCCGCCGAGTTGCGCGAACTGACAGGCATGGACATCGGTTACAAGTTGTGTGGCCTGATCGAAATTGCCCTGGATGAAGAAGGGCACATGGCGTTGCTTGATAGGCAACGCTGGCAAGCGGCTTTAGGGCTGAGGGCCGAGTTCTTGACTGCGGCACAGGCATTGAAGCTTGAGCCTGCGTTGGGGCCGCAGGTGCGCGCAGGCCTGTATTTGCAGGATGAAGGCGCTGTGAACCCGCGGACCTTGGCGCGTGCGTTGTCGCAGGCCGCCGCCACGGTGGGCGTCAAGTTCGTGCAAGGCCACTACGTACGCCGGGTGGATATTGTTGGTGGTCGTGTGAACGGCATCGAACTGGACGGCGATTCAATCAAGGCAGATGCCGTGGTGGTGGCCGCAGGTAGTTGGTCTTCTCTTGTTGAAGGCGGCCAGGTGCCTTCGATCGTGGTTCGGCCTGCGCGAGGCCAAGCGCTTAGCGTGCAAATGCGGCCACCATTGTTTCGCCATGTGTTGGCGCCGTACCGCAAGGGTTATCTGGTGCCGCGCGACGACGGCATGGCTGTGATCGGGACAACCTTGGAAATGGTTGGATACCGCAAAGAAGTGACAGTGGAAGGCCTGTCTTCCATTTTGCTAACGGCTTCGGCCGTGTTGCCGGCGTTGGGGCCGTTGCCGATCACAGAAACCTGGTCGAACTTTCGGCCCTATACCAGCGATCTGCTGCCCGTGTTGGGCACAACCAGCGTCGACGGTTTGTATTTGGCCACGGGGCACCACCGCTACGGCATCTTGTTGGCGCCGATCACGGGCCAGTTGTTGGCGCAACAGATCTCGGGCACAACGCCGGTGGTGGATCCGGCGCCGTTTTCGATTTCGCGCTTCGCCGTTTCGGCCTAAAAACGGCCGCGCAACGCTGGATAAAGCGAAGTGTAGCGTTCGTAGGGTGCTGCAAACGCTTTGTGCGTTTTCATGTTGGGCTTTTCAGGTGCCAAACGTTTGAGTGTGGTTTTACAAGCGCTAGGCACATCTTTGAAGATGCCAGCGCAAACAGCGCCCAGCAAAGCGGCGCCGAAGGCTGGACCTTCCTCGCGGTTCACACGCACCACTGGCAAGCCGTAAACGTCGGCTTGAAGCTGGCGAAGGAAAGGGCTCTTGGCTCCGCCACCTGTGAGCAAGATGCGATTCAATGGCAGCTTCATGCCCGCAAGAATCGATACCGAATCACGCAACCCGAAGGTGATGCCTTCAAGCACCGCACGGCTCATATGGGCCCGCGTGTGAGCCATCGAAATGCCAACGAAGGCTCCACGTGCAGCTGCATCCCTGTGTGGCGTGCGTTCGCCTTGCAGGTAGGGCAGGAAGGTTAGCCCTTCAGCGCCCACGGCCACCTTTGCGGCTTCGTCGTTCAAGGCGACGTTGGGATCCTTGGAGCCAGCCAAATCCTTTGCGCAGTTGTCGCGGAACCAACCAAACGCACCGCCCGCAGACAACATCACGCCCATGACGTACCAGGTGTTCGGCACTGCATGGCAGAAGGTGTGGGCGCGCAAACCGGGATCAACCACGGGTTTGCTGGTGGGGGCAACCACGGTGCCCGAAGTGCCCCAGCTGGCCACCGCTTCGCCTGCGCTGACAGCGCCGACGCCGATGGCACCACAAGCATTGTCGGCGCCGCCGCCAGCCACGGCAATGCCAACAGGAAGCCCAGTGAGCTTCGCTGCCTGCGCGGTGACGGCTCCGCTGTTTTCAGCCGAACCCACCAGATCAACGGTGAGGGACTCCTTGAGCCCAACGGCCTTGAGGATATCGCTGCTCCAACGCTGTTTTACCGTATCAAACATCAAAGTAGCCGAAGCGTCTGAAGGCTCGGTGGCCAACGTTCCGGTAAGTTTGAAGCGGATGTAGTCCTTGGCCAACACCACCTTGGATACCTTGCGGAAAGCGGCAGGCTCATGCTGTTTGAGCCACAAGACCTTGGGCAAGGTAAAGCCTTCAAGCGCAGGGTTGCAAGCCCATTTGCGCAGGCCTTTCGCGCCAACTTCTTTGGTGATCTGTTCGCATTGCGCGGTTGTGCGGCCGTCGCACCAAAGCAACGCGGGGCGCACCACCGCCCCTTGGGCATCCAGGAACACGGACGAATGCATTTGTCCGGAAAGGCCCACGGCGGAAATAGAGTTCGCGGGTATTCCGGCCGCCTTGATAGCCTTACCGACAGCTTGGCAAGCGGCCTTCCACCAATCATCGGGGTTTTGTTCAGCCCAACCTGGCTTTGGCGTGGACAGCGTCAACGGGGTGGTGGCTTCGCCCAAAACCGAACCGGTTTCGTTAACGACGATGGCTTTTACGCCGCTGGTACCTACATCAATTCCGACTACGTGTTGCATGGAGGGTATTGGGTTTATCTCAGCTGGCCTGAGAAGAAAAGTGTTGCTTTGGTGACAGGTGGTAATTGGGACCAAGGGCCTAGGGACGAACTGGTTTGGGGCGACTAGGCTTTCTGGGAAATCACCGCACCAAACTGGTTTGAATAGAGCGAAAACGTTCTATTTCTGATGATTTTGCTACAATCTGTGCACTGCCTTGAAAACCAAAGGTCCCGTGCAAGAAGAAAGTTCTAAGATGCTCATTGAGGATCGGCGTAAACGGCTGCTCGATACGGTTAATTCGCGGGGATCATTGTCGGTTGCGGATGCCGAACGGACCTTGGCGGTAAGCCGCATGACTGTTCACCGAGATCTCGATGTGTTGTCCGCTCAAGGGTTGGTTCGCAAGGTTCACGGCGGCGTGGTGGCACTGTCGCAACGGGGATCTGATTTGTTCGACGCGCGCGCACAGCCCTTCGAGGACCGCCTGTCGATCTGTCGTGAAGCTAAAAAAGCTGTGGCAAAACACGTTTACAAGCTGATAGCCAAAGCGAACATGCTGTTGCTGGATTCCAGCACCACGGTGTTTTACCTGCATGAAATGCTGGGCAATGAAGCGGAAACCAGGGAAACCTACACGGTGACTGGCAGCTTGCCGTTGTTTACGGAATTGGCGCGAAAGCAAAATGGCCTTCGGGCGGCTTTGCATGGTGGTGAACCACACGTACGCACGGGGTCGCTGGTGGGGCCCTTGGCCGTGAACAGTTTGACCGACACGCGCTTCGATTTCGTCGTGCTTTCGTGCTTGGGCGTGCTGCCTGAAGAAGGCGCTATTTTCGTATCAAGTTCGGACGAAGTGGTGTTGAAACAGGCCTACGTTAAGCATTCCCGACGAGCGATCTTGGCGGTTGATACTTCCAAGTTTGGCCAATCGGGTGCACACAAATTGGGCGACATATCGTCGTTCGATTACGTGGTCACCGAAAAGGGCGCCTTTACACAAGAAGAGTTCGCGGCGCAAACGAAGAAGGAGTCACGCAAGTAGCGAAGTGGTTTCTTATCGCCGTCGCCAAAGGGTGTAGCGATAGCCGTAAGGGCTTTGGAACTCGTGCAGAGCCGTATAGTGCTGACCAACATAGGCACGCAGTTCCGGCAGCGACCCGATGCCGCCGCTTGCTCCAAGGAGCAACAACGCTGAAGGGGACGTGTCGAGCAGGGCGAGTATCTCAGGAACGGCCAAATTTCCTGTGCGTACGCGCTGCATGTTGGTGTCCACCAAATCGGCGGTGAGCGGAACATGCGCTTGCAATGCCACCATTGGGGCCACGGTGGAATCGCCGAAAAGGCTTAGCTGAGGATTCGATGCGGCTTGTTCCGTGACTGCGGCGACCATTGCGGGCTGGATGTCGAGCCAACGCGAGCGTTGCCACAAGTATTGTGTGATGGCGTTTGCGTCTTCGTTCACAACGCGCACGCCATCCTGCCAAAACAGGGCCTGGACAAGTGTGTTGGTGGCTCCAATTCCAGGTGCATCGATCCACGAATAGGTTTGCGAATACGTGCTTAGTTGGCTGGCGCGTTTGGGTGAAATGGCGGAAGACAGAGGTGCTGCTAAGGGGCCGGCCAGCAAAAGAAGGACGAGGGCAGGCGCCCAAATGATTCGCGGCGGAACGAGTTCATCCCGGCGGGTTTTCCACCATTGAGGAAGGTGATCAAGTGCTGTGGCGAAGCCCCAACCGATAAGCAGCGCAAGCGGCAAAAACGCGGGTTGAAAGTAAAACGGAAACACGCGGGGGCGTGTGGCCATGGCCACGATCGTTAGCGTTGCAGCGGCTGTGGCCAGTGCGCCCAGGGCCCGCGTTTGCCGGGTTCCTAGGAACAGTGCCGTGGTGCCGCTTGCTGCCAGAGCGAAGAGCGTCCAGTTATCGAAGATCACAAAGCCCAGTTGCAGACTTCCTTCGCCTTCAGTGCCCACTTTTTCCAAATGGAAGCCATACACCTGCTGCCAAAACGCGTTGCCTGCGATCGCCCAGAACAGCAAGTGCGCTGCCGCGAAGGTGGCTAAGGATGAGATTGTGCAACGGATGGCTGCTCGTTTTCCAAGCAATATTGATGCGGCCACAACCACAGCGGCGGCAGGGCCCGCTTGCAGAAGGGTAAGCGGCGCTGCGGCGGCGATGGCGCCAGCTATGGCCGGAAAATTTAGGGCCAACAACAGCGCCGCAAGACCCACCCATGCACTGGCTTGGCAGATTCCTGTATCTGTGGCGGAGGCCTTAAGTAGACTTTCGGCAAACAGCAGCGCGGTTGCGGCCATGAGACCGGCCACTTGCTTTGCTGTTTGCGATTTTGCAGGTGCAACCTTGATCGTCAAAACATAAGCGGCGATTCCGGAGAACGCTGCGGCCGCGAAGGTGGGAAGTTTTGCAAGCAACAGCGAATAGCCAAACAGCTTGAAAAGCAAGGCCGTTGGTAACAGATGCAAAGGAGGGTGCGCGTGAAAGAAATCGCGGTAGGGCCTCAACCCTTGTGCCCAACGAAGCGCTCCATAAAAATAGATGCCTTCGTCAGCGGGGTGGGGGATAAGCGCAAAAGCGCGCAAGACGAAGAACAAGATCAGCAAGCAGCCAAGGGCTATCTCGGCGGGAAGTCGAAACGGGCGCTTTGTGGTGGGCGCGGGCGGTGCACTCATAGGTGCCGCCGATCCCGTCACGAACGCGGGAGGAGGTCAACAGTTATTGCGCGAGCTGAAGTTGGGCCAATAGCTCGAAAAGGCTTCGGTGGGTGGGGATGGCCATGAAAGCAGCTTCCATGACGGGGTCGGCCATGTCGCGGGCTTTGCTGATAAGCTTTTCCGTGGCCGTGACAAGCACCTTGACTGCGTTGTCGCGTCTACCGCAAGCGAGGAGTGCTTGCGCGTGGGTTAAACGAAAATACATTTCGCCTTCTTCAGGAAGAATGCCGTCATCGTCGATGAGGACTCTGGCTTCTTCCGTGAGGTGTAGCGCCTGTTCAGGGTTGTTTTCGCGCAGTTCAATTTGTGCCGCGAGTGCTAGCGCGTAAGGGCGGTACACAAGAAGAAGCTGGGGATCATCAAGGAAAGGTTGAATAAACGGCAGCGCGGCTGTTGGATCGTTCTTGGCAAGGGATAGATCTGCTTTGTAGAGGCATACGATTCGTTCAACCCAAGGCAAGTCGCAATCAAGAACACAGGTTGCAGCACTGTCGAGTGAAAGCTTTGCTTCGTCTAGCAGCCCTTCTATCTTTTGTATGAGTCCGATATTTGCAAGGGAGATGCTCTCTAGTAAAGGAGACCTCATTCGTCGAGCGAATCCAAGGCTCTGCATCAGTGTAGACTTCGCTTCCCCGTACATTCCCGCATCCAGTAGCACCACTGAGAGGTTGTTTCGCGATTCTGCCTGCAACATTTCATCGCCAGCTTCAATTCCCGCTGAGACAGCGCCTTCTAATGCCATTCTCGCCGCACCTAGACGCCAAAGGCGCTTTTCAGACTTCCCTTGCATGTGCAGAATGCGATTGCGGGTTTCAGGGCGCAGGATGTTCCCGCCACTTTCGTTTGCTTCATTAAGAAGCAGCTGACCTTCCTTCAACAAGCCTAGGTCCATCAGGCCACCGGACAGGTCCGCCAACGCAACTGACCTTGCATTGGCTGCGTCGTTGTCGTTGGGGCTTGTATTGCGGGCGAGTTCGGCCAGATTGAGAATTTCGGTCGTGCTCAGCGATTCCGCGAGCACCCTGCCACAGCAATCAACGGCGTCGAACCAACGGCTGGTTCCCGGTTTCAAAAGCGTCATGGCTTGCTCCGCCAGAAGCAGCGTGTCTTGCATACGTCCAAGCCACCGTTGGGCGTTGGCTTGCAACAGCTTTAGTCTTCCAGACTGAAGCGGTTCCGGACTCAACGTGCCAGCCCGTTCAGCAAAGGCAATTGAACCTTCAAGATCAGCTGCAGCGTATGCGTCATTGGCTGCTTGTTCTGCAAGTGCACATGACCGAGATAGATCGCAGGCAAGACTGAAGTGTTCCAGTAAAACGGACGCTGGCGTTTGTCCTTCGGCGTCTAGCCAACGTCCTGCCAAGCGATGTCCCAGAATCCTGTCTCCGTCTGTCAGGCATTGGTAAGTGGCTTCACGTGTAAGGTCGTGTGAAAAGCGTAGAAACGTTTGATCTAGGGTTTGAAGGATTTCTTCGTGTTGTAGGAAGGTCAGCCATTGATTAAGGTCTGCGCGTTCTTCGTCACCCAGAAGAGGCGGCAATGCCGCTCGAGAGAATTGTCGACCGTAAATACTGGCGGCGCGCAGAACACGGCGTGCAGGTGCGGGAAGGTCGTCAAGGCGTGCTTGAACTGTACCCAGGACCGCATCGGGGATCTCGGTCTTTCCTCGTCGCTGTAACGCTCGCGCCAATTCCTCGATGAAGAATGGATTTCCTTCGGCCCGCTCAGCAAGCCATCCTGCCATGTCGGCACGATTGATAGGCAGCAGTTGCGTAATTAACCGATGTGACTCGTCAATATCAAGAGGCAAAAGGGTTAGCCGAGTGACCGGACGTTCCGTCCACAGATTTGGATGTCGTTGATCAATGTCAGGTCGCGTCAATGCAACCACGAAACATGGTCGGGCAAGGCATTGTGCAAATGCACCGTTGAGAAGCTTGATCGATGCAGGGTCTGCCCAATGCAAATCGTCTAGCAACAAAATCAAAGGCTGAGTCTTCGTCGCTACATGGATTGCATCACCGAACGCCAATGCCATCTGTTCAGCCATCAATCGAGGATCAGAACGCCCGGATCGAAGAATCTGTTCCGAATCCGCCGTGGGCGATGCGCCCACCAGTTCCGCAAGATACGACGTTACTTCAGACGCATACTCGTTCGGACTACCGGGCGAAAGAAATGAAGAGACATAGGATCGTCGCAATCTCCGCGGTGTTTCATCGCTGATTCCAAACGCGCCCATGGCCAGCTGCCGCACGAACGCTAGAGGCGACGCGGCCAACATTGAATCTGATTGGGCTCGCCACACCGAATACGTGTGTTGAACGGTTTTTCGCGCGACGCCCAGAAACTCACTTGCCAACTTCGTTTTGCCAACACCAGGCTCAGCAACGACCAGCGAGATTCTTCCTTCACTTGATTCAACAGTGTGATCGAATGCCTGCAAAAGGTATTCAAGTTCAGTGTTTCGGCCCACGAACTTCCGCTCGGCATTTGAAACCGAGACGGGCAATGGCGTGGCATAACTGTCATCAATCAATAGCCATTTGCCGTGATGGCCATGCACCGCGAACATTCTACCAATGAGGCCTGCGGTTTCTTCGTCAACCGAGATCTCTCCTGGTTCCGTTCTTGCCAACCGGCTTGTGATTTCATCAACAAGCTTTCCTAGCGGAAGTCCTTGTCGAACAACGGTCTTTCCCATGGATATTGCGGTGACTGCGCCTGCGCTGTGCCTACGCAAGGCCATTGAGCAGCGTGCTGATTTTGCCGCGAGTTCAGGTGCCGTTGCATTGCCACTGCAAGTGACAAGTAAGGTGCCATCAACAAGGTGGTTGACTTCGAGATCCATCTTTTCAAACGCTTCCAGAATTGATTTGGGCAGCGCTGCTAACTTCGATGGCTCTCCGGGTGTTGAATTGAAGCGGGTTCCATCACTGGACATCCGTGACGTTGAACCCAGCCTGGACATCAAAACAAACACGACCCGCTGCTCTTCCATTGACAGCGAATCTGTAAACGTAGTCACTTCACGGGTTGAATCGATTCCGATGTGCGAAAGCGAAAGCAGAAGTTGCTCCGCGTCTTGTGGCCGCTGCGAAGGTGACTTGGCAAGCATGTGCCCGATCTGCTCGGCGAAGCCAGTAGGCAACTTTGGGCAAAGGTTTCTCAGGGCGATTGGTTCATCAACACAAACCTTGGCCAACACGGCGAGAGATGTCTCACCTGGAAATGCAGGTGTTCCGGATAGCGCCTCGTAGAGCACCGACGCCAACGAAAAGATGTCAGAGCGACCATCAATGGCTGGTAGGCCCCGCGCCTGTTCAGGCGACATGTACATTGGAGTACCAATCGCCGTTCGTGCTCCCGCTTTGGGTGCGTCAAGTAGGCGCTTGGCGATGCCGAAGTCGACCAGCTTTATGAGTTCGAGTTTTCCATCACATAGGAAGATATTCGCTGGTTTCAGGTCGCGGTGAACAATGCCTCGACCATGCGCCATGGACAGGGCAGACAAGGCCTGTCGCGCCAATGAAAGGCCTTCTTCCGCTGTAAGACGTTTCGTGTTGAGGTAGGTTTGAAGATCGATTCCTTCTAACCATTCCATCGCTAGATAGGGTTCACCGGTTTCTGCCAACCCGTGATCTACATAGCCGACGATGTTGGGGTGTTTGAGCTCGGCGAGAGCTTCGATCTCACGAAGGAAGAGCGTGGTGGCGCCGGCATTTGGCGTCTTTAGAACCTTGACCGCAACCACGTGCGACGTAAGCACGTCCGTGCCGCGCCAAACGGTGCCCATAGCTCCCTGGCCGATTTGCTGCTCCAGCCTGAACCGACCTCGCAAGGTGGTCCCTGCCTGATCTTCCACACGTACATGATCGGTGACTTTTGCATTCGCTTGAGCGAGCAAAGGTTGCCTAGACGCAGCGAGACATGTTGTTGCGCCGGGTACAACAGGTGTTGTCTGACGCGCAACAGGTAGGGCCCCGCTTAGTCAAAAAATGCCCATCTATAGTAATTAAGATTACGGTTCTTTCGTGGCATAGCGATTGCACGGCTACCAACTGCGGGAATGATCCCGGAGCGGAAACGGCAAACTACTGGCGACTGTAGGACGCAAAACCAACGGGGCTCCTGAAGCCGGCTGGGTTACCGAGGAGGCAGAACGATGACGAAGGTGCTTTGGCAGTCGTTTGGAGCAATGTTGCTTGCGTCGGCTGTGGGGTGTGGTGCCGCAGGCCAGGACGGCAATTCTTTGCTGCAGGATGATCCAGTTTCACAAGGGGTTGCATCGACGAATGGGCTATCGACGATCAACGGGCTATCGACGATCAACGGGCTATCGACGATCAACGGGCTATCGACGATCAACGGGCTATCGACGATCAACGGGCTATCGACGATCAACGGGTTGATGAATTCTGACCCAGGTCGCGCGACAGTGAGCTACTTGGCCAAATGCGCTCTCCCTAACGGGGACTATATCGACAAGGCTGACAGCTACGGTGTTGTCTACCGATTTAACGGACAGTTAGGCGTTGGAGCGGCTTGGAAAACTGGCGCTTGCGATGAGTTGTGCCAGCAAAAGGTAAGTGCGTGTTTGATGGCCCACGTCAACAGCACGGGTGTTAACGTCCCAATTTTCTTGAACGCCGATCCAGCGAAGATGCCGTCCATTGGAATGAGCATGCCGTACCAAAGCGGCAGCGACGCCGCGATTCAAGAAGGCGTCTTTTTTGGCAACATAGTTACACACAACCCACCTGATGCCTACTATGCAAAAGGCAACGGTTTCAAGGCGAGCATCGCTGGTCGTTTAGGTGCAAGTTCATCGATGCCGTACAAGCCCTTTGAAGGCTACCGCAGCGATTCGTCGCAACTGTACTCGGGCGTTGCGCATCCTCTGTGTAGGCAGATCTTGATGTCTGACGCTGAACACGCCGATTTCAAATCGTGTCAGGCTGGCGATGTTGCTTACGGTTCGGCCACGCGATCTTGGGGCAATGTGATAACTACGTATGTGAACGCGAACTATAATAGCGCCACGGTGCAGAACTTCTCAGCCAAAACGATCAATTTCGAGGCTGATACAATCGCCAACAAGACCAACACCCCAGCAGACATCTGGACCACGGCGATCTCAAACTTTGAGTTCAGCAACACGGTGGGTCTGTACACAACCGGTCTCTTGAAGGTGGCGTCTGTTGCTTCCAGCAAACGACTTTGTGCCACAGGAGCAAACGAAGGCATTGTGCTTACGAAGAACACAGGCGAGCCGTTCTCATTGGTTTCTTTGTCGCATGTTCGTCAGTTTGCGGGCTCAAGCACCTTCAGGGTTAAGGGGTTCAAGAAGGGCAGCTCCACCCTTGCGCAGATGACGGGCACCAGCGGAACCGCGGCGTCGACGATGAACTTCGCGGGTTGGGACAACCTGCTTAAGGTTGAAATCAAGATCGACGGTTGCATCGACGAAGTGAAACTTAAGTCGTAACGGAGCATCACTATTGATTCAACGGGCCACGGCGCATGTCATTGCACCGTGGCCCTTTTCTTCGTCTATGCTTCACGCTACGCAGCAGGCCCATGCCCGATTCGCCGTTCGTCACCACCACCACCATCCCCGGCGGCTTCCGCCGTCAGTGGTCTTCGTCGCCCACGCGCGTTCCCCAAGGCCGTGACACCTCGTTTATTCGCGAACTCCTGGCTCCCGGCGGCGAACGTTTGCAACGTGCAGCTTGTGTGTTCGGACGCCTAGAACACCTTCTAGCGCTTTGCGAAGCCGGTTGGCTTGGCTCGCCACGCGCGTCAGTGCGTTCTTCGCTTGCCCAAGCACGCGAGCGTTTGTGCAGCCTGGGCGCACAGTTCAAACAAGTCGCAGCTCTTCACGAAACCCACCCCGGCGACATTGTGGTTGCCGCAGGCACCGTGCAACCGACCATCACCACCCAACCAACGCAAGCCATCGTATGGCAATGGCAAGAGCGCACCGAAACAGCATACGATTTCCTCCTCACCGAGAACGAAGCCAGCGTACTTGTTCGCGTTCACGAAGCGCATCTTGTTGCCGCGCCTTCGTTGCAAGGTGGCGATCGAATTACAATTGTAGGCTTTTTCGATCAAGAAGCAGACGCTTCTGGCCAGCGGTCTTCCCCCCGCGGTGTACCCATGCGCCCCGTGCTGCGATCTACTTCGTCGCTGCCGTTGCTCGTGCTCGGCAGGCGCCCCTAAGCCAGCAGCCCAACAAGCAGAGCTGTTTGCCACAAGGCAGACACGGGATGTTACGAAACTGTCCCTAAGGCAGCGCGGCTGTGCAGTGCACGGACATCGTTAATCCTTCGTAAAGGTAGATCTTCCGCAGTGTCCCAGGTTCCCCACAAACCCTGGTGT
>Ga0105046_10010382_pt1 | contig 14506 bp, 9 predicted proteins | sample MAT03_FD_78385 | JGI IMG/M metagenome (GOLD analysis project Ga0105046, IMG submission 78385) | Freshwater microbial communities from Lake Fryxell liftoff mats and glacier meltwater in Antarctica - MAT-03 (megahit assembly) | ecosystem: Environmental > Aquatic > Freshwater > Ice > Liftoff... | reverse complement strand
CCCGAAGTTGGTTCAAACCCGGGCATGTTTGGCAAAGGGCGCAGTTCCTCCTGCGGAGTGGCAACTTCAGGAGGGGGTTCAGCGGGGGTGGGTTCGGCGGGGGCGGGGGGAGGGGTGAAGTCGGGGGCGTTTTGGGCGGGGGCGGAAAAGCCGCCCATGCCGGGGATGCTCAGGCCTTTCATCTGTTGCAGGGCGGGGGCGGCGGCGGCACCGATGCCTGCGGCCACGACCATCGTGGCCTGGTTGAACGTGATGGGACCGACGGATTCGGATAACACACCGTCTTCGACGATAGTTTGGCTCATGCTTACCGGGCCGAGGTGTTTGGCGATCGTCTCGGTGGCGGGCAGTTTGCTGATGTCCACCTTTTCTGCAATGGCGGGAACGAAGCCTGCAAACATCATGAGCGCGGGTTTCAGCGTGTCGTAGGTGCGTTCAAACATGCGTTTGAGATCGATAAAACCGATGCCGTTGTCGCTTTTTCCCACGAGTTTCATTGCGGGCGCCCAGGCCGGGGTTTTTTCCACGGAATCGCCACCGACTTTGATGCGATCCGCTGCTGAAAGAATGGTGTCGGCGGTAAGGGCAAAAAACAGGTGCTTCTCGCCGAGGCCGAGCGCGGGTTGAACCGGCATCATCCCGGCGGTGGGCGCGAGGAGCAGTCCGACTTCGCCCTTGTCTTTGCGCTCCCAGCCGGAAGCGCCGAGGACGACCTGAAGGGCGTCGAACGCTTTGGCGGCCTTGACGCGATCCTTGATGCCGAGGGCGACGATGAGGCTGGGTTGTGCGCTGGCGGCTTCCCAATCCAGGGAGAGCGCGCCTTCCCAATCGAGGGTTTCCGTCAGGTCATCCAGTTTGAGACCGTAGGCCGCGAGCTGGGTGTCGATCATAGTGAGTGCCTGGGCTTGCGTAGGGCTGCTGCCTAGCGTCTGGCTGAGGCTTTCTTTGGGAGCGGCACCGCGTATGGCTGCAAAGAGCACCGTGTCGGGGGTGGTCAGGCTGGTCATATTGCCAGTGAGTTTCTCGGCCTGCGTCATGCCGGGGGAGAGAACGAAAAGCACGTCGCGCATGTTGGCACCGTCGAGCTTGGTGGCGCCGGTGAGGGCGCGAATTTTTGCCAGTTCCTGCCATTGTTGGCCGTCGGTTTTTTCACCGGAGAGCGTCGCAAGCACCTTGAGCTTTTCGATGAGGGTGGCGGGTTGGAGGAAAAACATGGTGTCCGCGTCGGAGGGCACGCGGGTCATGGATTTTTTGTAGTTTTCGGAGGCGCTGAGCGGGTTTTTCAGCGGCTTGCCTTCGACCACATCGAGGGTTTGTTTGATCAGATCGAGATCGGTTGCGATGAAATACCAGCCGTTTATGTCGGTCGCAGCGAGGGTCATTTTCGAAGTGACGAACGTTTCGATGGTCGCTTTACCGTGTTGCACGATGTCGGACTTGCCGTCGGGGGACTGGGCTTGGGTGGCTTTTTTCGCATCGGCGAGAATCGCGTCCACGGCTTCTTTTTTGCCGCGATAGGAGAACCCGGCGATTACCTTGGGTTGATTACCATCAAACGAAGTGGCGGCGACGAATGCCTCGCGAACGTCCACGGCTTCGAGCTTCTTGATCCATGCGTCGGGCAATTCGCCGGCTTGGGCTTTCGGTTTTTCCATAAACGCCTTAACCTCGGGTTCGGCCCCGATTTTAGCGAGAGCAGTCAGTGGCCAGCGCGCCTTGGTGCGGGCAATATCGGGCAGATGCAAAAAAACGATGGTTTCCGCTGGAACAGCTGAGGTGGCGTTGAAGCCGGATTTACGTGAGCACGCTGTGGGCAGGAGTGCGACCGAGGTGATGAGCAGGGCGAATCCTGCGAGGCGAAGGCGTATTGTCATAGTTTTGGGAAATGTCCGAGCATTGCGATAACTGGCCACGGGCCTCAGCGCAACCTGCGAGAACTGAAATTTCTTGATTGTCCAAAAGCTGCGCACCGCGCAAATTCCACTGCATGAGCGCAACAGCCACCCAACTCGACCAACTCAAGACTTTCACCACCGTCGTTGCCGACACCGGCGATTTTGAATCCATGCGCGCCTTCAAGCCGCAGGATGCCACGACGAACCCCTCGCTGATCTACGCCGCGACGCAGAAAGCCGATTATGCGTTCATCCTCGATAAAGTGATCGCCGACCGCGCGGGCACCGGGCTTTCCGGCAAGGCGCAGATCGAGGACATCATCGATCACGTGCTCGTCGCGTTTGGATCAGAAATTTTGACCATCGTGCCGGGCCGCGTTTCCACGGAAACGGATGCCCGCCTTTCCTTCGACACCTCCGGAACGCTGGCGAAAGCCCGTCAACTCATCGGGATGTACGAAGCGCGCGGCATTTCGCGCGAACGGATTTTGATCAAGATCGCTTCCACGTGGGAAGGGATCAAAGCGGCGGAGATTTTGGAAAAAGAAGGCATTTGCTGCAACCTTACGCTGCTGTTCTCGCTGGCCCAGGCCATCGCGTGTGCTGAGGCGAAGGTGCAGCTCATCTCGCCGTTCGTGGGGCGGATTTACGATTGGTTCAAGGCCGCGATGAAGCGCGATTACACCGGGGCGGAAGATCCCGGGGTACAGTCGGTGGCCAGCATTTACGAGTACTACAAGAAGTTCGGCTACAAGACCGAGGTGATGGGTGCCAGTTTCCGCAACGTGAGCCAGATTGTGGAACTCGCGGGTTGCGACTTGTTGACTATCAGCCCCGATCTGCTGGCGAAACTCGCGGCATCGGAGGAAGCGATCACGCGGAAACTGGATCCGGCGGCGGCAGCGGCGGCGAACATCGAAAAGATCGCGCTCGACGAAAAGACGTTCCGTTTTCTCATGAACGAAGACGCCATGGCCACCGAAAAGACGGCCGAAGGCATCAGAAAATTCTCCGCGGACATCGTGAAACTCGAGCAGTTCATCGCGACGAAGCTGTAAGCCTCCCGACGAACTTCATTTGCTGCTCAAGTCTAAATTACCCGGTTTTCCACACTCCAAGCTTGCGCGGTTTCTGGTGCTGGAAGGGAAGTTGATGGTTGAGCGATAATGGTTGATTGTTGGAATTCAGCGACTGCCGGAGGGGTCCCTCAGGCGCAGGGTGAAGCCTTGGGTCAACGCAAGTTGCTGATAATCAACTATCAACTTTCATCTCGGAATTTAGGTTAACCCGAGCAAACCGGCCTGCCACGGCAGGAGTTGGGCCTTGGTGGCCTCCGGGTCGCGGACCAACGCTTCAAGCACAGCTTTTGAGGCGATCAGGGTGGGATCAAGTTCCAACTCTTTTGCTTTGGCATCGCGGCCCTGCTTGATCCTGCGCACCGCCTCCTCCTGATCCGGTGTCATACGTTGAAACATCGCCTGGCCACGCTGCGGCCACTCGGTTTCCGGCAAGGCCATCACGGCGGTCACCGCTTCATGAAAACGATCCAGACGTCCTCCGCGCAGGTGGGCAAGATTTGGCTCCTGGCCAGCATCCAAGAGCCGCGAATTTTCGATGAGGCTGGTGTTTTGCATGATATGAAACGCCGGACGATCCAGCTTCCTCGCTTCCCCATCGCGCCAATTCCACAGTGCCCTAAGGATCGCAGCCGAGCGTCCACGCAATTCATGACTGCCCGTGATTCGCCAGGCTGCATCCGGATCGCGCTGACGCTGCGTTTTTGTCGCAGCAACCACGCGCTCAGACATTTGGCGGTGCCAGTCGAGACGACCAAGGCGCACGAGTTCCGCCTCCAGGATCGCGGAAAGTTCAAGGAGATACCGCGTGTCGTTCACTGCATACTCAAGCATAACCGGCGTAAGCGGACGGCGCGCCCAGTTGGCTTTTTGGGAACCCTTGGCCAGTTCGAGATTGAAGAAACGTTTAAGCAAGGCCGCGAGACTGAACTCCGTGTGCCCGCACAGCCGCGAGGCGATCATCGTGTCGAAAACCTCGGGATCCCCCTGCAACCCCGCGCGCCGCAACATCCGCATATCGAAGTCCGCACCATGCAAAATGATCAACTTGCGCTCCACCACGCGGAAGAATGGGGCGAGAGCGAGCGGTGCCAGCGGGTCAATGAGTTCATCCAATCCGGGCAGGCTCACCTGAACGAGGCACAATTTTTCGAAATAGCAGTGCAGGCTGTCGGCCTCGGTATCGATAGCGACCCGATCCGCGATTTCCACTTGCGGCATGAAAGCCGCTAAAGCCGCATCATCCGCAATCACATTTCCCTCAATCCCAGGAGCAAAAGTTCCGCGTTCGATTTTGTATTGCGCAGGTTGTAAATCAGCGTCTCCATCGCCTCACCAGCCGGCATGGAAGCCAGTTGTTTGCGGATAACCTGGATACGCTCGAATTCCTGCGGGTGATAAAGCAGGTCATCCCGGCGGGTGCCGCTGTTCAACACGTGGATGGCCGGATAAATCCGCTTTTCAGACAGGGTGCGATCCAATCGGAGTTCGGCGTTGCCCGTGCCTTTGAACTCCTCGAAGATCACGTCGTCCATGCGACTTTGTGTTTCGACAAGCGCCGTGGCGATTATCGTCAAACTGCCGCCCTCTTCCACACAACGGGCTGCTCCGAAAAATTTTTTCGGCTTCAACAGCGCCTTAGTGTCAACACCGCCAGACATCGTGCGGCCTTTGCCGGATTGAAGATTGTTGTATCCGCGGGCGAGACGGGTAATCGAATCAAGCAGGATCACCACGTTGCGCCCCATTTCCACAAGACGCTTTGCCCGTTCACTGACTAGCTCAGACACCTGGACGTGCCGCTGCGGATTTTCGTCAAAGGTCGAACTGAAAATATCACAGTCGATTTCACGCCGGAAATCCGTGACCTCCTCGGGCCGCTCATCGACGAGTAGTAAAATGAGATGCGTCTGCGGCGACGTTGTCCGGATGGCTTTGGCAATGTCCTTTAGAAGAATGGTTTTACCGACTCGCGGAGGAGCAACTATCAGCGCACGCTGGCCCTGACCGATCGGTGCAATGATATCCACGGCACGGGGCGTAACCGAGCGGGTCTTGTCGTTTTCCAAAACGATCCGCTCTTTCGGAAAGGTCGCCGTCAGCAGGTCAAACGGTTTGCGTTCTTTCCACTCGGACACCGGAAGTCCCTCGACGGTGTTTAGCACATCAATGGATAGTCCTTTTTCCCGGTGATCGCGCGGAGCGCGGACTGTTCCACTGACACTTTGGCCTGCGCGCAATCCATGCTGACGGATCAGGTTGCCGTGGATAAACGGGTCAGATGGAAGGTTTTTGAAACTATAACGCGGTGCGCGGATGGTCCCGTGGTGACCGTCAAGAGTGAGCTCCAGCACACCCGAGACGGAAATTTGTACTCCTTGTTGACAGAAAAACTTTAGAATATCGGCGACCAACTGATGGCGCGAACGATCCGGGCTATACCGGATGTTGTGCTTGTAAAAAAGCGCGACAAGCTCGGGAAGTCTGAGTTCATAAAGTTCATCGTAGTCGAGGGTTTTCGGCAGTTCAGCGACGGGCTGAGCCTCTGCCTGTGCCGCATCTTGCGGATTTTCGGCAGTGTGAGCCTGGGGAACACCCGACTCGCCCTCGATCTGAGTGCTAGTTGGGGATCCGCTGCTTTCGCCAGCCGGGAGTTCTGTTGTCAAATCACTCATAATGTCTTTTCAAAATTTGCACTGCCTGTTCCACCTGCGCTTGGAGCGCATCAAGGCTACCGTCACTCCAGATTACATGATCCGCTTTTTCCATTTTCCGGGAAGCGGGCCACTGTGTCTGCATGATATTTTTTGCCATGTTTGGGTCAAGACCCCGCCCTTGGGTGAGTCTCTGAAGTTGCGTAGACACGCTGCAGGCTACGGTAAGCACCCCATCGACATCCTTTTCCGCTCCGGTTTCGAAGAGAAGAGGAATATCAACAAGGAACCAACTTCCCACCGCTTTGCTGTCAGCGGCCTCAGATATCCAGTTTGCGCGAATTCGAGGATGGAGAATCGATTCCAAAGCGATGCGCAACGCATCGTCTCTGAAAACCATCGCCCGAAGTTTGCTGCGGTCAAGCTCTAGTTTTTGATTGAACAGACCGCTCCCAAACTTCTGTGCTATCTGTTGCCTTACCTCTGGGTCCGAATCGGTGAGACTCCGGGCACAGGCGTCGGCATCAAAGAGCTTAGCCCCGAGCAAACTGGCCAGCTTTCGGGATACGGTGGATTTGCCACTGGCGATTCCGCCCGTTATCCCGATGAGCGGCACGATTTACTTGATAAATCCGCTTTCTGCAGGAACTGCCATAGCAGGACCATCTGGAAGCGCGAGTGCTTCAACTGTTTCTTCCAATTCGTCGGTCTGCTGGAGCGGTTCACCTGCCGGATTGATCAAACGTGCGGTCACGAAGATCACAAGATTCCGCTTAAGATGCTGATCCACATCCGAACGGAACAGACGGCCCACAAACGGGATGTCTCCGAGAAGCGGGACCTTGTCCTGAACCTTCTGCACATCTTCGCGCATCAAGCCGCCGAGCACGACCGTCTGGCCATCCCAGATGCTCACGCTGGTGGTGACTTTACGGGTGCTGAAGATCGGCTGGTTGATCACGTTGTCAGTAAGCACAATAGATGAACTCACTCCAACAGCCTGGCCAATCGCTCCACCTAAACCAAGTGCGGCGGGATTGATGGTGCGAATCGGGCTTCCGTAATTGATGAATCCCTCGAATTCCACAACCTGCGGAACAAGGTTCAGATCGATGGTGTACCCATCCGGACCGACCACAGGTTCCACTTCAAGCGTAACACCTGTGTTGCGTGTTTCGAACGCGGTTGGTGTTGTGGGTGTCACAGGAAAAACAGCAATAGTGCTCGTGCCTCCCACCCCGCCGCCGCCGCCGCCGCCGCCGCCGAAATCCTGTGGGATTTGTGGTGGATCGAACTCGGTCGGGTACTTAAATTCACGGATGATTTCAATTACCGCGCGTTGACCGCTCTTTGTGGTTACGCGTGGCGCGGAGAGAAGATCTACACCTTTTTTCTGGTTGAGCGCACGAATCACTAGCTGGAATTGGGGGTCAGTAAATACCCCTGCGATCCCCAAAACACTTGCAGCTTTGGATGATGCACCAGTGACACCGAATAGCAGCGCATCAATGGCATTCTGGCTGATCGCGAGATTTCCACTACGATTTCCGCCAGTGAGCGGGTTATTTCCAACCGGCGACGAAGAGCCGGGGGCGTTAAACGGGTAATCCAACTGGTTAATAGCGGGCGATGTCCCCGGGGTTCCGCCACCTGCAAACACGCCGCCATTTCCGACGTTAAATTGGCCGAGCAACCAATCGAAACTGAGTTCCTTCGTATTGTTCTGTGTGATCTCAACAAATTTGGACTCGATTTCCACTTGGGTAGGCACCAACCCGGCAACTGCATCAACCAACGTGTCGATAAGATCAAGGTTGGGCTGCGTATTACGCACCACCAGCTTCGAGCTCGAAGTTAAATAGTTTGCCGATGCGCCGGGAGGGAAGGTGACGCCCTGGCCTTCCAGGAAATCACGCGCATTTGAGCGACCAGTAATTGCACTTCCACCTCGGGTTGCATCCGTCGGTGCCGTAGATCCAAAGGCACCACCTGTTGTGGCAGCAGCGGGAGCCCGACCAATGAAGCCTGGCGGCACTTTGTATTCTTTGGTGACCAACACATCGGTCGGTTCTGAAAGCGGAACGATATTTACAGCGTAAGGATCAATCTTAATTTTTAGATTCGCCTGGCCTGCCACATACCGAAGCACCTCACCCAGCGGAACACCGGTGAGCGTGAGGGATATGCGCACGTCCGATGCGTTGACGATACCGCCAGAAACAGCACCAGCATCGCCAGCATCGGCGACAGGCAGACCTGGAATGACAGGCTCACTCGCGGTGGGAGCTGCAACCGGGGCACTGAATCCGCCAGCATCTAATTTAAGTACGATGTTCACACCGCGCTTGGTCGGATCCGGCTCGTTCACGTCATTCTCGCGGGCTTTTTGCTTCAAGAAGTCGACCGCCTCCCGCACCGTGGCGTCTTTGAGGTCAATCTTATTGATGATGATCTGCGTTAGCTTCTTCTCAACCGCCGCAGTTCCACGGACATCGGTTTTGTTCTGGTCATAAACATTGGTTTCGCGCGTTTGAAATTTGCGAACCGGGCTGGCCCAAGCCTGATCCACCTGCCAAATGGCACGTGACCGGGCTTCGTTGTAACCTTCCATGCCGTAATTGCTGCGTTCCCGATTAACTTCCTCCTGCCCCTTGCGAGCAGCTTTGTTGTAAGGATCGACGTTCAGCACCTGATCGTAGCGCTTCATCGCCATGTCGTAGCGACCTGTCTTGGCAAACCCGTCTGCGTCAAGAAGAAGCTTTTTCACATCCTCAACCTTGGCAACGAAGCCTGGGGTGATGGTCTGGTTGTAATACTCCGGGTCTTCGAGTTTTGCCATCAGACTGAGCGCCCCACCATTCTTCGGATCGCCCTCCCAATTATACTCGGAGTCGCCATCAAGAATCCGATCACACAGCGCCTTGGCATCACCGTAGCGGCCTTCCGCGATGCGCTGTTCAGCCAACTTCAGGTGGGCGCGAATGAAGCCGTTTACCGCATCATTGCGAACGTCGCTTGCCGCCTCGGCTTGTGGTGTGGCTTTCACCGCACCGATAAACTGCGTGCAGGCCTCTTCGTAATCCTTGTCCGACATCGCACGGCGACCGGCTTCAATAAAAGTTTGAGCCTGGGCGATGGACTCCTGACGGCGTACGATTTCGCGCTCAGCGATTCCTTCGACGCTGCCGCCACTGGTGACACTGGTGGCACTGGTGACACTGGTGACACTGCTGCCCATGTTGCCGGCTTGTGTGGTGGAAATGGCCGCGCTTCCGGCAAGCAAGGCGCACAGGATGGATACCGGGGTCTTTTTGATCATGTCAGTCTGGTTTCAGTAAATGGTTAGGATGTGAGGGGAATTTGAGCAGAGGCAATTGGTCACTTGGAAACACTGTCCACAAGTGGAATGTCCAGTTTTTGGCCCGTCTGAACCGCTCCTATAAGGGCTTTATTATCCTGGATGTCAATGAGTTTGTACTTGGTTTCTTGATCGGGTTCGATCGTGAATTCACCATCTTTTTTTACGGCGAATTCTTTTTTCGCCCAGAGGTTGCGGAATTGGGCGTAAGACTCTGGTGAGTTGGCGATGACATCCACCACAAGCGCAACGGACGCCTTGTTCTCCTGGTTTTCCAGAGTCAGTTCAGAGACATCTTTTTCCACACCATTGCTATCTATTACCATTTTCTGCTTGAAACTCATCATTTTGAATTTGGTGCCCGTGATCATCTCCCCGATTTTCACAAATTGTGTGGGTTGCTTTACGTCAAGTGTGTTGATTTGGAATTGAAGAGTTTCGGGCTTCGCCTCTTCGCCTTCCCATGCACGGAGAATGAGACGGAAAGGAATTTTGACTGCACGCACCAATCGTAATTTGGTGACATAGGAGGGATGCAACTCCTTCTTCTGCGGATCGGTCGATTTTGGAGCCTGCTCCGTGCCGTCGCCGATCCATTCATCCCTATTGGTGAACCCATCCTGATCCGTGTCCTCGGAGAGGATGTCGTTATTGAGCAAATCGAGTCCGCTATCTTCGAACCAGGCGTTTGGAACGGGTGGATGAAGTTGGATGGTGCCTTCCCGTGGATCGATGAGCGCCCCATCTTTAACGAGGTATTTGGTGGAAACAAAAAGAGAACCTTTTTTGCTTCCACTCCATGAGGCTGGCTCGCCGATTTGTTTGGTGCGCGCTTCGATTTCGCCGGTTACCAAGGTTGGAACTTTGTCGCTCTTCGACAGAGCCTGCGGAATCTCGATGTTGAAACTTTTCGCCTTCATCGCGAGCAACGCACTGACGCCAAGCAGGGCCAACGCCGTGATTGCGAGCAGCACTTTCTCAATATGGCTTTTTATCCAATCCATGGCATTACTTGGTATCAACCGGTTTGGCAGGTTCGGCAAAATCGATCATTTCAATCTGCAATGCGACGTTCACTTTTTCGGTTCCCACTACATACTGCATGGAACTGGGAGCGGGTGTGGTATTGGGCTCAAAAGGAAGCGCACCACCGTCAGTTGGCACGCTAGGTGCCGTCGGGGAAACTGCAGCGAGGCGCGAAGGCCCCTCCGTTTGTTCGTTTTGCACGGAGAGATTGCGAATGACCAAAAATGGCTGCTTGGAAGCCGCGATGCTATCGAGGGCACGACGAAACTGGCCTTGCTCTGCCGTAAATCCCACATGGAACGTCTGAGCCCGGACCAACTTGGCTGCTGCGGGCTTACTCTGGAGCGCACCGGGAGTGGCCGGAGTGGCCGGGGCCGCCTTTTCAACTGAGGTTCCGGGTTCCCCAGGCAAGGGGTTGCGATCAAGTTCGGTAATGACTGTCACTTTACTGTCGATGAGAATGTTGATGACAGACTCAATGGCTTTCAACTGCCGCGCCAACGAGGGAGCCACATTCGCAGGAGGAGGCTGGGTCTGGTATTGTGCATATCCGAGGTAGAAGTTTTCCGAGCGTAATTCGCATCCGGCTTCGGCGGCCTTCTTTTTCACCGCATTCACTGTGGAACTCAGAACATCCTGAAACTGCGTCGGAGTTGTGGATTCATTGATCGGCAACTCTGCAGCCACCAAAGCCTGCTGCAACTCCTGAATGCGCGAATCAAGCACATCCTTCTGTTCGCGCAATTTCGAGAGATTTTTCTCTTCTGGATAAGGCGCTCCACCTTGCAACCGCTTAAGTTCGGCACTCTTTGTCTCCCAGTTTGACAACGCATCCGTAAGCTTCGTCCCGGCACCCATGGCCAGAAAAGCCACTGCACCACTCAGCACCACGATTACTGCGAGAAAAACCGCTAAAAATTTGTTTTCTTTAATCCAGTTCATGGAGTTCCAGCTGGTGAAGTAGGGGTTTTAAGCTTAGCTACAATTTCGAAACTGTAAGCCCACGTCTCCATATTTTTTGGAGTTCGCACGGGCGCTTCCACTTCGGAGAAAAGTTCGGATTTTTTCAAGTTTGCAACAAACTCATCCACAACAGCCACCTCCTTGGGATTATCGAGGTACAAGCCCTGCAAGCGTATGCCCATCTCGGGTGCCTTGGGCGCCTGCCCAGGAGGGCCTCCCGCCGCTGGTTGAGCGGGAACTTCGGGCGCTCCACCTTTTTTTCCAACGGTCTGAGGGGTGAAATTCTTACCAGCAACGCGTCCGGTTTCAAAAGACGTGACCCACACATATTTCAGAGGAAGTTGCGAATTCACTTCGTCAATGATGCGCACCCAGTAGTCACGATCGGAAACGGAACTCAAAAGAGGATTCGCATCATCCTTGGCCTTCTGCATGTCCTTCTTTAAGGCGTTGAATTTGGTTTCCACTCCCGATAGCCGAGCTACCTGGGGTTCAATTTTTTGGAGGGCACCTTCGTAGGCTTTTGCTGCCGCGTCGTTGTACAACCACCATGCAATCACAGAAAGGAGCGCACAGATCCCAGCCATAGCAAAAAGCGGCGCTTTACGGGCCATCACTTTCGTCCTTTTAACGCTCGCCGGCTCAAGACTCAGCTCCATCGGACACGCGCTCACATTGCGAAGCGCCAAGCCGATAAGTTCCCCAAGAACATGTGCGCTCTTGCCCGCCTCTTCGGCATCGACCCCGGACCCGACGGAAACATTTCGAAGCGGATTAAAAAATTCAATAGGAAGATTCAACTTCTCTGCGAAAAATTCGCGCGTGTAAGGCATGCTGACACTGCCGCCACAAAGGAAAACGCGAACCGGCGGCGCCCCCTGTTGCTGAGAGCGATAAAAGCTGATGGAACGTGCTATTTCTGCATGCAGACGCGTCATCGAATTGCGAATGACCTTTGCGATACGGGCGGTCTGTTCGTCATCAGGCTCTTGAAAGGAACCACCCAACCCGACGAATCCCCCGCTCTTTTTTAGACCTTCACAGACCTGAAAAGGCTCCCCAAGATCCTTGGCAATGGCCTGGGTGATTGCCGTTCCTCCGATCGGAATACTGCGGCTGAAGATGCGGCCACTATCGACGAAAACCAGATTCGTGGTGCGCGCCCCGACATCAATCAGCAGGGAACAACCCGTCATGTCGCTATAGTTATAACGGAAAGCGTTATAAAGAGCCATCGGGGCAACATCGACCACCCCGGTGTCAAATTTACTCTCCTCAATGGTGTCATTGAGGTCCTCCAGCATGTCCGCCTTAATTGCCACCAACACAACCTCCATCTGCCCTGCGCTCTGCGAGGCAACAAGCTGATAATCCCAGACCACCTCATCGATCGGAAACGGAACGTTCTGCTGCGCTTCAAATTGAATGATCTGCTCGACTTTTTCAGCGCCGACAGTTGGAAGCTTCACGAATCGCGTGAAGACCGCCTGAGCCGGCACACTGTAATTGGCGCGCCCCCCTTTGAACCCCATCCCCTCACGCATTTCATTGAGCGCGATGGAAATCTGGCTGTTCCGCGTCCCCTCCGCACCCGGATCAGCAATAATCTCCGTCAGGTTGAAAGCTTGGAGCACCAACCCGCCCTGCGCCGTGGAGCGGAAATCGGCCATACCAATGGTCTGCATACCAAGATTGACACAGAGAATGCGGGATGGAGCAGCCAAGGGATTTTAGAAACTTACGGTGAATGAAAAACGGTTCGCGAGAGACACTATCGGGGTAAAATTAGCGCGCGGAAGATTTGATAGCCTCATAGCGGTCCCAATAAAGCGGCGCAAAAGGAGTTTCGTTTTTGTTTAAAACCAATCCCGCCGTCTGCGGCATGGTCTGCCACCAAGGTGCCTCACCTGCGGTTTTGAAACTTTTCGTTGAAACGAGCTGCCCCTGCTTGAGGATCTGCACGCCCACCTCTTTGATGTTGTTCCCGGCAATGGCCTTGCCTCCGAGTAGCTTTTCCAAGGTGCGGGGCGCAACGAAAACCACGGAACGCAGTTCGCGCCCTTTCGGAATATTCACATGCGTCACCTCCCCCGTAAGGCAGGCAGGTTGCCCGCCATCCAGCAGGATGTAATATTTTAACGTCAGTTCGTCCGTGTAATCAGGTTGCGCCGTAAACTCGACTTCGACTTCCAACCATTGACCGTCCTTGCCAGTGCGCTTCTGCGTGCCCTGAAATTGGAAATCAGGTGTCGGGACCACGGATGGTTGCACCTTGGTAATTTCAAAATCACCCCCGCGCTGTGCGAACACTCCGCCTGTGATTAAAACAAACGCTAACGCCGTGCTACAAAATGTTTTCATGGGAGGATAGTGACGTTGGAGCGTGCGTCCAACAAGTGCTTTCTGTGTTAAACCTGTCGTCTAGCGAATGCAAAATGATTTTCCTCAAGCCGCATGTTTTTCTTTATTTCGCGGCATCCACCCGACTGCTGAAGTAAGCAATCGTTTCGCGAATTCCCTGGTCAAAATCAACTTTAGGTTCCCATCCCAGCACGGTCTTCGCGCGTGTGATGTCCGGTTGACGCACCTTCGGATCATCCACCGGCAGCGGACGATACTCAATCTGCGACGGCGATCCCGTAATCCGCAAAATTTCCTCGGCAAACTGTTTAATGGTCATCTCGCGCGGGTTACCGATGTTTACCGGTTCGTGGAAATCCGATTGCGAAAGTTTGTAAATGCCGTCGATCAAGTCCGAGCAATAACAAAACGAACGCGTCTGCGAACCGTCCCCGAAGATGGTCAGCGGCTCATTGGTGAGCGCCTGGCCGATGAACGCCGGAACCACGCGGCCGTCCCGCAGTCGCATGCGGGGACCATAGGTGTTGAAAATGCGAACGATATGCGTGTTCATTCCGTGAAACCGGTGGTAGGCCATCGTCATCGCCTCGGCAAAACGCTTGGCTTCATCATACACGCCGCGTGGCCCGATCGGATTAACGTTGCCCCAGTAATCTTCCTTCTGCGGATGCACGAGCGGATCGCCGTAACATTCGCTGGTCGAGGCAATCAGAAATGCCGCGCCTTTCGCCTTCGCAAGACCCAGCGTGTTATGCGTGCCGAGCGCGCCGACTTTCAACGTCGGGATCGGATGCTCAAGGTAATCAATCGGACTGGCCGGGGACGCGAAGTGAAAAACAAAATCAACGTCATCCGGCAGAAAGATGTAATTCGAGACATCGTGCTTGATGAACCGATAGTTTTCGTTGCCCGCGAGATGCTCGATGTTAGCGGTGCTGCCGGTGATGAAATTATCGATGCCGATGACGCGGTGCCCTTCGGCGAGGAGACGGTCCGTGAGATGCGAGCCGAGGAATCCGGCTGCTCCCGTGATGACGGAGACTGGTTTCTTGGATGACATGTGTTGTTGTGAATTAGCAGGAATCAGACGGGGAGCAAGAAGTGAAGTGCAACAAACGTCCCTCAGGACGCCGAGTACTCCTGCAGCGGTTTGACCCGGAGGCCAAACTTCTG
>Ga0105046_10010377_pt1 | contig 14509 bp, 15 predicted proteins | sample MAT03_FD_78385 | JGI IMG/M metagenome (GOLD analysis project Ga0105046, IMG submission 78385) | Freshwater microbial communities from Lake Fryxell liftoff mats and glacier meltwater in Antarctica - MAT-03 (megahit assembly) | ecosystem: Environmental > Aquatic > Freshwater > Ice > Liftoff... | reverse complement strand
TGGATTGAATTCATGGCGCGTGCGTTGAAAGACGTGCCGGTGATGGAGCCCGCTGTGCCGGAAGGCGTGGTCAATTCAAATGGTGAGTGGTTTTATACCGAATTTGCCCATGGCACAGGAGTCTCGGCTTTGGGTGTGAATGAAAACGGTGACGCGGATCAACCGCAAGTCATTGAACTGCCGCCCGCTGACGAGAAAAAACGCATTCTGGATTTGTTCACAAATTGATGTCGCTGCACGCGGCCGCGCCGCTAAGCGTCCCACCAAAACCTCACATCGAAAAGTTTAGCGCCATGCCAGATTGCTCGCTGGCATAACGTGACAATGATGTAAAAAACTCGCCTTGTCCCTTGGTATCAGACCATTGTTTGCCATCAAAATGATAGTGAAAACCGCCACACTTGGCGGCCAGCCAGATCTCATGCAAGGGTTTTTGCAAATTGATCACAATCTGGCTTTGGTTGGCAAACGCCAGAGTAACCATGCCACCGGTGCGCTGGTTGTCGATGTCGGCCTGTGTGTCATCATTGATGCGGTCGCAACTGGCTTCAACGCCTTTGAGCACACGTTCAGCCAAGTCCATGAATTCTGAGTCGGTCATTACAATTTCACCATGCTGTTGATTCTCCAAATTCTAGTCCGCGCCCTTGCCCTTGGTGCCAGTGCGGTGGCTTTGGCTGCGTGCGGTCAACAAGGCCCGCTGTATTTGCCAGCCACCTCCCAAACGACCACCCAACCAGCAAGCGCTGCGTCTGCCCCCCAACTTCCATGAGTTCAAACCAATTACCTGGTCAGCCCCACATTGCGTACCGTGACGACGAACTGTTCATGGAAGAGGCACGCCTTAGCGCCCTGGCGCAGCAACACGGCACCCCGTTGTTTGTCTACTCAAAAGCGGCCATGCTGGCAGCACTGGCGGCTTACCAGCGTGGTTTTGCCGGGCGCGAGGTGCAAATTTGTTATGCCATGAAGGCCAACTCCACACTGGGCGTGGTCCAGTTGTTTGCCCAGGCTGGCTGCGGCTTTGACGTGGTCTCTCTCGGTGAGTTGACCCGTGCGCTTGCCGCTGGCGGACAAGCCAGTCACGTCATTTTTTCAGGCGTGGGCAAAACCCGTGTCGAAATGCGCGCTGCACTCCAGGCAGGTATTGGCTGCTTCAATGTCGAGAGCGAAGCAGAACTTGAAGTTCTCAACGAAGTCGCCCTCAGCCTGGGCCAACAAGCCCCGGTGAGCATTCGTGTGAATCCGAATGTGGACCCCAAAACACACCCCTACATTTCCACCGGACTCAAAAGCAGCAAATTCGGCATAGCCCATGAGCGCGTAGTGCAAACTTACCTGCGTGCGGCTGCCCTGCCGGGCTTGTCTGTCAAAGGCATCGACTGCCACATTGGCTCTCAGATCACACAAGAGACGCCCTACCTGGACGCCATGGACCGCATGCTTGATTTGGTGGAAGCCATTGAAGCTGCGGGCGTACCGATTCACCACATTGATCTGGGTGGCGGCCTGGGCATTGATTACAACGGCGAAACACCCCCTGCGGCGGATCAACTGTGGACAAAACTGCTAGCCAGGCTGGATGCCCGTGGCTTTGGCAAGCGTGCCTTAATGATCGAGCCCGGCCGCTCGCTGGTCGGCAATGCGGGTGTGTGTGTCACCGAAGTGCTTTACCTGAAACCTGGTGAACAGAAGAATTTTTGTGTGGTCGATGCAGCCATGAATGACTTGCCGCGGCCCGCCATGTACCAGGCCTATCACCAGATCGTGCCCGTCAAGCCACGTGTGTCAGCACCCCAGACCTGGGAGGTGGTGGGCCCAGTCTGTGAAAGTGGCGACTGGCTGGGCCATGACCGTGATTTGAGTCTTCAGCAAGGCGACCTGTTGGCGGTGATGTCGGCTGGCGCCTACTGCATGAGCATGGCCAGCAACTACAACACCCGCAACCGCGCTGCAGAAGTGCTGGTGGATGGCATACAGACCCACCTGATTCGTGCGCGTGAAAGTTATGCCGACCAGATGCGACTGGAAAATTTACTCTGAAAATAATAAATTTAATAGCTACAAACCCTTGCTTAATAAGGGCTACAGCCTATTTTTATTAAAATATCTCCACAAGCGCCAGCCCATCAAGGTGGCCAGGATGGCGGCGTACAGCGCCACCTCGGCAAAGTCGTTTTTGCCTGCGCGCATCCAGAAAAAATGCAAAATCGCCAGACCCGCCACCAGGTAAACCGCTTTGTGCAAGCGCTGCCAGTTTTTTGCACCCATCGCCTTGATGGCCCGATTGAATGAGGTCAGCGCCAGGCTGGTTAGTAGCAAAAAAGCCGAGAACCCGACCAGAATGAACGGCCGCTTGGCAATGTCTTTGGCAATGTCAGCCACATCAAACGCCATGTCGAACCCGCTGTAACTCAGCAGGTGCAGCAGCGCATAAAAATACACGAACAAACCCAGCATGCGGCGAAAGCGTGCCAGCGCCGGGACGCCCGCAAGCACCCGCACAGGGGTCACTGCCAGCACCAGACACAACATGCGCAAGGTCCAGTCGCCGGTCGAACGCACCAGGGCCTCGGCCGGATTTGCGCCCAGTTGGTCAAACACGGCGGCCCAGACCAGATACCCAAATGGCAGCAGGGCCAGTAAAAACACCAATGGCTTGGCCAGCGGATGGAGACTGAGCGTTTTGAAACCGGGCCATCGCCCTGAGGCCTGGCTCAGTTGCATCAGAAATATTTCTTCAGGTCCATGCCCGTGTACAACTGACCCACTTGGGCCTCGTAGCCATTGAACATCAAGGTTTTACGCTTCTTGGCAAACAGGCCGTCCTCACCAATGCGCCGCTCGGTGGCCTGGCTCCAGCGCGGGTGGTCTACACCGGGGTTCACGTTGGAATAAAACCCATACTCGGAAGCAGCTGACTTGTTCCAGGCAGTGGCAGGTTGTTTGTCAGTGAAGCGGATTTTGACCAGGCTCTTACCGCTTTTGAATCCGTATTTCCATGGCACCACCAGGCGCAAAGGCGCGCCACTTTGTTTGGGCAACACTTCACCATACATACCGAACGCCAGCAGCGTCAACGGGTGCATCGCTTCGTCCATGCGCAGGCCTTCCACATAAGGCCAGTCCAGCACTCTGGAGCCCACGCCAGGCATGGTTTTGGGGTCAGCCAGGGTCACAAACTCCACGTATTTGGCGCTGCCCAAAGGCTCCACGCGTTTGATCAACTCGGACAAGGAGTAACCAACCCATGGAATCACCATCGACCAGCCCTCCACGCATCGCAGGCGGTAAATGCGCTCTTCCTGCGCGCTCAGCTTGAGCAAATCTTCCAGCGCGTAACGGCCTGGTTTCTTGACCAGACCTTCAATCTCGACCGACCACGGGCTGGTTTTAAGCGTGTGGGCATTTTTCGCCGGGTCGGCTTTGTCGGTGCCAAATTCGTAAAAATTGTTGTACGTGCTGGCGTGTTTGTACTCTGTGACTTTTTCCAGACTCATGGCACCTGCAACCGATGATTTGACACGCGCCAGCGCAGCCTGCTGCCCGGATGGCGCCCAGGTTTGGGCAAAAGCCTCACGCGATGCCCATGAAGCCAGCGCCACACCTGCCGCACCCGTGGCCATCAGCCGCATCAGGTCACGGCGTGATTGGTAAATGCTTGACGGCGTGATGTCGCTGGAAGCGGGGTGAATGAAACCTTTAGTGTTGGTTTTGATGAGCATGATTAAATCCTTTGTATTTCTTGGTCGGCAAAGGATAGGCTTTCTTACACAAACTTGCCTCTGTGATGCAAATTACACCCATAGGCACCATGCAGGCGAAAAAAAAGCAGGTTGATCAATTCAACCTGCTTTTTTTGCCGACTGGGTAACTGATGTCACGCCATGGTCAGAGATCCCTTGGAACCATCATTGCAGGCCAGCAATGTAGTCTGCTACCGCCTTGATTTCACGGTCGTTGAGCTTGGCGGCGATTTGCGTCATTTGCAAGCTGTTGTTGCGTGTGCCGTCCCGGAAGCCATTGAGTTGGGCCACCGCATAGTCCGCGTGCTGGCCACTCAAACGTGGGTACTGTGCAGGAATGCCAGCGCCGTTCGGGCTGTGGCAACCGGCACAAGCTGGAATCTGGCGGTCTGCAATGCCACCGCGGTAAATTTTTTCTCCCATCAACACCAGCTGTTTCTCTTTGGCGGCGCCAGGGGTGGCTTTTTTGCTCGCCAGCCAGTGGGCAATGTTCTTCATGTCGTCTTCACTCAAGGCGGCCACCATCCCCATCATGATCGGGTTCGCACGTTTACCTGTCTTGAACTCGTTCAATTGCTTGACCAGATAATCAGGGTGCTGCTGCGCCAGCTTCGGGTTCACCGGGATCATGGAGTTGCCATCGGGACCATGGCAGGCGGCACAAATGCCCATGTAACTTGCCTCACCTTTGGCCAAATCTGCCTTGACTGCCGGCACCGCATTGCTGTGGACTGGCGCGGCAGCTTCACTGGCAACACTTGAAAAAACAGCGGTGGCCAATGCGGCAGCAACGGTGAATGTGGCAATCAGTTTCATAAGTGGAAAGGTCAGTTGAAGTGATGAGGAAATTTTTGCAATTCTACAATGCGCCAATTCAACAGTTTTCTTCCCATGACAATTCAAATCAGCCAACCCAGCTCACCCGCTCTTGCCGCCGGCATGCAAGCCGACCAAATGGTGAGCCCCGTGGTGGCTCTGGGCTGGCTTCATACCGCCAAATTTCTCACCACGGCGCCTCAACTGCACTTTTTGCCGCCACTGCAAGTACCTGAAATTGCGTTTGTGGGCCGCTCCAACGCGGGTAAATCGACTTGCATCAACACCTTGACGCAGCAAAAGCAGCTGGCTTTTGCCTCCAAAAAGCCCGGCCGCACCCAGCACATCAACTTGTTTTCACTGGGCAAACAGGGCGTTACCGACGCTATCCTGACCGACCTGCCGGGCTATGGCTACGCCGCTGTGCCGAAGGCCGACAAGATTCGCTGGCAACAAGTCATGGCCAATTACCTGGTCACGCGGGAGAACCTTAAGGCCATCGTACTGATGTGTGACCCGCGCCACGGCCTGACCGAACTCGATGAAGTGCTGCTCGATGTGGTGCGCCCACGGGTGGAAGAAGGCCTGAAGTTTCTGGTGGTGCTGACCAAGGCCGACAAACTCACGCGCGCCGAGCAGACCAAAGCCCTGTCCATCATGAAACTGCAGGCCGGCGGGGGTGAAGTGCGCTTGTTCTCAGCCACCAAACGCCAGGGGATTGACGAGGTGGCGACACTTTTGTGGCATTGGGCTCACCCTGCCATGCCCCCACAAACCATTCCAGAAAATCCGCAAGCACCTGAAACAGCTATTGATTAAATAGCTTACAACCCTTTTAAATAAAGGGCTAGAGGCTAATTTTATCGATAAACATCGGCTTCACCCGGTGGCCGGTCCTTGAAACGTTTGTGTACCCAGTAATACTGGTCCGGCATGGCATCGATGTAGCTTTGCAGGCGAACATTCATCATTGCGGTGTCCGCCTCCAAGTCATCGGTCGGAAAGTCTGCCCACGCCGGCAACACCTGTACCTCATACCCTTTGGCAGTCAAGCAGGTGAGCACCGGCACCACCTTGGCGCGCCCGAGCCGGGCAAAGCGTGACAGCGACGGCACTGTGGCTGCGCTGACACCATAAAAAGGCACAAACATGGATTCATGTGGCCCAAAGTTCATGTCAGGCAGCAAGTAAAGCGGGTCCCCCTGTCGCAGCGTGGCCACAATGGTTTTGACCCCATCCGCCCGGCCAAACAGGCGGCCTGATCCAAAACGCTGGCGGCCCTGCAAAATCCAGGCGTCTGAATGCGGGTTGGCCTGATCGGTGTAAATGGTGCTGAAGTGCCGGGGCAATTGCTGAGTAAGGGCCGTCCAGCCGGCATCCAGGCCGACAAAGTGCGGCGCAAACAGCACCACCGGATCACTGCCCTTGAGTTCCTCCACCGCGCCCGTGAGTGTCAGGCGCGCGCGTACCAGGTCGGGTGCGCCATGCCAAAGCCAACCGCGATCAAGCCAGGCCTGGGCAAAACGCACAAACACCCGGCGTGACAGGGCCTGCACCCGGGCAGAATCAAGTGAAGGGAAACACAGGCGCAAATTGGTCTGCACCACGCGCCTGCGCGAGCCCACCACCCGATACAACACCCAACCGAGCAACCAGCCCATGGCGCGCACCCAAGCCAGCGGCAGATGGGCCAACACCGGCATCAACCAAAGGACAAATCGGGTTCCCATGCAAGGTCACAGAATAAAAAGTGTCACAGCGTGTCACGCGGCTGCTTGTAGCGCGCGTAGCCCCATAAATATTGCGCCGGACATTGCTGCACCAGGGTTTCCATGGCATGGTTCACCGCAGTGACCGCGTCCAACAGTGTGGCGGGCAAGGTCTCGGGCAAGGGCTGCACGTGCACCCGGTAACCGCGCCCCCAACTCAGGCGTTCTCCCCAGGCCAGCAAGACGGTGGCGCCAGTTTGCTGCACCAGCCGCACCGAGAGAGTCATGGTGTAGGCATCGCGGCCAAAAAATGGCGCCATGACCCCCATGCCCTGAGGCGGCACCTGATCTGGCAGCAAACCCACTGACTCGCCGTTTTTGAGTGCCTTGATCATTTGCTTGACACCCGAGAGTGTGGTGGGTGCCGTCTGCAAACCAGGCCGTTGGCGCGAAGCCCCCACCACTTCACGCAACCAGGCTTGACGCGGTGGCCGAAACAACACCGTCACCGGTTGGCCCAATTGCCCAAAACGCAGCGCATAGGCTTGCGCCGTGATCTCGAAGCACCCCAAGTGCGGTGTCAGAAACACCACCCCCTTACCCAAGGCCAGCGCCGCTTCAACATGTGTAATGCCGTCCCAGGCCGTTGGCACGGGCGCGCCCAGCCACAGGCGTGGCAGCTCAGCCACCAGCTTGCCGCCCTCGCCCACCGCACCCAACCACTGTCGCCAAGCCAGACCCGCCTGATGCGCGTTAGCCAAAAAGCGCTTGCGATACGTGGGCGAGGCCAGAAACACCAGCCAGCCCAGCACAAAACCAACGCCATGCAGCAGCCACAGGGGCCAAACCGACAACATTCTGAAAAGGGTGATCATGCTGTGGGATAAACTAATACGGTCGCTGAGTTACAGAACTACTTGCAGGGCGACACTCACAACGGGCAGCCCAAACAGGCCGCCATTGTGCCTTGTCAAAAATTTGACAAATCTGCTAAAGCGTTCGCTGAAAGCCTCAAAAAAGCCCAAGCAACGCAAACTGGTTGTTAACTTTTCTAAGGAGCTTTTTATGGCGAACGACTTTCTCTTTACCTCTGAATCCGTCTCGGAAGGTCACCCCGACAAGGTGGCTGACCAGATATCTGATGCGATTCTCGACGCAATTTTCAAACAAGACCCCAAGTCCCGCGTAGCTGCCGAGACCCTGTGCAACACCGGCCTGGTGGTGCTGGCAGGTGAAATCACCACCAATGCCAACGTCGATTACATCCAAGTGGCGCGCGACACCCTGAAGCGCATCGGCTACGACAACTCCGACTACGGCATTGACTACAAGGGCTGCGCCGTGCTGGTGGCCTATGACAAACAAAGCAACGACATCGCCCAAGGCGTAGACCACGCAAGTGACGACCACCTCAACACCGGTGCCGGTGACCAGGGCCTGATGTTCGGTTATGCCTGCGATGAAACCCCTGAGCTGATGCCTGCGCCCATTTATTACGCACACCGCCTGGTCGAGCGTCAGGCGCAATTGCGCAAGGATGGCCGCTTGCCGTTCCTGCGCCCGGACGCTAAAAGCCAAGTCACCATGCGATATGTTGACGGCAAACCACACAGCATCGACACCGTGGTGCTCTCAACCCAGCACAGTCCCGAGATGAGCCTGGGCAAGCGCATGACCGATGCGTTTTACGAAGCGGTGCGTGAGGAAATCATCAAGCCCGTGCTGCCCAAGGAATGGCTCACCGCCGACACCAAATACCTGATCAACCCGACCGGCCGTTTTGTGGTGGGTGGCCCCCAAGGCGATTGCGGCCTGACCGGGCGCAAGATCATTGTTGACACCTATGGCGGCGCCTGCCCGCATGGCGGTGGCGCCTTCAGTGGCAAAGACCCAACAAAGGTGGACCGCTCAGCTGCTTACGCAGCGCGTTATGTCGCAAAAAATGTTGTCGCCGCAGGCCTGGCGCGCCAATGCCAGATTCAGGTGGCATACGCCATTGGTGTAGCCAAACCAATGAATGTGACGGTTTACACCGAAGGCACGGGCGTGATTCCAGACGATGAAATTGCCGCCTTGATCAACACCCACTTTGACCTGCGCCCGCGCGGCATCATTCAGATGCTGGATTTGTTGCGCCCGATTTACGAAAAAACCGCTGCTTATGGGCACTTTGGCCGTGAAGAGCCCGAGTTCAGCTGGGAGCGCACCGACAAGGCGCAGGCGTTGCGCGCAGCGGCAGGCAAATAAAGCGGGGGGGTGCATGCACCGCACCATTTTTTCGACCCCTGTTGTCAACACCCTGCTGCGCGTGATCTCGGTCAATTACCTTCGGCTGGCCGGCTGGAAGGTGCTGGGAGCCTTGCCCGCAGAGGCTCAAAAAAGTGTCTTCATTGCAGCGCCGCACACCAGCAACTGGGATTTACCCTACACGCTGATGGTGGCGTTTACGCTGCGGCTGAACATTTACTGGATGGGCAAGGCCAGCATTTTCAGCTTTCCGTTTGGGCCGTTGATGCGCTGGCTAGGCGGCATTGCGATCGACAGGTCAAAATCCAACAACCTGGTGGCCGCGTCTGCACAAGCCATCCAGGATGCCCAGGGCCCGTTGCAACTGATCGTGCCGCCGGAGGGCACACGCAGCAAAACACGCTACTGGAAAACAGGCTTCTATCACATTGCTGTGGCGGCCCAGGTACCCATCGTTTTGGCCTACATGGACTATGCGCGCAAGATCAGTGGCCTGGGGCCGGTTTTTTACCCGACCGGTGACCTGGAAGCTGACATGCTTCGGATCAAGGCGTTTTATGTTGAATTCAAAGGCAAGAATGCCGGGCAGTTTGAGTCGCAACATTTGGAGAAACCATGAATGCGTTGACCGAGTTTTTTGAATCCGCCAAGCTACCCGTGATGCCAGAGGTGGCCCATGCACTGATTCGCACCTTGAACGACGACGATGCCACTGCGGCGCAGGTGGCGGACATCATTGCCAAAGACCCTGCCCTCACCGCGCATCTTCTGCGGCTGGCCAACAGCGCCCAGTTTGGTCTGAGTCGCCAGGTGCTGTCCCTTGACCACGCCATCGCATTGGTGGGTACATCACAGGTGCGCGCACTGGCACTGTCGACCTGCATGAAAACCGCCTTTCCGACGGCGTCCGGAATTGACCGTGACGCGTTCTGGAAATTCAGCATGGCCTGCGCGGGTTATGCGCAGTGGCTCGCCGGGGGTGCCGGCCTGGACCGCCAGCAAGCGTGGCTGGCAGGCATGATGCTGCGCCTGGGTGAATTGCTGATTGGCCAGCGCACACCCGAGAGCCTGCCCGAGATTGAGGCCAAGCCCAACCAAGCCATCACGCGCTGGGAGCGCGAGATGCGTCTGTTTGGTTTTGACGAATGCCAAGTGACGGCTGTGCTGGCGCGCCACTGGAACTTTCCACCCGCCATTGTGTTTGGCCTGCAAAGCGTCAGTAACCCGCTGGCCGCAGAGCCTTTCGATCCGCTGGCCGGCGTGGTGTACCTGGCGGCCCGACTGGCAGACTGCCCCACGCCAAGCCCCGAGATCGCCAGCGAGTTGTCTATCGGCATCCTGTCCAGACTGGAGATCAGCAACGAGTGGCTGGTGGAAAATTTTCCGAATCCGGATGCTTTTGTGGATGTGACGGCGCTGTAGGCGAGTCCCTCACTGACCAAGGCTAGGGTCATTCTGGAAAAAGTTCTCAGAACTGCCATCCCTGCGAATGCCGGAATTTTGTATTGACGAAGTAAATACAACTGGTATCATTTCCGCCATGGACATTCACTTTGAATTAAGCGGCATGTCATTTATCTGGAATGATAAAAAGGCGGGAATCAATCCCCAAAAACATGATGGCATCATGTTTCAACAAGCTGCACCGTGTTTTTTGATCCGCTTTTCCGGGTAGTTGATGCCAGCCGCCAAGACGAGGCCCGCGACGCAGTAATCGGATTTGACGCATCAGGTCGCTTGCTGTTCATTGTGCACATTGAAATTGAAGACACGTCCATTCGGATTATTTCAGCCCGCAAGGCGACCAACGAAGAAAGGCGAGACCATGAACATTCCTGAACGCATTCGCACCCGGCTGGTCAAGGACCGCCCCATGACCTCGATCACATTAAGAATACCGGTTAATGTGGTGGATTCAATGAAAGAAATCGCACCCAAAAAAGGATTTTCAGGGTATCAGGCGCTGCTCAAGTCTTACCTGAGCGATGGCCTGCGCCGCGACGAAGCCCAATTTTCATTTGGACCAACCGCGCAACTGATTGAGGCACTCAAAAAACGCGGCGTGCCGGACGACGTACTACAGGAAGCTGCACGCGATGTGACGCTGGTTTAAAGGTGAATTGACAATGGGCTGGTGACCTGACCCTATCGCGCAACATTGACGATCATTCCTGCACTATTAAGCTGCCAGTAGCTCGCCAAGCGCCGCTTCTGGCGGCCTGCCACTGGCCAATTGCCAATCAACAAACGTCATGATGTCAACGTAACTTTCGCCTCGTTCAATCTTTGACACATATGACTGACCGATACCCAGGCAGTCAGCCATTTCCACCTGCGTCAATCCTGCTGACTTGCGCGCAGCCACCATGGCAGCGCGCAAGGCTTGATAACGGGGATGGTAGATCAAAGTGGGCACACTTCGGATGATTTACCCTGATTTGGAATAGTCCATTACAGACTATTTAAGGCGGAATCCCTACCCAGCGTTATTGCTGGGGCAACACCCTTGATTTCGTTAACCTACGAGGGCTGCAGCGAGTGGATTGGTTTGTGTGCTGATGAGCATAAATCAAGCCTGACCCTTTTATCTTCGCTGTCGGCTGATAGGCTAGCCACCAAGCAGCCGATCCGCATCAAGGCTAGCTTTTGATCGACAAAACGCTATTAAAATAGAAGCTTCTTCTTCAATGAATACATGGTCTATAGGCTGATTGTTTATAAATTCTGGCGGCTGCACAGTCGATCTGGCCACGCTGCGGCGATTCAAACCCCCAGTTGGCCTCTGTGTTGTATTGCAAGACCCTTGACCCTTGCAGCCCCAGCGAGATCAATTTATGTAATGAAAATCGGATAATATCCGATTACCCATGCAAAAAAAACAAGTCGACATCAGTAAAAGCCTTCGTGCGATAGGCAATGTGCCATTTGGACACGGGGTGCTGATGACCTTGCTAGGCAACTATCGGCGGCCTAACGACAAGATTGCAAGCTGGCTGGCGGCTGGTGTCATCGTCGCACTGCGCCGGGGTTTGTATGTGCTGGGGCCTGATTGGCGCGACAAGCCGGTGTCTGTTGCGCTGGTGGCCAACCTGCTGTATGGCCCTTCTTACGTGTCGCTCGACTACGCTTTGAGTCACTATGGCCTGATACCTGAGGGCGTCACGCGCGTGACATCGGTCACGCTGCTGCGCACGCGCGAAGTCACCACACCACTGGGTGTTTTTACTTATGCGCATCTGCCCGGCGCGTTGTACAGCCTGGGCATTTGCCAGATCGAAGATGCCGATGGCATGTTTTATTTGATGGCCACACCCGCCAAAGCGCTGTGCGACAAGGTGCTGCAGACGCGGCACCTGCCAAGTAAATCAGTGGTCGGCATGACCACCTATTTGCTGGATGATTTACGCGTGGACCCGGACGCACTGCAAGGTATTGACCTGAGCGTTATCGGGCGCTGTGCCCAACTGAACCACAAATCGGCGCACCTGCAAGCGCTGCAAAAAGCACTGGAGAACCTGCAATGACAACGGTGGTGGAACAAATGCTCTCGCGTTATCCGCAAGACACCGATGCAAAGACAACGCAGGCCCTGCGTGAGGTGATGCAAGAGATTGCCTTGGCAGGGCTGCAGCGCGGTGGCTTTTTTGAAAAGGCGGCGTTTTACGGTGGCACTTGTCTGCGTATTTTTTACGGCTTGTCGCGCTTTTCTGAAGACCTGGATTTCTCTTTGCTCAAGCCCGACCCGACGTTTCGTCTGGCCCCCTATTTCGCAGTGTTAAAGCAAGAATTTACAGCCTTGGGTATTGAAGTGGAGATCACCGAAAAGCAAAAAACGGCAGTATCCGATATTGCCTCCGCTTTTTTGAAAAATTCAGCCAGCCTCTACGACATCAAGGTCAATGGCCAACGCGTTTTGAAGATCAAGTTTGAAGTGGACACCGACCCGCCACAAAGGTTTGAGACCGAGCAAAAGCTTTTGCTGCATCCGTATTCTTTTTATGTCAACTGCTTTGCCTTAGCGGATTTAAACTCCGGAAAAATGCACGCGCTGCTGTTCAGAAAATGGCAGAACCGGGTCAAAGGGCGCGACTGGTTTGACTTTGAATGGTATGTACGCCAAGCCGCACCCTTGAACTTGAGCCACTTTGCCGAACGTGCGCGGCAAAGTGGTCACTGGCAAGGCACGGTGTTGTCGCAAGCAGAGTTTTCGTTGATGTTGAAAACACGAATCGAAACCCTCGACATCGAATCGGCCAGGCGCGATGTGCTGCCCTTTGTTCGTGACCCGGGTGGTTTGTCGATCTGGTCAAAAGACTACTTTTTACAGTTGGCTCAGCGTATTCAATTTGCATCCTCAACGGAACAACATTGACACGGCCTTCATCCAAGCCTGGCCTCTTTTCTCTGATAAATTCTGATGGCTGCATAGTCGTTCTGACCGCGCTGTGGTGGCTTGGGCGGTTTGGCTACTGCAGGTGATTGATTTGAGTATTGGCAGATTGCTTTATTTACGATAGCAGCTTGCGCAATGAATTAAAGGGCTAGAGACCAATTTATTATAAATTCACAATGGAAATAGAAACCTTCATTTCACTGTAAAAACGTGGTCTGATCCCTATTCCGCCTTTCTCTTTGACTTTCTTTTTACCCGATTTTTTTTGTTACGCGTCGCCACAAACGACGAATCCCGGCACAGGGCCGCATTGTGCGCAATTTGCCCAAAGCTCAGAACCAACAAGGCATCGTTAATGTACTGAATGCCTGGCTATGCAAATGTGTAGACATTTGTACAAAATTTGAATATGAAAATTTCGGGGATCAAATGGGACGATGGCAACTGGCAGATAGACAGCTATGAAAACTCACAGTCATAAGCCCATGCCATTGCTCAACAGCGATGCAGCAGCAGAACAGTTCGTTGAAACGGCTGATTTGTCGCAGTACGACCTGTCAACGTTCAAGCCCATGCGCTTTGAATTCGAGCCGAAATCCGCCGCGTTGAACATGCGCCTGCCTCAAAATTTGCTGGATGCGCTGAAACTCAAGGCTCAGGCCAGAGGTATCCCGTACACCCGCTATGTGCGACTAGTGCTTGAGAGCGACGTGGCGCGTTGACCAGCCGGTATGTGCCCGCATGTCCGTGTCGCAAGTCCTAAGTTGTGCGACAACCGGGGCGTCTCCTCAAATTCGCACGACCGGAATATCCGCCCAGCACGTGGTGTACCCCGGCGTTTTTTTTTCGCACCTGGCGCATGCGCCAGATCTGCTGATCACCGCCCAGCGTGTCTCTCAGTGTGCCAGTGCTGCTGGCTGCGCAGCTCAGTGAGCAGGGCCTGATTGAGCGGCTCAAACAGGGACGCGATGGCCTGCAAGCCAATGGCCAGTGTGCCCGCGCACATCTGCAGATCATGACCTGGCAGATCGCTTATGAGACGCTGGCTTGGGCACCCGTAGCCAAACTGGTCAAGCGAAAATCCTCATCACCATTGATATTCTGCGAATTGCTACATATTTAATATCTGCTTACGCAATGAATACATGGTCTACAGGCATATTTCTTATAAATCAAAGCAAAATTTTGAGGCTTAATCCGAACCTGGCCCCTTTTCCATTCTTTTCCATTAGTCGCTTGACATTGTGCAACCATTGCACAACAATTGATCCGTGCTAACAATCCACCGCCTGCCGAACATGACCATTCGGGTGAATGTGCCAGACCACCGCCCGCCCCATGTGCATGTGGGTGATGGCAGATCGGCGTGATGCGCTGGTGGACTTGGCCACACTGGCAGTCACTAGCCGCACGCTACGCGCATCTGACATTGCGGCAGCGCTGATCTGGATCTAGGCCAACCTCGCGTAATGCGTGCAAGTTTTCAAGGAGTGCAACCCATGATTCACGACCCGCAACACACCATCAAGGCGCTGGCGGTGCGAGCCCCCGCCGGGTTAACGTTGACCTTTGCCGACGGCGCCACCGTGAGCGTTGAT
>Ga0105046_10010374_pt1 | contig 14510 bp, 6 predicted proteins | sample MAT03_FD_78385 | JGI IMG/M metagenome (GOLD analysis project Ga0105046, IMG submission 78385) | Freshwater microbial communities from Lake Fryxell liftoff mats and glacier meltwater in Antarctica - MAT-03 (megahit assembly) | ecosystem: Environmental > Aquatic > Freshwater > Ice > Liftoff... | reverse complement strand
GGTGCGCAGCATGCTCAGGCTGGTGCCGCCGCCCACGTCGCTGGCCAGGCTGACCTTGTGGCCGACATCGATTGCCCCTTGCCAGTCGAACAACCCGCTGCCCAGGAACAGGTTGCTGCTGGGGCAGAACGCGATTTGTGCACCGGTGTCGCGCAGCAGTGCCCTGTCCTGGGCGTCCAGCCAGATGCCATGCGCCAGGACGGCGCGTTCGTGCAGCAGCCCGTGCTGGTGGTAGACGTCGAGGTAGCTGCGCGCCTGCGGAAACAACTCGGCCACCCAGCGCACTTCGTCGCGGTTCTCGGCCACGTGGGTCTGCATGTACAAGCCGGCGTGGCGCTGTCCCAGTTCACCGGCCATGGCCAACTGTTCGGGCGTGCTGGTAACGGCGAAACGAATGGTCACGGCAAAGCTGCTGCGGCCCTGGCCGTGCCAGCGCTGGATCAGCGCTTCGCAGTCACGTTGCGCGCCCGGCACGTCGTCGCGCAGACCTTCGGGCGCGTGGCGGTCCATCAGCACCTTGCCGGTGACGATGCGCATGTTTCGCGCCGCCGCCGCTTCAAACAGCGCCTCGGTGGCGACGCGGTGCACCGTGGGGAACACCACGGCTGCGGTCGTGCCGTGCGCCAGCAGGGCATCCAGAAAGCGCGCCGCGCCTTCATGCGCCACCACCGGGTCGGCGTGGCGCAGTTCGGCCGGGAAGGTGTAGGTATCCAGCCAGTCCAGCAGGCTGGCACCATAGCTGCCAATCACGTCGAGCTGCGGGCAGTGCACGTGTGTGTCGATGAAGCCCGGCAGCAGCAGGCGGCCGCGGTGGTCGTGGCGCTCGAACGCGGGGCCCGGCTCTTCGGCCTGCGCGCCCAGGATGCGGCCGTCACCGCCCACCAGCAGCCAGTGGTCGGGGCGGAAACGCACGCCCATCCCGTCGGGTTGCTGCCAGGTCGGTGTGGCGGTGAAATCGAGCAGATCGGCGCGGATGGCGAGCACGGTGAAGCCTTGAGAAAGCCGGGTGAACGGGCGGGGAAGGGCGTGCGCTGGCAGAGAAGTCGTCCTGCATGCCAGTGTGAATGGTAGGTCAGGCGACAAGGCGGGTTGCGGGTAGAAGGTGGCACCGGCTGCCTTCAGAAACCCGGCCCGACACTTGCGTGAGCGCACACACGCACAATCCTTGGAACGGTCAGGCGGCCCAGCCGTTGATGACCTGGAGGTCCACCGCATGCCCGATCCCAGACACGATCGCAATACCGATCGCAATACCGATCGCAACACCGTTGAAATGCCCGCTTTTTCCCGCCCGGTACGTTTTTTGAACCGCGGCGTGGTGCAGCAAGTGCGGCCCGTAGAAGCCACGCGTTCGGTCCTGCAGTGGCTGCGCGAAGACGCCCAGTGCAGCGGCACAAAAGAAGGCTGCGGCGAAGGCGACTGCGGCGCTTGCACCGTCGTCATCGGCGAAATCGACGCCCAGGGGCACCTGGCCCTGAAACCCGTGAATTCCTGCATCCAGTTCCTGCCCACCCTGGACGGCAAGGCGTTGTTTGCGGTGGAAGACCTGGCACCCAATTCCCGGGCTTCGGCATCTGACGGCAGCGCCGCAGCCTTGCACCCGGTGCAGCAGGCCCTGGTCGAATGCCACGGCTCGCAATGCGGCTTCTGCACGCCGGGTTTCGTGATGTCGCTTTGGGCCTGCTACGAGAAGCACACCGCGGCCGGTACGCAGCCCACCCGCCAGGAATTGGCCGACGATTTGTCGGGCAACCTGTGCCGCTGCACCGGATACCGCCCGATCCTGGATGCGGGGCAGCGCATGTTCAACATCACCGCGCCGACGCTGCTGCAGCGTGAACCTGTGTTGGCCGCGCTGCGAGCCTTGCAGGCCGAACCCGCGCTGGCTGAAGCGGGCGTGTTCCATGCCCCGCGAACCCTGGCTGAATTCGCCACCGTGCGCGCCGAGCGGCCGCAGGCCAAGGTGCTGGCCGGCAGCACCGACATGGGCTTGTGGGTCAGCAAGCAGTTCCGCGACCTGGGCGAGTTGATCTATATCGGCAACGTGGCCGAACTCAAGACGGTGCAGGCCACTGCGGCGCACATCGAAATCGGCGCGGCGGCCACTCTGGAAGACGCCTGGCGGGCCTTGGCCGACGAATGGCCCAGCCTGCGAGAAGTGTGGCTGCGCTTCGCCTCGCCGCCGGTGCGGTTGACGGGCACGATGGGGGGCAACGTGGCGAATGGGTCGCCCATCGGCGATTCGGCGCCGACGCTGATCGCGCTGGGTGCGCACATCGTCTTGCGGCACGGGCAGACACAGCGTGAGATGCCGCTGGAAGATTTCTACCTGGACTACATGAAAAACGCGCTGCAGCCTGGCGAGTTCGTGCAGGCCTTGCGCGTGCCGCGCCGCAGCGCTGGCCAGCAGGTGCGGGTCTACAAGATCAGCAAACGGTTCGACTGCGACATCTCGGCCGTGTGCGTGGCACTTTCCATTCACGTGCAAGACGGCAGGGTGCAGCAGCCGCGCCTGGCCCTGGGCGGCATGGCGGGCACCGTGCGCCGCGCGGTGCAGGCCGAAGCCGCATTGGGCGGTCGGCCCTGGACCGAATCCACCCTGCAAGCCGTGCAAGACGCCTTGGCCCGCGACTTCACCCCGCTGTCCGACATGCGCGCCAGCGCCGCATACCGGCTGCAGGTGGTGCAGAACCTGCTGCGCCGGGCCTGGCTGGAGACCCGTCCCGAAAACCCCTTGCCCGCAAGCGCCGTCAGCGTCTGGGCCCGTGAGGTGCGCGCATGAACAAGGCGGCCGACTTGCCGATGAACTCTCTCGCTGTCGCCGGGATGTCGCGCCCGCACGAATCGGCCCACCTGCACGTGGCCGGTGCCGCGCCCTACACTGATGACGTGCCCGAACTCGCCGGCACTCTGCACGCTGCGCTGGGTCTTTCGCCACTGGCTCATGGTGTGATCGAGTCCATCGACACCGCGGCCATCCGCGCCCTGCCGGGGGTGGTGGACGTATTCACCGCACGCGATATCCCGGGGCCGAACAACTGCGGTGCCCTGGTGGCCGACGACCCCATCCTGGCCGGTGAGGCAGGCGATGTCTTGCGCTATCGCGGCCAACCGGTGTTTGCCGTCATCGCCACCACGCGCGACGCCGCGCGCCGTGCCGCCGCGCAGGCCGGCCAGCACATCCGCGCCCGGGCCTTGCCGCCGGTGCTGGGCCCCCGCGAAGCCCACGCCGCGCAGCAATACGTGGTGCCGCCCATGCACCTGCAGCGCGGCGACGCCGCCACCGCACTGGCCGCCGCGCCGCACCGCCTGGCCGCAAGTTTCGAGTTGGGCGGGCAAGAGCAGTTCTATCTGGAAGGCCAGATCAGTTACGCCTTGCCGCAGGAAAATGGCGGCATGAAGGTGCTGTGCAGCACGCAGCACCCCACCGAGATGCAGCACCTGGTGGCGCATGCCCTGCACCGCCCGGCGCACGCCGTGCAGGTGGAATGCCGGCGCATGGGCGGCGGCTTCGGCGGCAAGGAATCACAAAGCGGGCAGTTCGCCTGCGTGGCCGCCATCGCCGCCATGCGCCTGCGCAAACCGGTGAAGCTGCGCGTCGACCGCGACGACGACTTCATGATCACCGGCCGCCGACACTGCTTTTCCTTCGACGCCGAAGTCGGCTTCGACAGCAGCGGCCGCATCCAGGCGGCTGAAGCCACGCTGATTTCCCGCGCCGGCCATTCCGCCGACCTGTCCGGCCCGGTCATGACACGCGCGCTGTGCCACTTCGACAACGCCTATTGGCTGCCGCATGTGGCGCTGCACGGCTATTGCGCGAAGACCAACACACAAAGCAACACCGCTTTCCGCGGCTTTGGTGGCCCACAGGGCGCGTTCGCGGTGGAGATGCTGATCGACAGCATCGCCCGCCGGCTGGGCCATGACCCTTTGGACGTGCGCCGTGCCAACTACTACGGCATCGAGCAGAACAACACCACGCCTTATGGCCAACTGGTGGACGACAACATCTTGCAGCCGCTGACCGACGAGCTGGAAGCCAGCAGCGATTACCGCAAACGCCGCGCCGCCATCGCGCAGTTCAACGCAAGCAGCCCGGTGCTGAAGAAGGGCCTGGCGCTGACGCCGCTGAAGTTCGGCATCAGCTTCAATGTCGTGCACCTGAACCAGGCCGGCGCTTTGGTGCATGTGTACACCGACGGCAGCGTGCTGGTGAACCACGGCGGCACGGAAATGGGCCAGGGCCTGAACACCAAGGTGGCTCAGGTGGTGGCGCACGAACTGGGTTTGCCACTGGAAGCCGTGCGCTGCACGGCCACCGACACCCAGAAGATTGCCAACACCAGCGCCACGGCCGCCAGCACTGGCAGCGACCTGAACGGCAAGGCGGCGCAAGACGCGGCGCGGCAGATCCGCCAGCGCATGGCTGCCTTTGCTGCGCAGCAGTGGGGCGGCAACGAAGCCGCCGTTCAGTTCGCCGGCGGGCAGGTGCTGGCCGGCGGCCAGTGGCGCGATTTCGCCGCAGTGGTGCAGGCCGCCTACCTGGCCCGCGTGCAGTTGTGGAGCGATGGCTTCTACGCCACCCCCGGCCTGAGCTGGAACCGCCAGACGCTGCAGGGCCGACCGTTCTACTACTACGCCTACGGCGCGGCCGTGTCTGAAGTGCTGGTGGACACGCTGACCGGCGAATGGAAGTTGCTGCAGGCTGACCTGCTGCACGACGCGGGCCGTTCGCTGAACCCGGCGTTGGACATCGGGCAGGTTGAAGGAGCGTTCATTCAGGGCATGGGATGGCTGACCATGGAAGAGCTGGTCTGGCACCCGGCCGATGGCAGCCCGCGTGCCGGTTTGTTGATGACGCACGCGCCCAGCACCTACAAGGTACCCACCGCCAACGACGCGCCGCCCGTCTTCAACACCCGGCTGTTCCAGCGCGACAACGTGCAAGACACCGTACACCGCAGCAAGGCGGTGGGTGAACCCCCGCTGCTGCTGCCCTTCAGCGTGTTCTTCGCCATCCGGGACGCCGTCTCGGCGGTGGTCGGCCACCGCGTCGACCCGCCCTTGCAGGCGCCAGCCACCAGCGAATCGATCCTGCGCGCCGTCACGGCGGTGCAGCAAGCCGCTGCTGCTGCAGCCGTCGTTTGCGCAACGACCTGAGTTCGTGACGCCCGCTTCACTGCGCAACGCAGCGCTGCAATGGCAGGCCGCAGGCACCCCGGCAGTGGTGGTGGCGGTGCAGGCTGCACGCGGCTCGGTGCCACGCGAGGCTGGCACGCGCATGCTGGTTTGCGCAGAGCAGGTGCTGGGCACTTTGGGCGGTGGGCATCTGGAGTTGCAGGCCATCGAAGCCGCGCGCATCCTGCTGCGCGAGGGCGGTGCGGGCCGAGACCAGCACGTCGCGCTGGGCCCCAGCCTGGGCCAGTGCTGCGGCGGTGCGCTGGACTTGCGCTACAGCCGATTGGCCGACGAAAACCCGCTGGCCTGGCCCCAGCCCGCGCCGCGGTTTTCCTTGCAGTTGTACGGCGCGGGCCACGTGGGCCGCGCTATCGTGCGGGTGCTGGTCGGCATCGATTGCCGCGTGCAGTGGATGGACGAGCGCGAGACCGAATTCCCGGCCGAAGCCCTGCCACCGCATATCGAGAAGCTGTGTGTAGAACCCGTGCACGCCGAGGTTGACCGCGCCGCGCCCGACACCTGCTTTGTCGTGCTCACCCACAGCCACGACCTCGACCTGGCGCTGACCCAGGCCATCCTGGCGCGCGGCGACTTTGCGTTCTTCGGCCTCATCGGCTCGCAAACCAAGCGCGCGCGTTTTGAGGCCCGGCTGCGCCAGCGCGGCTGCAGCGAGGCGCTGCTGGCCCGCATGGTCTGCCCCATCGGGCTGCCCGGCATCACGGGCAAAGAGCCCGAAGTGATCGCCGTTTCGCTGGTGGCGCAGCTGTTGCTGTTGCATTGACGCAGTGGCACCGATTGCAACTTTTTTTCTCATCTCCATGAACCTGATCGAATCGCGCCCGTGCCGTGCTGACCATTTGCAGCCGCTGTTGGACGCCCTGGCCGCGATGGCGCGACCGGCAGGCGCGCAGCGGCTTTTCCATGGCCGTGGCGGCGCTTTTCCGGGTTGCGAACACTGGGTGCTGGACGCTTTTCCGCCGGTCTTTGTGCTGACCAGCTTCCAGGCTGTGCCCGATAGCCACCTGCTCATCATCGGCGAGGCCCTGGCGCAGCGTTGGCATGTGCTGGCACCCGGTGAGCCACTGAACTGGGTATTCCAGACACGCGTCGAGGGCCGCAGCGAAACCCGCCTGATGGCCGGCGCGGTGCCCGAGCCACACGATGTCGCCGAAGACGGTGCGCGTTTTCGGGTTCATGTGTTGAAGGGCCAGAACCACGGCCTGTTTCTGGACATGGCCGAAGGTCGCCGCTGGGTGCGCGCAAGGGTGGCCACCGATGTAGCGAAGCTTGGTGGGCGCCGCCGGGTGAAGGTGCTGAATCTGTTCGCCTACACCTGTGCTTTTTCGGTGGTGGCCCTGCAAGCCGGTGCCAGCGAGGTGGTGAACCTGGACATGAGCCACGGTGCCCTGGGCATCGGCAAGCAGAACCACAGCCTGAACGGCGTGGGTGCTGGCGCACGATTCCTGCCGCACGACCTGTTCACGTCTTGGGGCAAGGTCACACGCGGTGGCCCCTACGATGTGGTCATTGCCGATCCGCCCAGCTACCAGAAGGGCAGCTTCGTCGCCACCAAGGACTACGCGCGGCTGGTGCGCCGCCTGCCCGACCTGTTGGCCCCCGGCGGCCATGCCCTGCTGTGCCTGAACGCCCCCGAACTGGATGCAGCGTTCTTGCAGGCGCTGGTGCAAGCACATGCGCCGGACTTGCGGTTTGTGCAGCGCCTGGCCAACCCCGCCAGCTTCCCCGATGTCGCGCCGGAACGGGCCTTGAAAGTGTTGATTTACCACCTCGACGATTTGCCGGCCGCGTAAGCCCGCCGCCAGCCTGCTGGTGCCCACTGCTACGCTCGGTGTCCGGCTGCGAATCTGGCCGGCTTCGATCCTTGCTTCCCACCCCGCATACCCACCCTTACCGGAGACTCCACCATGAGCCAACGCGACGTCGTCGTCCTGGGCGCAGCCCGTTCCGCCATCGGCACCTTCAACGGCGGCCTGTCTGATATCGAGCCGGCGGAGTTGGCCGCTCAGGTCATGAAGGCGGCGGTCGAGCGTTCGGGTGTGGACCCGAAGGCCATCCACTACGTCACCGTGGGCAACACCATTCCCACGGAAAGCCGCTTCGCGTACGTAGCCCGCGTGGCCAGTATCCAGGCCGGCCTGCCGATGGAAAGCGTGGCCATGTCGGTCAATCGCCTGTGCAGCAGCGGCTTGCAGGCCATTGTCACCAGCGCGCAGAACATCCTGCTGGGTGATTGCGACTACGGCATCGGCGGCGGCGTGGAAGTGATGAGCCGCGGCGGCTACCTCAGCACCGCCATGCGCAACGGTGCCCGCATGGGCGACACCAAGCTCATCGACACCATGGTGGCCACTTTGACCGACCCGTTCGGCGTCGGCCACATGGGCATCACCGCCGAGAACCTGGTCACCAAGTGGGGCCTGACGCGCCAAGAGCAGGACCAACTCGCGGTCGACTCGCACCGCAAGGCCGCTGCGGCCATCGCCGAAGGCCGCTTCAAGAGCCAGATCACGCCCATCGTGAAGCCGACTCGCAAGGGCGATGTCATCTTCGACACCGACGAGCACGTGAAGGCCGACACCACGCTGGAATCACTGGGCAAGCTCAAGCCCGCGTTCAAGAAAGATGGTTCGGTAACGGCCGGCAACGCCTCGGGCATCAACGACGGCGCAGCCTTCTTTGTGCTGGCCGACGCGGCCGTGGCCGCCGCAGCCGGCCACAAGCCGATGGCCCGACTGGTGAGCTATGCCGTGGCGGGTGTGCCCAACGAGATCATGGGTGAAGGCCCGATTCCGGCCACCAAGCTGGCGCTGAAGAAGGCCGGCCTGACGCTGGACCAGATGGACGTGATCGAAAGCAACGAAGCCTTCGCCGCCCAAGCCCTGGCCGTAGCGCGTGGCCTGGAATTCGACATGAGCAAGGTCAACCCCAACGGCGGCGCGATTGCGCTGGGACACCCCATCGGCTGCAGCGGTGCCTTCCTGGCCACCAAGGCGGTGTACGAGTTGCACCGTACCGGCCAGCGTTACGCGCTGGTGACGATGTGCATCGGCGGTGGGCAAGGCATCGCTTGCGTGTTCGAGCGGCTGTAAGCCAAAAGGGGCGAACGGGGCGACAAACGGGGCGGCGAATCGGCACCGAGCGATCCCCGCAAAGGATCGATGTCTATGACTGCGAAAGCCACAGACTCATCGCCAGGCACCAAGCGGTGAAGGCCAACCACTTGGCACTGGGCCGCAGCCGCAGGGCGCGATAGGCATGCGTACGGGCGGCGCGCCACTCGCCGTTTGCGGCAGCCTCGGTCGCCGCATGTTTCAGGGCGTTCGACTGCACCCGAAGCGCGCGTTTGCGCACGGCAGGCGACTGCACCGCTGCCGCTGCCAACTCCATCGACCGGGCCTGCCAAATCCGTCGTTCAGTCAGCGCCAGGGAGGTGGTCACACTGGCCTGAAGTGCAGGAACAGGAACGTGGTGTCGGGCCACCACAGCAGGGTGGTGCACCATGAAGTGGGCCTTGTCGATGAGGCGCAGGTACAGGTTGTGATCACCTTCCCAGCGGATGGATTCGTCGCGACCGCCGACTTGCAAGTACAACTCTCGGCGGACGGTAAGGCAGTTCACGTGGCAAAAACCTGGCGTGCGCAACAGGTCGTCGACCGTCACACGGTAAGCACCCATGGCGCCGGGGCTTTGGCCTTCGCGGGTCAACAAGCCCTGAAGTGGTGCCAGCCAGCGGGGCGCGATCAACTGCTGTTCCTGCATGGCTTCCTGGTTCGCAAAGTACAAGTCGGCTTGCCGACCCGAGGCCGCATCGGCCCGCAGCACATCCACCGCACGTTGCAGATGTTCGGGATCGATCCAGAGGTCGTCATCGTCCAGGAAGGCAACGTACCGACCGCTGGCGGCCTGTACACCTGCGTTCATCACCGCGCCCGAACCGCTGCCTTGCGCTGAGGCTGGCAGGTTCACGCAGCGCAGGCGGCCTCCGATGCGCTGCCTCAACGTCGCAAACAACTGCTCGTAGGCCGGAATGTGGACCTCGTCAGACCCGTCTTGCACCACCACGATCTCGTGTGTGCTGTAACGCTGCGCCACCACGCTGTTCAAAGCGGCTTCAAAAGTGGCGGGGCGGTTGCGCGTCGTGATCACCACGCTGATGAAGGGCGCAGCCAAACCCGGTTCCAGCCACTCTGCCAGTTGGTAGATCTTCGCGGTTTGTCGGTATGGCATGGGGGAGTCGGGTGCTTGAGCAGTGCCTGGGCAACGACCGGGCACATGTCGAGGAACGTCCCTCCATTCGCTTCTGCGCTTCCCAGCTTCCTAGTGAAGCACGGGCTCTCTCCCCTATCCACCCCGCGAATGGGTGAGCATGTGAACAAATGTATCGGCTGCGCGTGCAGACACGCTCAGCGCGGCGGACCGTCCAGCCGACGCTGCTCGAACAGGTACTCCCCGCCAGCCTCGTGCCCAGCCGAACGCGAGGCGCTGTACTGCGGACGTTGCGGCAGGGAGCGTGCGACGGCGAAGCGCACACGCTCGAAGATGTTGCCGCCGGCTTGCCAGTTGTTGACCTTGCCGATGGTGTCCATCAAGTGCCAGGCGAAGGGCGAATGGCCATCGCGGCCGTCGTCGGCCACTGGCTGGTTGCCGCCCGAGGACATCACCACCACCGACTTGCGGCCCAGCACCACCAAGGGGTCCAGCGCCTCGGGCGTGGCGCGGATGCGCTCTTCCGAAGCCAACGTGCCCGAGTAGCAGCTGTCAGAGATCAGCGCCACCTGAGACGCGCCGATCTGCCCCACCAGTCGGCTGATGTCCGAATTGGACAGCCAGGTTTCGGGCTTCTTCGCTTCGCTGTCGGCCAGCAGCCAGTAGCCCTGTTTGGTGGTCTCGACCAACTCGCCGTGGCCGGCGTAGTACACGATGACGGAATCGCGCGGACCGGCGGTCAGCGCGATGCGGTTCATCGCTGCCACCACCTCGGCCTTGCTGGCGTTGTTCAGCACCACGGTTTCATAACCCAATTGCGCTTCCAGCACCAGGGCCACCGCATCGGCGTCGCGCGTGGCGTTGGCCAGCGATGGGATGCTGGTGTCTTGGTAGGTGCCCACGCCCAGCACCAGGGCGATCTTGCGTTCGATCTGCGGCAGCGCGGCGGTCTTGACCTTGCGTTGCGTGCGCTGCAGTTCCACCAATCGCGGGCTGACTGCGGGCCGTGCGGTGGCTGCCACGGTGGCTGCGGGTGGCAAAACCGTGCCTGCCACGGGTGTCGCCGGCACAGCTGCACTGCCGGCCTGCGGAATCGGAGCAGGCGAAGCGGGTGAAGAAGGCGAAGGCACCGCGATGGGCGCCCCGCTCAAGCCGCCAGGCGTTGTAGCCGCGATGCGCGCCTTCAAAGCGGGCGTGATGAGGCAGCGGCCGGCGTTGGCTTCTTCCACGCTGTCGCAGGCCTTCAGGTCGGCCAGCCCAGGCTCGCGGGTCAGCCGGGCATTGGCGTCACTGAACAGGGCCTGCGTGTAGGCGCTGCGGTCGGCCAGCAATTGGCTGATGGCGCTGCTGCTCAGGCCCGATAAACGCACCGCGCCGAAGGCCGGCGCGCTGCTGGCGCTGGCCGTGGCGCTGGAAGGTGCCAGCACCTGCGTGGCAACGGCCACCACGTCCACCACGCCTGCTTCGGACCGCATTTGCAAGCCCGTGGCGAGGCTGACGAATGACGCGTCTGCGGCTGCCTTCGCACCGGCGCTCAGGCTGCCTGTTGCCGTGCCGGCATTGATGGTGGACTGCACCAGCGTGTTGGTGGCCACCGCCACCAGTGGCGTGGTCAGGGCCGCCGGAATGGGCAGGATGTTCAAGGCAGTGACGTTGGCCGGTGCCTGCGCGAAACTGTAGTTCACCGCTGCCAGGCCAGCGCCGTTGATGGGGTAGCTGCCCACCGCCGTCAGGTCGGCCAGGAAGACCGTGAAGATCGGCAGGCCTGTCGTGGCGTTGGCCAGCGTGTCGCTGCCCACGAAGCCCGTGACCCGGCCCGTGAAGGCACCCAGCGGCTCACCGGCCAGGATCTCCACCGGGTTGGCCACGTACAGCAGCGGCGCTGGTGTGATGTTGGCTCGCAAACCCTGGGGCTGTTGCAAGCGGTAGTTGCCGGCATCGGTGCCGCCGAGGGCGTAACCGCTGACGGTGACGGCCTTGCCGTCGCCGACGTTGCGGTCGGCAAACCGCGCCAGCGCCGCACCGCTCAGGTTGACGGCATCGCCAGGAATCGGCGCGATGCTGGCCGTGCCCGACAGGCTGGCCGCGTCGACGGCGTCGTAGATCTTGCCGGTGGCGACCAGACCCTGCACCGTCAGCGCCAGGGGGTTGATGTTCGCCGACAGGCCTTGCGGCAGTGTCAGCCTGTAGTTGCCCGCGTCGGCACCTGCCAACGCGACACCCGCCACGGTCACTGGCACGGCAGAGCCTGCGTTCTTGTTCGAAAAACTGGCGCTTGGCGTGCCTTCCAATTGCAAGGCATCCCCCGAGAAACCGGTCACCGAAGGCGTGCCAGCCAAGCTGGCACGGGTGCCGCCGTCGTAGGTCTTGTCCGCGGCAGCCAGTCCACCCAGACCGATGGACCGTGGCGAGATGCTGGCGCTCAGGCTGGGCAGCTCGATGCGGTAGTTGCCCGCGTCAGTGCCGCTGAGCGTGTAGCCGCTGAGCTGCACCGCCTTGGCGCTGCCCATGTTCTTGTCCGTAAACTGGGCCACCGGCGTACCGGCCAGGGCCAGCGCATCGCCGACCAGCGCTGTCACGCTGGCGGTGCCCGCCAATGCCGCCTGCACCGTGCTGTCGTAAATCTTGTCGCTGGCCAGCACGCCGTTCACACGCACGGTCAGTGGGTTGATGGTGCCCGTGGCGGTGGCCGTGGCCGGCAGGCTGTAGTTCGCGGCGTCTGCACCGGTCAGTGCCATGCCGCTGATGTTCACCAGTTTGTTCGTGCCCACGTTCTTGTCGGCGAAGGCCACGGTGGGCTGGCCGGCAATGCTGACGGTGTCGCCCACCAGCGGTGTGAAGGCCACCCCGGCTGCAAGCGTGGCGCGGGTGGTGGCGTCGTAGGTCTTGGGCTGAACGGCCACGGTGCCCAGCGTCACCGGCAAAGGTGTGATGTTGGCGGCCAGCGCGGGTGAGCTGAAGGTGTAGTTGCCCGCATCGGCACCGCCCAGGCTGAAGCCTGTGACCTGCACCGGCTTGGCGGTGCCCACGTTCTTGTTGGCGAAAGCACCCGTGCCCGTGCCCACCAGGCTGACCGTGTCGCCCGCCAGGGTGGCGGCCACGGCGGTGCCGCTGAGGGCCGCCGTCGTCTTGCCGTCGTACACCTTGTTGGCGGCGCTCAGGCCGCTCAATTGCACGGCCAACGGCGTGATGTCGGCCGACAGTGCGGGCTGGCCGAGCGTGTAGTTCGCCGCGTCGGTGCCGACCAGGCCGAAGCCGCTGATCTGCACCGTCTTGCCCACGCCGACGGCCTTGCTGGCGAACTGGCCGCTGGCCGAGCCCGTGAGGCTGACGTTGTCATTCTGAACCAGGCCGCCCGTCACTGAGGCTGTGCCGACCAAGGACACGTTCGTGGTGCCGTCGTAGGCCCGGTTCGTGGCGCTAAGCCCGATCACCCCCACGGGGCGGGGCGTGATGCTGCCGGTCAGGCCGGTGGTGACGAGGGTGTAGTTGCCGGCGTCGGCACCTTGCAAGCTGGCACCGGTGACGATCAAGTTCTTGGCGGTGCCCACGTTCTTGTCGTCGAAGCTCACCGTTGGCAGCGATTGCTGACCTGCAAACACCGTGACGGTGTCACCCGCCAGCGGCGATACGGTGGCTGGGCCGATGACCTGTGTGGACACGGTGGTCCCGTCATACACCTTGGGCGCCACGTTCAAGCCACCCAACTGCAGTGGGCGCGGCGTGATGCTGCTGGTCAGCACCGGGGTGTTCATGAAACTGTAGTTCCCACCGTCCGGGCCGCCAGGGACCAGGCCGCCTACGGTGACAGTGGTGCCTTGCCCAACGTTCTTGCTGTTGAACACGCCCACAGGCGTGCCGGACAACACCACGGTGTCGCCTGGCAAAGCCGTCGTTGCCGGGGTGCCGCTGATCGTGGCGTTGAGGGTGGCGTCGTAGACCTTGGGCGGCGCGCTCAGGCCGGCGAGGGTCAGCGGGGCCCGCGTGATGGTGGCCACGCTGGTGCCGGTGCTGAGTTGATAGTTAAGCGCATCGAGTCCGGTCAGCCCACCGCTGATCACGCTGACCGGCTTGTTCACGCCGATGTTCTTGTTGTCAGTGCCCAACTGCAGGGGCGACAGCGTCGAGACGGTGACGATGTCGCCGGGCAGGATCTCGGAGGCTATGGCGGTGTTCGACAGCGTCGCGACGACGCGCGTGGTGTCGTACACCCGGTTGTAGCTGGGGCTGCCGATGGGCACCAGCTTGGGCGTGATGTTGCCCGTCAGTGAGCCGGTCAGCGTGTAGTTGCCCGCGTCGGTGCCGCCGAGCTCCAAGCCGGCAATGGTGACCGGTTTGGCTGAACCGACGTTCTTGTCGAGGAAGCCGCCGGTGGCGCTGGCGTTGCCGACCACGCCCACCGTCACCGTATCACCCGACAACGGCGTCACTGCGGCTGTGCCTGTCAGCGCAGCGTTGGACGTGCCGTCGTAGACCTTGTTGCCGGCTGTCAGGCCCGACAGTGCGATCGGCCGGCGCGTAATCTCCGCCAGCATGTCCGCCACCGGGTCACCTGGCGCAGGGCCGAGGACGTAGTTGCCGGCGCTCGTACCACCCAGCGTGAGACCTGTGATGCCGACGAAGTAGCTGCCGGCGTTCTTGACCGGGAAGCTGCTGGTGGGCGTGCCGGTCACCGTCAGGGTGTCGCCAACCAGCGGGGTCAAGGTCGGCGTGCCCAAAACGGTCGCCGCGGTGGTGCCGTCGTACACCTTGGAGGCCACGGACAGGCCCGTCGGCAGGATCGGCCTGGGCGTGATGTCGCCGATCAGCGGAGGCGCAGTCACCGCATAGTTGGGCAGATCGGATCCTGTCAGCAGCGGCCAGGCGCTTGTGGTGACGGCGATGCCGGTGCCCACGTTCTTGGTGGCGAAGTCGCCCGCTAAAAGGGCCTGCACGCTGAACACGGAGTCTCCGGGCACCAATTCCGGGCCGCGAACGGTATTCCAGTCGATGGTCGCAGCGGTGCCGCCGTCGTAGACCTTGGGCCGCACGGTGATGCCGCTGACGCTCAGCGCACGCTGCACGATGTTCGCCGACAGCGAGCCCGATAGCGTGTAGTTGCC
>Ga0105046_10010373_pt1 | contig 14511 bp, 11 predicted proteins | sample MAT03_FD_78385 | JGI IMG/M metagenome (GOLD analysis project Ga0105046, IMG submission 78385) | Freshwater microbial communities from Lake Fryxell liftoff mats and glacier meltwater in Antarctica - MAT-03 (megahit assembly) | ecosystem: Environmental > Aquatic > Freshwater > Ice > Liftoff... | reverse complement strand
CGCATGACCCTGCCGCTCATCCATTTTTTCGCCGCCGCCTTCATGACCGGGCTTATTTGGTTTGTGCAGGTCGTGCACTACCCGCTCATGGGCAGCGTCGGCGAAGGCCATTTCGTCGCGTACGCGCGCCGCCACCAGGCCCTCACCACGCTGGTTGTCGCCCCGATGATGCTCATCGAAGCCCTCACCGCTTCGCTCCTGCTTTGGCAAAGCTGGCAGCATCGTCCAGGCCTCAGTCTCGAACTCACCGGCATGATCTTGCTCATCGCCGTCTGGCTCAGCACCTTCCTGGTCCAGGTCCCGCTCCACGCCCGCCTGGCGAAGGGCCTGAGCCCGCGAACCCACTCCCTCCTCGTTGGCTCCAACTGGGTGCGCACCGCCCTGTGGTCTGCCCGCACCGTCGTCGCCGCCGGCATCGTCACGGCCCGATAATCAAAACCGCCCGCACACCAGCCGCGCCCGCGCAAACGGACCCGATCGCACCGCCGGTGCCCACACAGCCACAAGTCGATTCTCTTCTACGCCGATGCTCCGGGGCCTCGCGTGCGCGTGCCGCGCACCGACCTCTCGGAGAAACACCAATGGCAGATCAGACTGTGACCGCGAAACCAAGCCTTTCACGCGAGCAAGCCGTGCAATCAGCGATCCGCGAGATTTCGCATATCGCCACGCTCCCCGAGATCACTCTCAAGATTATCAACCTCGTGGAGTCTCCGACGAGCACCGCGACCGATCTGCACAACGTCATCAGCAAAGACCCGGCGCTCTGCACCCGCATCCTGAAGGTCGTCAACTCGGCCTTCTACGGCCTCCCCGGCCAGGTCGGCTCCATCAACCGCGCCATCGTCCTGCTTGGGCTCAACGCCGTCAAGAACATCGCCATCGCCGCCTCGCTCGCCAAACTCTTCAAGGGCGGCGCGCTCACCCCCACCTTCAGCGCCAAAGAGCTCTGGACACACTCCGTTGCCGTCGGCGCGTGCAGCCGCATGATCGCCCAGCACCTCAAGCTCGGCCTCACCGACGAAGCCTTCCTCGCCGGCCTCCTCCACGATGTCGGCGTCATGGTGCAGCTCCAGTACGACCGCAACCGCCTTGTGCAGGTCATCGAGCGCTGCGAGGCCGCACCCGCCGATCAACCCGCCGACATGCTCGCCATCGAAGACGAAGTCTTCGGTGCCAACCACCAGGACTTCGGCGCAGGCCTCTGCGAAAAGTGGAAGTTCCCTCGCGTGTTTCTCGGCGTGACTGGCTATCACCATCGCCCGCTCGATCTCCCCGCCGACAACCGACTGCTCGCAACCATCGTGGCCGTCGCCGACCGTGTCGCCGCCCAGAACAAGGCCGGCTTCCGCCTCGACAACCCCAATACGGAAGTCCCCAAAGCTTGGCTCGATGAGCTCAACCTCACCGCCGAAGACCTTGAGATCATCAAGGGCAAGCTCGGCGAAGCCATCACCGACGTCGAGTCGATGATGTCGGCCTGATCCTGCTTTCAACCTTCGCAAGTCGTCGGTGCCCGCGCCGACCACGGCGGAGGTCAATGGTTTCTCTCTCTTTCTCCCTCCGGGCGGCCGTGCGAAAGCATCGCCGCTCAATTGCTTCACCGTTCGGGCCGCAAGTGAACAGAACCAACGCCCGACACACACAATGCCCGTATTGAACCCAAGCCGCTCCCACAGAGCCGATCGGGCGGCCGCTCCGTATATCTTCTTGATGCCAACTCCAGCGCCCCGCGCCATCCGCGCTCCCGGATCGCTCACGGCCTTCATCCAGTTCGCCTTCGCGGGCTCTTCCATGAAAACCCTCGCCGCACTCGCCCTCCTGCTGACATCCGGTGCCGCCGTGTCCGCTGACGGCCTTGCCGCTCGCCCTCGCCCCCGCGACGCGCGCATCCTCGATGCCCGCCGCATCGATCCCGCCCGCGTCCTCGTCCGCTTCGATCCCGCCGCCACACCGGCCGAACGCGCGGAGCTCTGCAAACTCGCCGGCTCCACGCAAACCGCCTGGTCCTCCACACTCGTTCCCGGCCTCACCTGCATCGTGGTCGCGCCCGGCGCCGTCATCCCCGCCGTCGATTCCCTTCGCCGCTCCGCCAGCGTGCTCTACGCCGAACCCTCCTTTGCCGCCCGCATCTTCGAGCAAACCCCAAGTTACGGCGTCGGCATTGTCAACCCCCAGCCCGTCTGGCCCGCCACCAAAGGCAGCGGCGCTCGCCTGGCCGTGCTCGACACCGGCCTCGATCTTGCGCACCCCGACCTGCCCACACCCGTCGCCATCGCATCGTTCATTCCCGGCGAAACCGCCAACGACGGCAATGGGCACGGCACCCACTGCGCCGGCATCGCGCTCGCCCGCGACAACGACATCGGCGTAGTCGGCATCTGCCCAGAGTGTGACATCCTCGTCGCCAAAGCCGCCACCAACGCCGGCGGCGGCACCTACGAACAGATCATCGCCGCCATCGAGTGGTCGGTCGCCAACAACGCCCATGTCATCAGCATGTCGATCGGTGGTCCCGACTTCTCCCAGGCCCTCATGGACGCCTGCGATGCCGCCACCGCCGCCGATGTCCTCTGCGTCGCCGCCGCCGGCAACACGCCCGACGCCTCACCCAACTACCCCGCCGCCTACGAGTCGGTCGTCTCGGTCATGGCCGTTGACGAAAACAAGAACCGCGCGTTCTTCTCCTCCCTCGGCCCCACCATCGACATCGGCGCTCCAGGCCTCGAAGTCATCTCCACCACCGCCACCTTTCGCGAGCGCTGCACTGTCCTCGGCAGCGAAACCTTCTGCGCTCAGCTTTCCAACTCTTCCACCGGCATCGCCGTCACCGCTCCCGCCATCTTCTGCGGCACCGGAGGTGAACCCGCCGACTTTCCTCCCGCCGTCGTCGGCGCCATCGCCCACATCCGCCGCGGCGGCTCGCACCTCGACGCTTCGCCCATCTCCGTCACCGAAAAATGTTTCAACGCCCTCGTCGCGGGCGCTGCCGGCTGCATCATTTCAAACAACGCGCCCGGCCCCTTCGACGAGGACCTCCTCGCCATCATTGATATTCCCTGCATTGCCGTCTCCGGATCCACGGGCGATGCGCTCGAGCCCGCCAGCGGCTCGCTCGCCACGATCGATCTCACCCAGAACGCATCGACCTATCTGCCACTCTCCGGCACCAGCATGAGCTGCCCGCACGTCGCCGCCGTCGCCGCGCTCATGGTTGCCCTCTACGGCCCCGATCGCCTTCACGTCCCCATGCTGCGCCAGGCCCTCCTCCTCTCCGCCGAGGATCGTGGCGCACCCGGTCGCGACGACCTCTACGGCTACGGCATAGTCCGCGCCGATTTGGCCAAGGCCTATCTCGATACCCAGCTTCCCCCACTCTGCCCCGCCGACTTCAACGCCGACGGAGAACTCAACCCCGACGATCTCGCCGACTATATCGGCGCGTTCTTTGCCCAGCCCCCCGGCGAAGGCGCTGATTTCAACGCCGACGCCGAGGTGAACCCCGACGACCTCGCCGACTTCATCGGCGCGTACTTCGCCGGCTGCGCCTGAGCGCAAAGCCGCCACCCAATAAACAAACAGCTCCTCACGGTCACCGCCCCGGCTCATTCATCGACAATCGTCGCCGTGCTCGCTTCTTCGCCGCTCAGCAGCGGCCCAAGATGCCCCAGCGCACGCGATACAAGCTGCCCACGGTTGTTCGCGCCCAGCTTCTTGTGCAGGCTCTTCACGTGATCGTGCACCGTGTAGATACTCCGGTGCAGTTCGTCGGCAATCACCGGCACTCGCTTTCCAGCCACCAGTTTCCACAAAATCACCTCTTCCCGCGGCGTGAGCCACGACTGCTTGGTCGCCGGCTCGCTGCCGATGGCATTGAGGTACCTCGAGCCGAGCATCGGCAGCACCGCCGAGAGCACCGCTTCGATCCGCTCGACCTCGCCCGGCTGCGCAGCATCAAGCGCAATCTCCGCGATCAGCACGCGCCGATGGTGAGACGCCGTGTGCATATCCCCAGACAAGCCCACCGCCGCCAGCACAATGTCAGACGGAAGCATGGCGTCGTAGCGCTGTGATAGCGGCGGCGCAAACCGGCGATTCGTCGCCGGCGTCAGCTTCACCGACTGCACGTATACCTCGCCCTCATTGAGGGGGGCAAAGTCCCACCCCAGCCACTGCCCCTCGCGAAACTGCTCGCGAACACCATCTAGGTCAGCAGGGGCCCGATCGACCACCTGCGGTGCCAGCCGAGGCACGCCATTGCCCGTTGCCGAACGCCCGCTCGCCATGACGGCCCGGCCCGACCGCGCTGTTCCCGTTGATTCAATCAACTGGATCGCCGACCGGTTATCGAGAAGGCCTACGGCGATCGTCGCCACCGCACCCGGACGAACCAGCGAGAGCACCCCGGCCGCCCGATCACACCAATCCAGCGTCGCAACGCCGGGAAGTTGACAAAGTCCTTCCGTCACCTTGCACGCTAAAGCTGCAACAGTCTTCATAGAACCCCTTCCGATCCACCACCCGAACCGGTGGTGATTCTCGCACGACATCCTTTTCGATCTTTGATTGCCGTTGGTGCCCAACTTTATCGCAATCGCTCGGAAAACCCCCGAGTATTTGGGGGATTTTCCTCCCAATTGACCTGAGACTGGCGAGCAATCAAAAAATGTTCTTAGGTATACTGACCTATCTTTCGTCCCTCGATCGGGTATTGTTTGAGCAAGTTACCGATTTTACCACCCTCTTTTCGTTAGGACCATGTTCGGAATATGGCTCGCATTTTTGTCAAATAGGCTCCCCTGCCCCGGGGGGGGGCGAAATCTTCGCCGATCACTCCCGGCTGCCAAATTCAGTTCAGACGACCGATCGCCCCAAGCCGATGCACATATGCTCCGGGGCGGTTCAGCCGCGGCGGAGTAACTGACCATGATCATCCAACGGGGCGATTTCCATCGCGCGATCGCCGTCCTTCTCTCAAGCATGGCGCTCGGTGCCTTCTCAGGATGCAGTTCCAGCGGCGACGCCCGCGCATCGGCACCTTCCCTCCGGCCCATGGCGCCCGTTCGTTCCGCCTCGTCCCTCGATTTTCTCGACGCGCTCGAATCCACGCCCACTGCTTCTGCTGACGATGTCCTTCGTGCCCTCGCGATCTCCATGGGCATTGAACCCCCCGCTGAATACGCGCCCCTCCGCCAGCGCGCGGCCGGTCTCGCCTGGATCGATGCCGACTTCCCCACCACCGGCACTACCGTTGTGACGGCCGCCAAAGCCGCTGATGCCATCGCCCGCGCCGGCGCGCTGCAGCGGCCCGCCGGTCCCAACACCGCCCTCCCCGCCATGGCCGCCGAAGGCTGGCTCAGCAAGGCGTCCGCCGCCAAAGCCACACTCAGCGGTGCCGATGTCCTCGGTGCCGTGAGCGCCGCCGCCGACTACAAAGCCGCCCGCGCCACCGGCAAGCCCGTCTCTCCCAAACCCCTCGTCATGCGGCCGCCGTCAAAGTTCATCCCCCCAGTCACCAAATCCGCCGCGCCCTCTCAGGCCGAAATCGCTCGCGCCGGCGTCAATGAGCCGTGGCCACCCATCACGACCCCCTCGCCCCAGGAACGCCCCGCCGCGACCTCCGAAATCAAGCCCGTTGCAACCGCCGCTGCCGCGCCAGCCGCCACTGCTGCGGCCGCCGCCACCGCCACGGCCACCACCACACCCAACGCGCCGCGCGAATCCTTCGACGACGCCCCGCCCGCACCACCAAGCGCCGCCAAACCGGCCGCGCCTGCAGCGCCTTCCACCGCCAAGCGACCGTTTCTCGATACCACCGAACTCACCGGCGGCAAGTTCCCTAAGCCCCGCCCCGAACCGCTGCCGCAGCTTCCCAGGCACGGCGGCAGCATTGAAGGGGGCGATTCGCAATGACATGTCGGTTCTGGCAACACACCGTCTGTCTCGCTGCCGCCGCCGGCGCACTCGTCCTTTCCGGCTCGGCCGCCGCAACTCCCCAGCTCTCCGCCCCGGAAGTGGAACGCCCCCGGCTCGCCGCCCGCATTCCGCCCATCGATCTCAAAGAGATTGCCAAAAAGCCTCGCCCCGGTCAAGTCATGCCACAGGGTGATGCGGCCGCCCCCGGCGAGACCGCCCCCGACGCCGCCAAGCCCGCGGCCGAGGCAGGCGCTGCCCCCAAAGGCCCCTCCAAAACCACCCCCATCTCGACCGGCCCGGTCACCAATATCGCCCCCGAACGCGCCGAGATCGCCAAAGCGACCGGGCCCGAAGAAACACCCGCCGTCGGCCCCGACGCCATCGCCCAGCGCTACCGCGCCATGGCTCGCCCAGAAGGACCCGTCCTCATCACGTCCACCAATGGCAACGGCACCGAACTCCGCCGCGTCGTTATCGGCGCGACCCGCTCGAGCGACTCCTGGCGCGAGGCCCGACCAAGCGAAACGCTGAGCGGCACTGTTGAAGTCCGTACCAGCGGTGCCGGCGGGCTCGACGCCCGCCTCAGCGACACCGCCGCCGTGCGGATCGATCGCCTCACCCGCGCACGCCTGGGCAAGATGGACACCCAAACCGGCGATGCCACCGCCACCCGCGTGGTCATCGAACTCCTCCGCGGCCGCGTCGAAGTCCGGCCCCAGGAAGGCACCACCTGCATGGTCGCCACGCCCGATTCGCTCATCATCGTTCGTGACGGCCTGAGCGTCTGGTACGATGCCGCCCTCGGCACCCGCTCCCGTCCCACCGAGACGAACCAAACTCCCGCCGCCCCCGCTCCTACGCCGCCGGCCCCAAAGCCCGGCTCTACCAACCCATGAGCGATCAGCCCCCGCCCCCACCACCGACCGATCCCTTGACCACAAGCGCGCCGCCCACGATGGGCGCCTCCGGCCCCGCCTGGGCCAAAGGCACGCGCGATAAAGAAGACGCCCGCTTCCTCGCCGGCCCCCGCAGCCGCCTCGGTGAGTTCCTCCGCGTCCTCAAAATCTCCGGTGAGTTCATCACCGGCTTCCGCAAACTCCACTTCGTCGGCCCCTGCGTCACCATCTTCGGTTCAGCCCGCTTCCCCGAAGACCACCGCTACTACAAACTTGCCCGCGAGACCGGCGCCGCCATCTCCACCATGGGCTTCACCGTCATGACCGGCGGCGGCCCGGGCATCATGGAAGCCGCTAACCGCGGCGCCCGCGATGTCGGCGGCCCCAGCATCGGCTGCAACATCAAACTCCCGCAGGAACAGGAACCCAACCCCTACGTCGATCAGTTCGTCGAGTTCCGTTACTTCTTCGTGCGCAAAGTCATGCTCGTGAAGTACTCCTACGCCTTCATCGCCCTCCCCGGCGGCTTCGGCACGCTCGACGAACTCTTCGAAGCCCTCACCCTCATTCAAACCGGCAAGATCAAAAACTTCCCAGTCGTCCTCATGGGCATCGACTACTGGCGACCGCTCATCGACTTCGTTCGCGACACCATGCTCCGCGAAAAGACCATCAGCCCCGGCGATGTCGAACTCCTGAAACTCACCGATGACCCCGCCGAGGCCGTCGCCTTCATCGACAAGTGGGCCGTCACCCCCTTCGCCCTCAACCGCCACCCCCAGGCCCGCAAAAAATGGTGGCTCGGCGAATAGCTCGGTTCGGTTGTGGTGCAGGTTTCCAGCCTGCACGCCTTGACAACCACAACTGCAGGCAGGATGCCTGCACCACAACCCCCGCCCCCCCCGCGCCCGAATCTACCCGCGCCCGAATCTACGCGCCAAGACGCTCACCCTCCCGCCGCGCTGGCACTCTCCTCGCGCTCCCCTTGCGCAACCCCCACCATGGACGATCCACAACCCATCCCCGCCCCCACCGAAACTGCAGGCAAGATGCCTGCACCACAACCCCCGCCGCCGGTCCCCACCGTCCTCCCCGAACTCTTCGTCCCGCTCCACTGCGACCGCGCCGGCAGCTACTCAAACGCCGTCATCCAGTTCGCCCAGGCTCCCGGCGCTTCACCGACCGAAACCACACTCATCACCACCCAGCAGCTAGTACTCCCCACCACGCTGCAGACCATCCGCTGGCACACGCCCACGCTCGCGTCACTCATCCTGCTCGCTGTCGCCATCTTCGCCTACCGCACCCTGCGCCGCACCGTCCGCGCCCCGCACCTGCTCGGCCGGCTCTACTGCCGCGCCTGCGACTACGACCTCTCACCCCCCAACCCCGGCTCCCCCGTCACCGCCCACTGCCCCGAGTGCGGCCTCAGCACCACCCGCATGCCACCCGTAATGGCCGAGCCGCTGCTCTTCCGGCTCCTCATGCCTTTCGTCGCCTGCCTCGGCACACTCATCCTCTGCATGGCCCTTCTCGGCTGGTCGCTGCAGTGGACTCCCGGCGGTTCATCGCAGCTCATCTGGCCCATACCCGGCATCGTCTCTCTGGTTCCCCGTTATGGTTTTATGCGCCCCGTCGATTACAACGGCCCCGCCACCACCCGCCTCACGCTCACCTCGCTCGCGACCGGCGCCACGCTCACCGCTCGCGAGATCAGCAACGCCTGGGGCTTCGTTGGTGTCGCGCCCGGCGGCACTCTCGCCGCGTCACTCTCGATGCACCCCGGCACTGACCCCTCTATCCCCGGCTGGCAAACCCACCTCAGCCTGATCGACCTCCACTCCGGCCAAACCCGCTCCTGCCCTCCGTCTCCAACCTACGCCACCGTCAGTCACGCCCCCACCTTCAGCCGCGACGGCAGCAAAGTCTGGTTCCTGCTCCAGATTCCAGTCGGCAATCCCAACACTCCCCCCTACGACTACGAAATCGTCGAAACCGATGTCAACTCGCTCCGGCAGCGCGTCGTCAGCCGCTTCACCGGCGCCACCTCCCTCGCACCAAACGGCTCACCGGCGTACATCAACCCCACCTTCCTCCCCCACGAAGACGAGCGCGGCCCGACCTTCTTCGTGGCCGCCATGATGCAGTACAACACCTCCGGCACCAGCACCGTCGAAGGCCGCATTTACCAGTCCGGCACCGCCAATGACTCGTTCATCACGCTCCCCGCCACCGCCGCCAGATCCTACTTCCCCGCGACCCTCAGCCGCGATGCCCGGACCATCTCAATTGGCCTCCACCCCGCCACCAACGGAACCCTCGTGGCCGACCTCACCACCGGCATCGTCACCACCATCCGCCCACCCGCCGCGGCTCCGGCTCCAGCCACGGCTCCGGCCACTCCCGCCACCCTTCAAGTCTCCCGCGACTGGTCTATTACCTGCACCACCGTCGGAGCCATCAACCTCTTCGACCCCACCGGCACCCAGGTCGCCACGCTCGCCGTACCTGCTTCACCCGGCTTTGGCCCCATCATGCCCGGTTGGAACGGCCTGCTCACCCTGTCTTCCGACAACCGCTACGCCGCCGTGCAGTTGCTCCTCCCGCAGCACTCGGTCTACGGCGCAGTGATGTACGGCCCCAGCGCGTACTTCCCACACGTGGTCATCTGGGACCTCGCGCCACTCAACCTCAATCAATCCACTCCGCCGCCCGCTTCCGACCTCAGCAACCCGCAAAGAACGCCGCAATAAAGTCCGCCAGATCATCCGGATCGACAATCCCGTTGCCGTCAAAGTCTGACCCGTCCGCAGGCGGTATTGAAAAGAACGCCGTAATGTAGTCGGCAAGATCATCTGGACTGACAATCCCGTCGTGGTCCACATCCACGCGGCAAGGTGCGGGCGGCATGCCCAGCGTCCCATCGGCGTTGATGTTCTGTGCCACAATGTCCTGGCCCGTCGTCGCCTCATTGCGCGAATCCGCCCACACAAACCTCGCCGTCCGGTCTGGACCCATCACGGCATCCAGCCGCGCCTTGCCGCTCACCACCGTGCACAGCGAAGCCGGCGCGTTCGTCCCGCCCCAAATGAACGATCCATCCGGATTGAGCCCCCACGTCGGCACCACACCCGTCGTTGCGCTCCGCGCATCAAAGCACGCCACCACCCCGCCCGTCGCCAAGCCATTAACGCTTGGCAGTGCCAGCGCCCGCGCAAATGAACTCTGGTTCGCATTCAAGTCCATCAGCCGAGTCCCCGACACGCCCCACTCCAGACCCGTCTCGTCTGAAATCTTCTGCACCATGAGCCCGAACTGATTCTGGTTCGTGTTCGACTCTGTCGCCGCCACAATCATCGTCCTCGTCACCTTGTCAAAAGAAGCCCCCGCCGAAAGCCGCAGCCGCCCCGCCTCCACCGCCGCGATCGGCAACCCGTGCAGCGCAAACAGCAACGCCCCGCCGCCCGTCACCCGCTGCACAAACGCGTTCCGTGGCCCAGCATTCTCATACCACGCATACGCCGCGCCGCCGGTCGCATCCGGGAAGCACACCGGGAAGTATCCGTTCTGAATCGACCCGCCCTGCACGTTGGGATACGCCCCACCCTGCGGTGGTCCATACACACACACCGCCGCGAACCCCGGCGTCGCCGTCCACTGCGCTGCGCCCGACGGCGTGAACTTCTGCGTGTACAGATACTTTGACGACAGGAAGCTCGTCGTAAACGGCCGCACCCAAAGCGCGATCACATGCCCATCGCTGCTGGCCTGAAGGTCGCTCAGCGTCACACTCCGACCCGCCTCGGCAATCGCAAAGTTCGCATCCAGCAGCCCGCCGTTATTTCCCAGGTGCCGCAGCGTAAATCCGCCGCTCACCGACCATCCCACCATCACCGTCCCATCCGCCAGCGCCGCAATCTTCGGGTTGCTCGCGCCCGTGCTGCTCGGCAACTGCACACCCGCCGCGCCCCAAAGCCGCGTCCCATCGACGCTGATCTTCATCGCCGTCACCTGGCTCGTGCCCGACGAGTTATCCATAAACGTCACCAGCGCGTTGCCGCCGCCATCCACCTTCAGGTCATAATCGACCGTGCTCGAGTTCGTCGTGTTCGCCAGCGTGATCCCGTTGTGGGCAAACTGCTCCACACCATCGGCGCTCAGGAGTTGCAGTGTCGGCTTGTACCCACCCGCCGAGTTGTCAAACCACGAGATCCAACTCGCCGAATCCGCCCGGCTCACGATCTTCGCCTGATTCTGAATCCCCGTCCGATCGCCAATCGCCAGGTTCGCCCCCGGGTCCGTTGACCACTGCGCCATCGCCGCGGCCGGAGCAACAAGACAAGCAACGATCACAAACGTGCGAACTTCTGGACGCATGGGTGGGCTTTCAAAATGCTTGATGAACGGGCCAACAAGACGCTCTCTTGAGTATTCCCCACAGCCGCCAATCGGCAACCCCAAAACCACCCACTTTCACCACGGAAAGCAAGGTATTTGCCCACTTTTGGCCGCTTGGGACGAATATCTGCCGAGTATTCCCCTCACTCGCCCTCGCCGTCGCCCATCACCACCCGCTCCCCACCGATCGCCTTCGTAAACCCGACCAGGCACTCCTCAAGCCCCGCCCGCCGTGCCCGCGTCACTTTCACCCCGGGCTCCCACCACAAACCCTTGATCTCCAGCTCACCCCGCTCACGATGCAGCTTCGCATCCAGCCGCGCCGTGAATCGGTCTCCCTCCAGCACCGGCAGCGTGTAATACCCAAACCTCCGCTTCGCCGCCGGCACAAACGCCTCAAACGTGTAATCAAACCCGAAGTACGCCAGTGCCCGCTGGCGATCCCGAATCACCGGATCAAACGGGCTCAGCACTCGCGTCCGCCCCTCAAGCCGTGCAAGCTTCCCCTCCGCCCGCGAAGCCCGTCGCCGCCAATCCGCCACCGCGAACGCCGCCCGCGCCTTCTTGTTCGGGCCGCCTCCAACCTTCACGCCCGCACCCGCCACCTCGACCGCTTCCAACTCGCCCCGCGCCACCGCCCCGCGGCACCACGCCGCCGCCTCCGCGATCGAAATCGCCTTCCAGAACTGCGCCACCTCCCGCGCCGTCGCCACACCCAGCCGCTCCATCGCCGTCCGGCACGCCCACTCAACATGCTCTTCATCACTCGGCCGCGCCAAGCCATGCACCGCCGGATACACCCGCTCCGTCAGGTCATACACCTTCTGAAACTGATCCCGCTCCGCCACCGCCACCACACCCGTCCTCCACAAATACTCAAGCGCCGTCTTATGCGGAGCCCAATCCCACCACCCGCCCGACTTCCGCGACACCTCCACCTCAAAGTCGCGCGAGCGCACCGGCCCCTGCTTCTCAATCCGCTCCCGCACCGCCGCAATCACGCTCGCGTGCGCCTCACCGAGTTTCTGCTTCCACCACTCACTCGTCATCGAGCGCTCAAACCGCGCCCGCCAGTGCGGAAAGAACACCGTGGGAATAAGCGACGCATCGTGCGTCATGTGCTCAAACAACCGCCGATCCACATGATGCAGCCGCTCCAGCATCGCGGGCCGATATCCATCAAACCGCGTGAGCAGAATGTGATGATGCGCCCGCTCCGCCACCGAGATCGTGTCCAGTTGCACAAACCCCATCTGCTCGATGACCTTGTACACCGCCCCGGCCGTCGCGTTCACCCCCGGATCCGCCAGCAATCCCTGCCCATCCATCAACAGCAGTCTCGCCCCCCGCACATCGATCTGCGCCACCGCTCCACCACCTGCCACCTGCGCCAGGCCGGGCCGTCGCCCACGAGATGTTCCAGTAGCACGAGTCATTCTGGCATGAAGGTATGGGCCTCAAGCTTCATCCACGCCCCACTCCCGCACCACCGGGCGGCCGAATCACTGTCCCCGGCCGCGCCCGTGAACCAAAGAACAATCGTGAAAAGAAACCCGCCACTCGCCCCTGCCGTTGCCGAATGTAGTTTTCGCACCGCTCACACCGGCACCACGCCGCGCGATCAAGCTGTGTCGCGCTCTGGCCAAACGGGGTCAGAAAGCTCGCGAGGACCACATCCACATCCTGATACGGCCGCGCCGCCGGCACCAATCTGCCCGCCGGCCCGCAATCCGGGCAACGGATCAGTTCTGAATTGCTTTTTTGAGCCATGTGAACTTCCTTGCCGAAGTCTACGCGCCCGGTCCTTTCCGTCACTCTCTTGCCTTCGCTAACGGGCCATCATCTTCAACGCCGTTTTCTGCGCGCGATGGCGCATCCACCAGCAAGCACAAAGAGACCCGTAGCCGGCGCGGGCACCGCGCGCCCCTGCACGATCAAATCTACATCGGCGAACGTCACGTTCGCGCCTTGAACGACCTCGTTCACCCGGAAACCCAACCCTTCAATGATGAACCCGGTGAAGTCAATCGGTCCGGCGCCCGAGGCAAAGCTGAACGCCGATTCCTCCTGCGACAGCGCACTCCGCCCGATCTGGAATTGAAAGCGGTCGTTCACACCGTTCGTGAACTGCGCCACCAGCGCATCAAACGCGCTGCCCGATGTGAACAGGATCGTTCGCCCGGTGTCGGCCTCGACAAGGCTCACCAGCAGCATCGGAGGAGAAGGGAACGGGATAGTCGCGCCGAAGCCGACGTTAATGGGGCCGTTGAAGTCAGGCGAGGTACCCCCGGTGAGGCGATACGTGCCCAACAAATCCGCCCGTGCCAGGCCGGTCAGAAAGCAGACGGCCAAGCTGCCCAGCCAAGGAGTGATCCGCATACAGAACCCCACTTTCCGGATATGGTGATGCGCACGCCCAAGGCACACGTCACATCATCATACCGCACTGCCACCGATCCAGGCCTCCCCAAATGCCATTCAAGCCAACGCGCGACCAATGTCGCGCTGCTTCGCGACCCGTGTGTTGAACCCACCGGGGCATCCCGCCCGCAATGAAGCGATTCTTCACACGCAGTTCATCTCCACCAAACCTCGCCGCGGCAAGCTCGATTTAGGAGCCTCCGTGCTCTGTCGTGCTCACGGCCCGTTGACGAATGGTCGCTTGGCTCGCAACGCACCCCCACAACGGCGCACTTGAACCCGGCTCGCGCCTTCACCCTTCGCAAGGAATTCTGCCGTGGGGATGCCTCTTGATCTGCTCTAGCTCGCCGTTCCGCTCTATCTGATCCTTCAGATCATCGCCCTCGTGCGCACCTCCGGAACCAACCGAGCGCTAGCCGGCGCGCCGCTCTTCATCATGGTGCCCATCTACATCTACACCATCGTCGCCCTCATGCAGCAGAGCAACCTCTGGCCGCTGCTCCTGCTCTTTTCAAGCCCCGTCGCACTCCTCTATGTCACCGGCGCGGCGATCCTGACCTGGCAAACCGATGTTCGCGGCGGCCAGCGCCCTCGATGAGTACCTGCCTCCACCGCCTCGCGGTTCTGTTCCCGATGTCCCAAGGCAATCTGCCAAAACGGCGAGCGCGCGAGGGCACCCTGCTCCAGCACATCACGGCGTGATGGCGAGAGAGTCCATGAAGATCATGGCCACACAGATATCCAATGAGAGCCGATGCTCTCATTGACATTCCTTGGAGACCATCGGTTCAACATATGAAAACAGGAGCGGCCGGCCTCCGGATCCGGCCGATCCGATCCGGAACGTCGCGCGGCAGAGCCGTGCGCTCACCTTCCCCTT
>Ga0105046_10010371_pt1 | contig 14512 bp, 7 predicted proteins | sample MAT03_FD_78385 | JGI IMG/M metagenome (GOLD analysis project Ga0105046, IMG submission 78385) | Freshwater microbial communities from Lake Fryxell liftoff mats and glacier meltwater in Antarctica - MAT-03 (megahit assembly) | ecosystem: Environmental > Aquatic > Freshwater > Ice > Liftoff... | reverse complement strand
TTCTTGAAAAAACTTTTATTCATATTTGGAACCAGGCCGGAAGCCATCAAAATGGCACCGCTAATAGCAGCCTGCAAACAACAACCTCAACATTGGGATTGTAAAGTTTGCATCACCGGCCAACACAAAGAAATGCTTCAGCAAGTTTTAGACTTTTTTAAAATCGAAGCTGATTACGACCTGGCATTGATGAAACACAACCAAACCCTGTTTGATATTACCGCTGATGCTCTTAAAGGATTGCAAGGAATATTAACTACCGAAAAGCCAGACATAGTGATCGTGCAAGGAGATACCACCACTGCATTTGCTGGAGCACTGGCAGCTTTTTATCTAAAAATAAAAGTAGCACACATCGAAGCAGGACTCCGAAGTGGCGATAAATTATCTCCGTTTCCCGAAGAAGTGAACAGAAAACTAGTGAGTGTAGTGGCAGATTACCATTTTGCACCCACGCCAAAAGCTGCTGAAAATTTACGTCTCGAACAAATCACCGAAAATGTATTTGTTACCGGCAACACCGTGATTGATGCCTTGCTTTGGGGTGTGGGCATTGTAAAAGACGACGCCAGCTATGCCCAAAAATTTCCCTTCATAGATCCAAGCAAAAAAGTAATCTTGGTCACTGGCCATCGAAGAGAAAGCTTTGGCACTCCCTTCGAAAATATTTGCAAAGCCATCAGTTACATTGCAAAAAAATACAGCGACTCGGTACAAATAGTGTACCCCGTTCACCTAAATCCTCAGGTACAAGACCCTGTAAACAGGCTGTTAACAGGCATTGAAAATGTACAGCTGATCGCTCCTCTCGATTACCCTCATTTACTGTGGCTTCTTGAAAAAAGTCACATCGTACTCACAGATTCTGGTGGCATTCAAGAAGAAGCACCATCCTTGGGTAAACCTGTGTTGGTGATGAGAGATGTTACTGAAAGAGTGGAAGGTATAGAAGCTGGCACAGCAGAGCTAGTGGGCACCAATACAGCAGTCATCATCGAAAAAATGGAGGCATTGCTAACCAATGAAAAACTGTACCAGCAAATGAGTACCGCCACCAACCCATACGGCGATGGCCACTCAGCAAACACGATCTTAGACATCCTTCAAAAAATCCATTAATTCAATGCAACCATTAGTATCTATCATATTGCCAACATACAATGGTGAAAAATACATCCGTACTTCGGTGGAAAGTTGTTTGGCGCAAACCTATCAAAACATAGAACTGATCATTGTTAACGACTGTTCTAATGACAATACCCTAGCCGTTGTAGAAGAATATGCAAAACGGGATGCACGGATAAAAATTATCGACAACCCCATCAACAAAAAACTCCCCCGTTCATTAAACGAAGGATTTAAAATAGCAACGGGTGTTTATTATACCTGGACGTCCGACGACAATTATTACAGTGCTGAAGCCATTGAAACAATGGTAAATACCCTTTTAAAAACCGGAAAAGATCTTGTGTATGCGGATTATAAAATCATCGATGACCTTGGGAAATTTGTTGGCGACAAATACCTAGGCAATATCAACGAAAGTTTTATCAAATGGCTGGGCTGTGGCGCTTGCTTTTTATACAAAAAAGAAGTACACGAACGAAACAACGGCTACGATCCTTCTACCTTTTTAATCGAAGACTATGATTTTTTTTTAAGAGCATACCTCCACAGTTCTTTTGAATACCTTCCACAACAAAACTTATATTTTTATAGACACCATGATGCATCCCTAACTTCCAACATGTCGGATGCCGTGTTTGAAATGCAGAAAATTTTTGTGGAAAAAAAGATGCCACTTTTACTACCCAAACTATCTCAAAAAGATCATATTTTGCTATTTAGAAAATATGTTGTGTACAACGCAGTTTATAAAAACAATCCAACAAAAGCTTATTATTATTTGCAACAGCTTCAACAACTTTCTTTGTCGCAGGCCTTTGTTACAGTGTGTTATATAGCCGTGAAAAAAGCTGCTGCATGGTTTCGCATTGTTCCCTTTTTGTTTCTATCGTTTTTCAAATTACTTTTTGCAGGCGGGTCTGGCAAAAAATAAATCCATAGTGTTTCTTTAAACGGAGTGCTATAAATGCTAATTCAATCAGTAAATATTAAACAAAATAAGTGGTAACCTTGCCAGTTTTGGCCACAAGCAGCATTCATTCATCCAAAACAGGCCTGGCAAATCGAATTTTAAGTAAAATACCGTTAATTTGCTTCACGTAATCCAAAAAATTATTTATGAAGTTCGATTTCAAAAAAATACTACCTCACGTAATTGCCATAGCTATTTTCCTCATTGTTGCAGTTGTTTTTTGCAAACCCGCTTTAGAGGGTAAAGTTGTTTACCAGCACGATCTTCAGGGGTGGAGAGGAATGGTGCAGCAGTCAGAAGAATTCAAAGCTACCTACGGTCATTATCCTTTGTGGACCAATAGCCTTTTCAGTGGAATGCCCGCTTACCAAATTGCTATGAACGCCACACACTGGCTGAGTTTAGGCCATTTTGAAAAAATCATTACCCTAGGCTTGCCACAACCTATCAATTTCTTTTTCGTAGCCTGTATTTGTCTTTATTTTTTATGTATCGTGCTGCGCGTTAGTCCATGGGTGGGGGTAATGGCCGGTTTAGCATACGCCTATTCTACCTACGACCCCGTGATCATCATGGTAGGGCACGTGACCAAAATGGCATCGATGGCCTATGCTCCGGCAATTTTAGCTTCCTTTCTATTGATACTTCAGAAAAAATATTGGACAGGTACTGCGCTGTTAATCCTGTTTTCTACCATCATGATCTCACACAACCACGTGCAGATTGTGTACTATACTTTACTCATCGCACTGGCCATCGCCATTGCCTATGCAGTAAAGGCATTTAAAGAAAAACAAGTAGCGCATTTATTGATCGCTGCAGCACTTTCTATTACAGGCGGATTGATTGGTCTTGGTGGCGCAGCAGTTACCCTTTTGCCCACTTCAGAGTACGTAAAAGAAACGATGAGAGGCGGAAGATCTGAACTTACAGACAGCACCAACCTCGGCAATAAAACCAAGGGCGGATTAGATAAAGATTATGCTTTTAGCTGGAGCTATGGCATCGATGAAACACTTACACTATTGGTTCCAGGTGCATTTGGAGGAAGTTCGGGTGGAGAGTTAAAAGAAAATTCTGCAGTAGCTAAAACATTAGCAGAACAAGGTGTGCCGGAAGACAATGCCAATCAAATAGCAGCAAGCCTACCTACTTATTGGGGACCTCAGCCCAATACATCTGGCCCGGTTTACCTTGGAGCCATCATCTGCTTTTTGTTCATACTCGGCTTGGTGTACCTCGATACCTGGCACAAATGGTGGATTGCAGGTATTACCCTTTTTGCCATCATACTGGCCTGGGGCAGCAATTTCCAAAGTATAAATTACTTTTTGTTTGATTACATGCCGATGTACAATAAGTTTCGGGCGCCCACCATGGCATTGGTAATACCACAGCTGACAGCAGCTTTGATGGCAGGACTCGTTGTTCAGAAATTTTTGTTCGGAACTGATACCAAAGAATTCTTGTTTAAAAAATTAAAACTAAGTGTTTACATTACTGCAGGCGTAGTAGCTATTGCCGCACTTTTTTATTTTAGCAGCAGTTTTAGCGGAAGCAACGACGCAAGAATAAAAGAAAATTTTGCTAACAACATGCTTTCTTCTGCACAAGGACAGGCGGTTGACCCAAAACTACAAGCACAAGCCAATGAATTTGGCCAATCGATTGTAAGATCTTTAGCCGAAGACCGTAAAGCTATGTTTGGGGGAGATCTGTTACGCTCACTTATCTTTATTTTATTGGCCATTGGAGTATTGGGATTGTTCAGCAAAAACAAATTGAGTAGCACAGTAGCAGCCATTGCCCTGGCAGCATTGGTGTTGATAGATTTGTATCCTGTTGGTAAAAGATACCTCAATGAAAATAACTTTGTAGAACCTGGAAACATAGAAGAAGAGTTTGCGATGAGTGATGCAGACAGGATGATCAAAGCAGACCCGGATCACAAAAATTTTAGAATTTATAACGGAGATGATCCCTACAACAACGCCAAGCCATCCTACCACCATAATTCGATAGGTGGATACAACCCTGCTAAAATTGCCCTTTATCAGGATCTGATCGAACGTCAGCTGAGCAAAGGAAATATGCAAGTATTTAACATGCTAAATACCAAATATTTTGTTGTTCAAAATCCACAAACAAGAGCACCCATGGCGCAGATGAACCCAGATGCAATGGGCAATGTATGGTTTGTGAAATCGTTGCAATATGCAGCAAATGCAGATGAAGAAATGAAGGCGCTCGACAATTTTAATCCAAAAGATACCGCCATCATCGACCAACGTTACAAAGAAAAAATAAAAGGAACACCGCAATTCGATTCTTCTGCTATGATTCGATTGATAGAAAACATCAATGATACCATCCGATATGAATACAGCGCTGCCACTCCACAGTTTGCCGTATTCAGTGAAATCTATTATGATAAAGGCTGGAACGCTTATCTTGATGGAAACAAAACAGATTACGTTCGTGTGAACTACGTCCTGCGGGGCATGAGTGTGCCTGCAGGAAAACACAACATCGAGTTTCGTTTTGAACCAGCTTCATTCAAAAAAGGCAATACGATCGCATTCTGGAGTGCTGTGGCAGGATTAATAGCTTTATTGGCTGCGTTGGGAATGAGTTTGAAAAAGAAAAAAATCGTTTAAGGTTAATCGTTATGGTGATTGGAAACGGAATGATCGCAACACGTTTTGCTGCCTATTCAGCAAAGAAAGACATCAGTGTTTTTGCGTCTGGCGTTTCTAACTCATCCTCCAATGCTGAAGAAGATTTTAAAAGGGAGATTACTTTATTAACTAATTGTATACAACAATACCCGGAACAATTACTGGTTTATTTTAGTACTTGCAGCATTTATGATATGTCGCTGCAAGATTCGGCTTACGTACAACACAAACTTTACATAGAAGATCTTATCCGGCAGCAGGTTGCTCATTACCTGATTTTTAGGGTGAGTAATCCCGTGGGCTTTACCAGCAACCCACACACATTGCTGAATTATCTGGTGCAGCACATCGTAAACAAACAACCTTTTAATGCCTGGGAATATGCAAGCAGGAATATTATCGACATTGATCACATGTTTTTCATCTGTGATGCCCTGATCAAAAACCAGCCGCATCCCAGCAGAATCATCAATATTGCCAATCCCGTAAACTACCCCGTGATCAGTATCATCGATCACATCGAGCAACACTTTCAAAAAAAAGCCAATTATACCTTGTTGACAAAGGGTAACAGTCCTTTGATTGACACGACCGAAATACAACCGATTTTTGAAAGCTTACAGATACACTTCGACAAAGATTATCTTGTGCGAGTTTTAAAAAAGTATTACCCGCTACATGACTTATAAAAAAGCAAAACAAAAATTATTGCTGGAACGTATTGCCATGGCGCCATTTGTTTGGCTGGGTAAATGCGCTGGTCATCTATTCCCACTTAAAACGCCTCATTCCTATTTTTTATTTTTTCCCAATGCTGATATTGGGGGCTCGCCAAAAGTAAACGCAGACATTACTGCTTTGCTCAGCAACAAGCAACCCCTCGTCATCTTTTCTAAAAAAGCCAACAATAATCAATACTTGCATCAGTACCAGCAATCCGCTGTTACTATTATTGACTTACATAAGTATATCGATCATAAATTATTCCATTTTGTCAATTTCTTCTTCAGAGGGTTATTGGCTACCTGGATCAACCAGCAAAAAAATCCGATTGTTTTTGGTGGCGAAAGTATTTTTTTTTACAAGGTAATTCCCCATGTTAGAAAAAATATCCGGTGCGTAGAATTAACGCATGTAGATGTATGGATGAAGTATACGATTGGATTTATTGATCGTATAGATGCGCGCATCTTTAGCACGAGAAAAGGAATGCAAAACGTATTAGACCAGTACGAACAAAACAACTTAGGTGAAAGTTATAAAGAGAAATTACACTTTATAGACAATGCCGTGGATATTCCAGAAACAACGGAGCAACAAAACAAAGAATTGGAAGTATTTTTTATTGGCCGCGGTGCCGCTCAAAAAAGAATCCATTTGGTAGCCGCCATAGCTGAGCAAATGCATCAACTACAAGCACCCGTTCATTTCAATTTTGTAGGCGATGTTGAAAAAATAATTGATCCGGGCACCCTACCCTACTGCCGCTTTTATGGAATAGTAAATGACGAAGAAACCATGCAAGCGTTGTACAAAAAAGCAGATGTATTGATCTTGACCTCTGCATTTGAGGGTTTACCTGTAGTCATCATGCAAATGATGGCTTATGGAAAAGTGGTATTGAGTACTGCAGTAAGTGGTATCCCCGATTATATATTTCATCAAAAAAATGGATTGCTGATATATGCTACAGAAGAAAAGGATATTATTAAAGAGGCTGTAGCACACATTAATTTCCTGGTCAATGAACCCGAAGTTCGGAAGCAATTAGGAGCAGTTGCCAAACAAGATGCTCTCTGTCAATTTAGCAGAGAAAGCTTTAACGAACATTATATGGCAGTTTTAGATCCCACAGTAAAAAGTAGGACGGCATCTTAGCCAAACCCTAGAACCAACAGCCCTCTCATTCCCATTTGCACAAATAATGTTTGTTGTAAAGCATCATCCTACCACGATAGTATTTTCCTTGCCTCAAACTGAAAAAATATTAAAAGAAAAGCAGGGTATTACATAGTAGTAATATTTACAATTCATTTTAAAATTATCACTTTTCTCAATAGCCCTTCTACCCTATCTTTGCGGCACAAATTTTTTCACTTTTAATCAGCGATATGGCAGTATTAGTTAATAAAGATTCCAAAGTAATCGTACAGGGTTTTACAGGAACAGAAGGAACCTTTCACGCTACTCAAATGATAGAGTATGGAACCAAGGTAGTAGGCGGTGTTACGCCGGGCAAAGGCGGAAGCAGTCATCTCGACAAACCTGTTTTTAATACCGTAGCTGATGCTGTGAAAACAACGGGTGCCAACGTGAGTATCATTTTTGTGCCTCCTGCATTTGCTGCAGATGCTATTTTAGAAGCAGCTGAAGCAGGAATCGAACTGGTTATTTGTATTACTGAAGGTATTCCTGTGGCAGATATGATAAAAGTGAAGAACTATTTAAAAGACAGCCACACTCGTTTGATCGGGCCCAACTGCCCCGGTGTAATTACCGCCGACGAATGCAAAGTAGGTATCATGCCAGGCTTTATTTTCAAAAAAGGACGTATTGGTATTGTATCAAAATCTGGTACACTTACTTACGAAGCTGCAGATCAGGTAGCCAAAGCTGGTTTAGGCATATCAACTGCCATTGGCATTGGAGGTGATCCCATCATTGGAACTACGACCAAAGAAGCGGTAGAATTATTTATGAACGATGATGAAACTGATGCGATTGTAATGATCGGTGAAATTGGTGGCGGCATGGAAGCAGAAGCAGCCGAATACATCAAAAGTACGGGCAACAAAAAACCTGTGGTAGGTTTTATCGCTGGCCAAACGGCACCTCCGGGTCGTAGAATGGGCCACGCAGGGGCAATCGTTGGCGGAGCAGATGATACCGCAGAAGCAAAAATGAAGATCATGGGCGAATGCGGCATTCACGTGGTGGCCAGTCCGGCAGATATTGGCAAAACAATGGCAGAAGTAATGAACAAATAATCTGAACTTATGATAGTTTATAGCCTGAAACCGCCGAAAATCTTCGGCGGTTTTTTATGGTAGTATCCTATAAGCCCTGAAAGGGCGCCATATGTTAACTCTCGGCGCAGCCCTGAGCGCAGCGCAGCGCGAGTCCTGAGCGCAGCGCAGCCCGAGCCCTGAGCGCAGCGCTGCGAGCCACGAGTGTAGCAGCAGCCCTGAAAGGGCGCAATACCCATGCTCTGGGCAAAGCCCAGAGTATAAAAAATCCCTAGTCCCACACATATCGCTCATCATATGGTATCTTATACTTTTTCAAAAAGCTCCGGTACTCATCCTGAAATCCTTTCTTTTTATGGTGCTCATGCTGGTTAGCAATATAGGCGGTCACAATATCAACTTGTGAAGGATTAACTGAAAATGCACCATAACCACCTTGCCAATAAAAATTATATAAATCATCTCCCTTAGTTTTCATCCATTTAGATGAGTGAGATTTTACTTCTTCCAATAGTTTCATCAGTGCTATCTTTTTTGAGAGCATACATAATATGTGAATATGGTCGGTGTATCCCCCTACGATGATCACCGGACATTCGAGGTTGTTACAAATTCCACCAAGGTACCTATGAAGTTCCGCTTCTACCGGAGCATGAATAAAATGTTGCCGGTATTTGGTGCTAAAAACAAGGTGTACATAATTCTTTACTAGCGACTGCCCCATAGTTTTAATATTACGCCCGAAGAGGGCTGGTGACGGATTAATTATCACGATGCACTTCACCCATACGCTGTATATCATAACATTTCAGGGCTCAACACATCATACTCCAAAATAATAAATTTTCCAATATTTTCATATTATTCAACCAAAAACTAAGATTTATAGTAGGCCGCCCCAAAAACTCAAGAAAACTCCTTCTACAGCCCTGAAAGGCCGATATCTCCTAACATCAGTGTAGCCCGTTGGCAGTCGAAGCCTGACTTACAGCCCTGAAAGGGCGTTCTATGCTGAAGTCAGTTGCAGCCTTGACCAACAAAAAAAAGGGGCCGAGCCATCGCTCTAACCCCTTCTAAAGTATAGCCACTAAAAAAAACTACGTTTTATGCCGGCAAACAAACTCCTACCCTCCAGTTTTAATAGGGATAGGTATAGGCTTTAACGGTTTGCCAAAAATAATTGCAATCAATTCTTCTAAAAAACTATTCAACTGTCTCATATCTTCTTTGGTTTAATAAACGCAATGTTACCCCTTATAGATTCAAAAGCTGTTCCGAAGTAACAACCAATAAGCATAAAAAATAGTTAAAGCCCATTTATCCACCTTTTTGTGCAAATACATTCATCACTTCATCTTACCAACTTAAACAACAGTTGCTTTGATGAAAGGAAAAGAAACCCTTATATCTGTTAAAAGAATCAACCCATTACAAACACTCTTACCTGCAAACAAACTCAAAATTGTATCTTGTATATACATAAACACCCCTATATGAAGGATTTACTGAAAATAATCACCACAGTTTTATTACTATTCAATTTTACTACTGCGGAAGCACAATCTAACAACGACTTTCAGAAAGAATGGAAACAGGTATCAGTCTTAGAAGCAAAAGGACTCACACAAGATGCACTCGGCCAAGTAAAAGATATTTTTGAGATGGCCCTTGTTGCTAACAACCAACCCCAACAAATAAAATCGGCGATGTATCAGATGAAGTACCGCAACATGGTACAGGAAGACAATCAAGAGAACAATATTTTTTATGTAGATACCCTCATCAACAAAACAAAAGCGCCTGCAAAAAACATCCTCCAATCGATGCAGGCTGAACTATTTGCCAGTTACCTAAACAACCATCGATATGAGTTGTATGATCGCACCGAATTAGTGGCAGAAAATAGTACTGACATTACCACCTGGAGTATTGAAAAAATAAACAATGCCAGCAGAAATTTATATAAGGCTTCTCTGCACGATAAATTAATTCTACAGAATACGCCCATTGAATCTTTTGCAGCGATTTTAACAGCGGGTAAAAACACCCGTCCGTTGCGGCCTACCCTTTTTGATTTTTTGGCACACAGGGCTTTGGATCATTTCATCTCAGCAGAAGATGAGTTACCAAGTAGAGCAGCCAATAAATTCATCATCAATGATGAAAAAGCTTTTGCGCCAATTGAAGAATTTGTTCAACACACTTTTAACGCAACAGATACCAACTCCCTCTTTTTAGATGCGCTACAACTACTTCAACAGTTGTTGGCATTTCACAAAAATGATGCTAATAAAGATGCTTTGCTGGATGCAGATCTTATTCGCTTAGAATTTGTAAACAACCATGCTGTATTTTCTGATCAGGAAAAGCTGTATGAGAACGCACTGTTACAGATAGAACGAAAATATCCTACCGATTCTTATGCCGGCTTGGCCATGTATTTGCGTGCCAAACGATTGCAAGAGTCAGGGAATAAATATGGGCCGCAAAATAACCAACAGCAGTTTGACCTCATTAAGGCATTGGAGATTGCTAAAACGGTGCAGGTAAAATATCCGGGCACAGAAGCCGCAAAAAAAAGCAACAATCTAATCATTGATATTTTAAAACCATCACTGGAAGTAACTACAGAAAAAGTGAACTTACCCAACGAGCCCTTTCGCGGTTCGGTGAATTACCGCAATGTACCAGAACTTCATTTCAGGTTGATCAAAACCAGCCGCGCTGCAATGGAATCAATCGCCAGAGATTATCCCGATTCCCTCTGGAATACCCTGATTTCAATGGCGGCATCACAATCGTGGAGTGAGGTATTACCCGATACAAAGGATCACCAAATACACCAAACAGAAATCAAAATAGACGCATTACCCATCGGCTCCTATATTTTATTAACTAGCATTCAGCCCAATTTTAGATTAACCAATAATATCCTCACCAGTCAGATGCTCTACATTAGCAATATCAGTTATGTTGAAAATAATGAAAAAAATATCTATGTCTTGCATCGTAAATCAGGCCAGCCTTTGAGCAATGCAACGGTGCAAGTTTGGGAAAATGAATATGATTACGGCAGCAGAAAAAATATTTCGAAACCTACTGAAAAATTTACAACAGATGTAAACGGTTTGGCTTCCCTTGAATTGAATCAAAACAAATACAACAGTAACTTACAGTTCCTTTATAAAAACGACGAACTCTTTACAGACGACAATTATTACCATTACCATTACAACAGTTACGAAACATCAAAAAAAATAAAAACATTTTTATTTACTGATAGGTCAATTTATCGCCCCGGACAAACCCTCTTTTTCAAAGGCATTGTGTTGCGTAAAGATGATTCGCTGCAAACAAATCAGGTAATCGCCAATTACAAAACCACTCTTTTGCTGGTCAACAGCAACGGAGAAAAAGCAGGCGCTATCCATGTAACCAGTAATGAATTTGGTTCTTTCACAGGCAACTTTACATTGCCTACTGGTACACTCAACGGTAGCTTTAGCATCAGAGATAGTATTAGTAGCGATGTAAAAGAATTTAGCGTAGAAGAATACAAGCGTCCTAAATTCATAACCACGATAGAGAAACCAGCAGGCACCTATCGCATCAACGATACTATTATGGTAAAAGGCAAAGCCAACGCCTATGCCGGCAATGCCATCAACGATGCCAAAGTGAGTTACAGGGTGGTTAGAAAAACGCGTTACCCTATCTGGTGGGGTTGGGGTAGCTATGGAAAAACAATGCCCCCATATGGGAGTAACTCTTCGATCGAAATAACCAACGGTTTTACTACCACGGATGTTGATGGAAATTTTGAGATCAAATTCAAAGCCATACCAGATGAAACCACCAACAAAAAAGACCTCGTTACTTTTTATTACGAAGTAAGTGCAGATGTAACAGATATAAATGGTGAAACCAGGAGCGCTTTTAATAGTGTTACGGTTGCTTACCACGCACTTGAGCTGAATATTCAATTACCAGAGAGAATTCCATCGAGGGATTTAAATAAAATTCAAATTTTCAGTACCAATCTCAACGGCTTATTTGAAAAAACCAATGTTCAACTAGAATTGTATTCATTAGATCAACCCAAAAAAATATTCCGGGAAAGATTTTGGGCAGCACCCGACCAGTTTGTAATGAGTAAAACAAGGTATGAAGCATTGTTTCCTTTTGACGAATACGCCAATGAAGCTGACCCAGCTGGCTGGGCCATCAAGAAAAAAGAACTGACTGCATCTGATACTACCAGCAGAAATGGCAGTTTTGAGCTGCGTTATAAAACATTAAAACCAGGTTCTTACAAAATCATCGCCACCGCTATCGATCAATTCGGAGAAAAGGTGAGAGCGGAAAAAATCATCACGATTTTCGATCCCAAAAAACCGTCTCTACAGGAAGCGTTTGTATTGGATGTGAAAAAAGCCACCGCTCTACCAGGCGAGTCATTACTGTATAACATGCATACTGGTTTTACAAATATTTGGCTGATCAGTCATGTTAAAAAAATGGATCAAACAACAACGGTTGATTACCTGAACCTAACCAAGAAAAAAATTATTCAAAAAATAATACCGGTAACAGAAAAAGACAGAGGAGGCGCAGCCCTACATTATATGTTTGTAATGAACAATAGATTTTACAGTGGCAGTACCGCTTTTGCCATTCCCTGGAGTAATAAAGAATTGAAGATTACTTATGAAACTTTCAGAGATAAATTATTACCCGGTAACAACGAAGAATGGAAATTGAAAATCAGTGGAGCCAACAGCGATAAAGTTGCTGCAGAACTATTGGTAAGCATGTACGATGCATCGCTGGACCAATTTAGATCACATAATTGGGAAAATTTGCGTTCTGTTTGGCCTACACTTAACTATTACTTTAACTGGAGATCTACTAATTTTACCAGGGGCTTTTCAGATGAAAAAAATCACTGGACCAATGATTACACCACCATCACCGAAAAAAACTACGATGTATTATTAAACGAAGGTTGGAATATTGGGATGTATAACTATAACTTATATAAGCGAAATATGGTTGCCGAATCTGGGAACGTAATGATGGACAGCGCTGCTGGTGCAGCACCTGCTCCCCCAGAGGTAAATCAGGTAAAATTCACTCCTCCAAAAGTAGTGGGTGATGATGAATTAATAGAAGAAATCAAAGATGACAAAGTTGTTGTGAGCAATCAATCAAACAACAACCCACCCAATACTAACATTCGCAGCAACCTCAAAGAAACAGCTTTCTTTTTTCCTCAATTGAAAACAGATGCTGCGGGCAATGTATCGTTCAGCTTCCAAATTCCGGAAGCACTCACCCAATGGAAATTAATGACCCTCGCACACAATACATCATTATCCAGTGGGTATGATGAAAGAATGGTGCTCACACAAAAACCGCTGATGGTACAACCCAACGGCACCAGGTTTATCAGGGAAGGCGATGCGATGGAATTAGTAACAAAAGTAGTCAACATGAGCAAAGAAGAAATCACCGGAACTGTGCAACTAGAACTTATAGATGCCATCAATAACAAACCAGTAGATGGCTGGCTTAAAAATATTTTCCCTACCCAATATTTTACGGTAGCAGCCGGACAATCAGTCGCAGTTAAGTTTCCAATCGAAATTCCATTTTATTTCAGCGGCGCCTTAACGTATCGCATTAAAGCTATTTCGCAAGACCAAGCTTTTAGCGATGGGGAAGAGAATACAATTCCTGTTTATACCAATCGCATGTTGGTGACAGAATCTTTGCCCCTTCAAGTTCGGAATACCAACACCAAAACATTTAAGTTTGATAAGTTATTGCAATCCGGTAACAGTGAAAGTTTGAGAAACCATTCACTCACGGTAACATATAGCAGCAATCCAGCATGGTATGCAGTGCAGGCACTTCCGTATTTGATGGAAGATAACAACGAAAATGCTGAACAACATTTTAATAAAATGTATGCCAATATTATCGCGGCAAATATTGCCAACAGTAGTCCGAAATTAGCTGCTATTTTTAACCAGTGGAAAACGTTGGATACCGCTGCCCTGCAATCTAATCTACAAAAAAACGAAGCCTTAAAATTTGCTTTGCTCGAGGAAACGCCTTGGGTGTTAGATGCCAAAAACGAAACTGCCCAGAAAAAGAACATTGCACTCTTGTTTGATTTGGTTCGACTGAGCGAAGCAACCAAAAATAGTTTTGCAAAGCTGCAAAATATGCAACTAAGCAACGGAGGTTTTAGCTGGTACAAGGGCGGACCCGATGACAGGTATATCACCCAATACATCCTCACTGGTATCGGTCACCTTAAAAAATTAAAAGCACTCAACAGTAAAGATGAAGCAGATTTGCAACCGATGATTGCAAGGGCACTGGCTTATCTTGATGCTCGCATCAAAGACGAATACGATCAATTATTGAAAAGTAATATTAAACCAACTGATTATCATTTATCAGTAACGGCGATTCAATATGGTTATATGAGAAGTTTTTTTGCCGATGTTGCAGTACAGGAAGCTAGCGTACCTGCAGTCAATTTCTTTAAGCAACAGAGTAGTCAGTTTTGGGTAAAGGAGTCAAAATACATGCAGGCCATGATCGCTTTGAGTATGCATCGAAACAACCAACTTACAGTAGCCAAAGCTATTTTACAATCGCTCAAACAAAATGCGATTTACAAAGAAGAGATGGGTATGTATTGGAAAGAATTTACTACGGGTGGCTACTACTGGTACCAAGCACCGATAGAATCGCAG
>Ga0105046_10010368_pt1 | contig 14514 bp, 14 predicted proteins | sample MAT03_FD_78385 | JGI IMG/M metagenome (GOLD analysis project Ga0105046, IMG submission 78385) | Freshwater microbial communities from Lake Fryxell liftoff mats and glacier meltwater in Antarctica - MAT-03 (megahit assembly) | ecosystem: Environmental > Aquatic > Freshwater > Ice > Liftoff... | reverse complement strand
GGGGATTGCCTGTTTATCGGCGGTTCCCCATTCCATGATCCCGCCCCTCCAGGACGACCCCCATGCTGCGTGAGATGTTCCAGGCCAAGCTCCACCATGCGACCGTAACGGACTGCCGTCTGGGGTACCAAGGCAGTTTGACGGTCGACATCGAACTGATCGAACGCGCTGGCATGTTGATCAATCAGAAGGTCCAGGTGCTGAACATCAGCAATGGCTACCGGCTGGAGACCTACCTGATCCCTGGGGAACGCGGCAAACGCGATATCATCGTCAATGGCGCGGCCGCCCGCCATGCGCAGGTGGGGGACCAGCTCATCGTCCTGACCTACGTGATGCTCAACGAGGACGAGGTCCGGGCCCACAAGCCTACGGTAGTGATTCTGGACCGCGCCAATCAGGTCATTCCCAGCGCTCCCTAAGAGTTCGGTGAGCACTTCTGAGGGCGCTGCCGCATGTCGGGCAAAGTTCCAGGCCCGGATCATGGTGCATGACACCTGCCTGTCGCTGACCACACAGTTGGGCGCCGCCCATTTTCCCGTCGGTTGTTGCTGCCCAGGCAGGTCTTAGCGTGCGCGCCCGATCTAGGAGCCTCGCACATGGCCACTTCCCGTCGTACACGCTCTGCCGCACCCCGTTCCAGCACCAAGAATCCGGCTCCGTCCGCGTTGGAGCCGATCGATCCCGCCGAGAATGACGAGCCAGCGGCCGAGGAGTTCGCCGAGGCGCCGGCCGAAGAGTCCTCCAGCGGATCCAGCCGTCGCAACGCCGCCGGTGGTCGCAACTCCCGCCGGATGAAAGTGCAGTCCTCATCCAAGGTTCCCGCGCACAAGAGCGCCCGCATCTTGACCCCCGAAGAACATCTCGCGCGCCGTCGCGCGGTGAAGTCGTTCTTGGTGCTGGTCTTGTGCCTGATCCTGTTCCTGGGTGCCATCGGCGGTGGCTGGTTCTTCTTCCTGCGTGAACCTGACGGAGTGATAAAGGCGCGCTCGATCCTCACCGAGGGCGAGGGCAAATACAATCTGATTGAGACCACGATCAAGAATCGCCAACCGAGCAAGGCGCGTGCGGCTTTCAACGAGGGCTTGAAAGTCATCGCGGTACCCGAGCTCGGCAATGCCAAGGAACCGATCGATGAACACGATCCGAACCTGGTCAGCAAACAAATGGCCAACAAGGCGGTTGAGATCGGCAAAAAGATCCGCGACACCGAGTCGCGCATCGACAAGCTCGAACGCGATATCAAAGCCGAAGGCAATCATCGCCAAGTGATGGTAGGATTCCGCAAGATCACTGAGCTCGATGACGCCGCCTTGGTAGAACACGAGAAGTTTGCCGATCTGTTCGTGAAGAATCCGGTCGAGCCACCTGCGGGCGGACGCGACGAATACGTCGCTGACTACTCCGGCTTGGTGCAGGAAGTCAAATCGCAGATGATCCGCATCGAGCAGGAGAAAAACCGTCGCCTGGAAGCAATCACCAGCGATCAGGAAAAACTCGCCCACGGTGAAGTGCGCGCCCTAGTGAAGGAGGAGCGTTTCAAAGACGCCCTCGACAAGCTCACCGAGTTCAAAGACAAGTTCGAGCTGGGCAAATTTGACGATCTGCGTACCTTCGTCGAAAACTCGGCCAAACAGGCCTGGGAGAGCGCGCAGAAGTACGCCGAAAGCCGTTACACCGACTATAAAGCGCCAGGTATTCCCAAGACCATCGGCGATCAGGCCCTGCGCGACGCGCGTACCCGCCTGACGCAGGTGACCGAGAGGTTCGGCATGGACGAATACGTGTCGCAGGCCAAAGCGCTGTTGGAGAAGTATCCCACGCCGTAAGGGATTCCAAAGCGACGGGCTTCAGGGCTCTGAAAACGAAACGAGGCGCGGAATTCCGCGCCTCGTTTTTTTTTCTGATCACAAGACGCCGGTTTATCCGCACCGTACCCGCACCGTCATCACGGTGTGGTTATGCTCGCTTCGCTGCCTTCGACAGCCACCTGTGCCTGCTTCTTCTTCAACTGTCCACATGCCGCATCGATGTCGGCGCCACGTTGGCCGCGCACCGTGCAGTGACCGCCGGCTTCGGTGACACGGGCGACGAAGGCGTCGACCTGCGCGGTGGTCGGACGGGTGTGCGGTGTCTCGGTCACCGGATTGAAAGGGATCAGGTTGATGTGCGCGCCGTAGCGGCGTGCGAGTAGCGCCAGGCTGTCGGCGTGGGTGTCGCTCATGTTGGCATCCGCCAGCAGCACGTATTCCAGCGTCATGCGCCGGTTCACCAGCGTGCTGTAATCATCCATCGCTGACATCAGGTCATCGAGCGGCCAGCGGCGGTTGAGCGGCACGATGCGGTTGCGCGTCTCGTCATCAGCGGCGTGGATCGACAACGCCAAGGTCACCTGCGGCTCGTCTTGGGCGAGTTGGCGGATGCGCGTCGGCACGCCGGAGGTGGAGATGGTGAATCGCCGACGGCCCATGCCGAGGCCTTCCATCTCTGCCAACACGCGTACGGCCTTGAGCACGTTGGCGTAGTTGAACAACGGTTCGCCGGAACCCATGAACACCACGTTGGTCACCGGGCGACGCCGGTGGTGATGGAAGATCTGGTAGACGATCTCGCCCGCGGTGAGATCGCGTTCGACGCCGTTCTGGCCCGAGGCGCAGAAGGTGCAGCCGACCGCGCAGCCGACCTGCGACGACACGCACACCGTGTGGCGGTCGCTGGTGGGGATCGACACGCACTCAATCAGCTTGCCGTCCTGCAGACGCATCAGTGATTTCACCGTGCCGTCGCGGCTTTCCTGGCGGGTATGCTCTGCCGCCGGGAAGAGACGGAACTCGTTGGCCAGGCGACCGATCAGGTCACGCGGCAGGCCTTTGATATCGGCGAAGCCCAGGACCTCCGGGCGGTACAAGCCAGCGAAGAGCTGGTTGGCACGGAACGCCGGCAGACCGATGCCGGTCGCCCACGTGCGCAGCTCTTCTTGGGTGTGGCCGTAGAAATCCATCGCGGGCGCAGACTAGGCAGAGATTCCGCGATGCACGTGTTGCCTCGCTGGACCATCACGTCATCCGAGGGACTACTTCTTGCCGATCGGCACCGTCACTGCGGCTAGCTTGTTCCAGTAGGTGATCTCGACCGTCACGCTGTCACCCGCCGGTTTGGCGAAGTTCCAGGTACGTTGGGAGCCCGACCAACTCGATCCCTGCGCGTCGAGTTTGGTGGTGCCATCAAGCATCACGACCTCGGCGACCTTGGTGATGTCACCAGCGACCTCGACGCCGAAGCCACCGCCACCGCCGAAGAAGGGATTCACCCCCGCTTCGATTTCTTTGCCCTTCTTTGCGCCGACCAAGCTGACCTTGAGCCCGCCGATATCTTCGGCTTTCGCCTCGCTGAGTTTGAAGATCGCCTTCTTGATCTGGCGATCACTCCCGCTCAAGGCGATGATCGAACCCGTCACGCTCAGACCGTCGGTCTTGCCGAAGACGTTCTCCGACACCTCGATAGTGAAGATGCCGAACATGCCGTCGTCGGTAGTTTTGGGGAACGAGCCCTGTTTCCACGCCGGTTTGCCGTTGTGCTTGGTGGCGATGTTCTTGCCGTCAGCGGTGGTGATGGCGGTGATCGCCAAGCTATCCTTCTTGAAGCCGATGAGATCCGTGCCCTCCACCAAGTAGGAGATCTTAATGCCGAGTTCGTAGCCCATCGGGCGTTCCTGGAAGCCGATCGACGCCGGTAACTCAGCGCAGGAGGTGATCATCACCGGTTTGCAGGTGACGGCCGGACCGTCAGCGGCACTGAGCGTGCAAGCGGTGAGGATGAGCAGCATGGTTGGGCGCATGGGAACTCCGTGGATGTCGGGGTTGTGGCCAGGTGCTGATCGCGCGCAAGATCGCGCTGGCTGGGCAGAGGAATCACGTGCCCCGCGCCGCTATTTAGCCGCTATTTCGCCACTATTTCGCCACTATTTCGCCACTGTTTCGTCCGCTGCTGAGGCGGCTAGCGTGGTGGCATGGAATTGCCCCGCCAACCGCAGATCAAGACGCCGGAACAGTTGGCGCACGAGTTGGAGGAACGCCTCACGCAGGATGCGCTCCGCGCCAAACAATGGCGCCAGCGTCGTGAGACCTACCGCGTGGTGACCATGCTGGTGGGTTTGCTGATTCCGAGTCTGTGCCTGACGTTTGCTGGGATGATCAGCAATGAGGGCTTCACCAATTGGATCTCCCGCGCTGGATGGTGGCCGCTGCTTAGCACAGCCCTTGGTGGTCTTGGTGCTGCTGCGCTAGCCTTCGCTGCCGGTTGGGGCATTGCGCGCAGCATGATGACCTTCGGTGCGTTATTCATGGTGGTGGTGGTCGTGAACCAAGTGCGCCTTGGCACGGTGGTCATTGCCATGCCCGGACTCGTGTGCCTCTTCATTACGGCGGGCGCACTGGTGGGGTACCTCACCGCCATGGAGGAGGGGGACTGATCCCGGCAGCAGCGGCTTTTGATCAGCAGCGGGTTCCAGTGCGCAGCATCCAGGAATCCAGTCATGCCGGCCATCAAACGCTCGCGTCCAACGGTCAAACGCGCCAAGGCCGGCCCCACGCTACTGATCGCCAGTCGTAAAAGCATCGTCGTCTATCGCGGCAAGGCCTCGCGTCGGCGTTGGACACTCAGTGGTGACTGAACTTTCCGTACCGCAGCAAAAATCTCACGCGGGCGGACGGTTTTCCACTGAGGTGAGAAACAGGTGACAAGCAGGTGAGACGCTGGCAGGCGGCCGGGAATCCTCCATGTCACTATTCCATGCACTGCGGTATCCATCTGCCCATCCGGAGGTCTCATGCGTGCCATCCTGTTCCTCACTGTGTCCCTGTTCGCGCTCTTCGCGTTCAACGCCGCGCTTACTGCCGCGGATGCGTCCCTCAACTCCCTGACCAAGGCCGAGGCCAAAGACGGCTGGCGTCTGTTGTTCGACGGCAAATCGCTCGATCAGTGGCGGGGCTATAAAAAGGAGACCCTGCCTGACGGCTGGAAGGTGCAGGATGACGGCTCCTTCTGCCGCACGGGCGGTGGCGACATCGTGACCAAGGAGCAGTTCGACAGCTTCGATCTGATGATCGAGTGGAAGATCAGCCCAGGCGGCAACAGCGGCATCTTCTACCGCGCGACCGAAGCGCACGGCGCGATCTACGAATCCGCGCCCGAGATGCAGGTCCTCGACAACACCAAACATGGCGACGGCAAGAATCCCAAGACCTCCGCCGGAGCGAACTACGCGCTGATCCCACCGCCCAAGGACGTGACCAAGCCGGCGGGCGAATGGAACCAGGCGCGCCTGCTGGTCGATGGCCAGCGGGTCGAACATTGGCTCAACGGCGAGAAGCTGCTGGAATACACCCTCGGCAGCCCGGAATGGACCGAACTGGTCAAAGGCAGCAAGTTCGCCGGCTGGTCGGACTACGGCAAGGCGCTGAAGGGCCACTTGGGGCTGCAGGATCACGGCGATCAGGTGTGGTACCGCAACGTGAAGATCCGCACACCAGCGGATGTCGCTGAGGCGAAGAAGAAGGCGAAGAAATAATGCGTTCGGCCTGGCTGTGGGCCTGGTTCCTGGCGGTGTCAGCCACCGCCGGCGACAGTCCGTTCCTCACCCACACCATCACTTGCTTCACGGCGGAAAACCGCGCCAACAAAGGCATCGCCATTGATCTGGCGGGCAAGGGCGGTGCGTGTTTCGACACCGACTTGGTGCGTTGGGCGGGCGCGTGGACCGGCGGCTACATCGAATTGAAGGGCTTGCCGTTCAAAGGTGATCACGGCATTCCAGGCCCCGACGCCAAGGGTGATCCGCTGTTCGTCACCAGCGCGGTGGCGGGCTGGTCGTTGGCGGGCGACGCTGGTTTCAAGGATCCCCGCGAGCTCGAACCATTCGGTCCGATCCCGGGCGAAATCGCGAAATATCGCGGCCTCTACCGCAGTGGCGACCAGGTGGTGATCCAGCTCAGCGTCGCCGGTGGGCAGGTGCGTGAACTGCTGACGGTCGAGGCGGTAGCGAACGGGCGTGCGGTGTCGCGTACGCTGAACATCGACAAGCTGCCCAAAAGCGCCTCGCTGCTGATCGCCGAAGCCAAAGGTGGTAGCGGTTTTGTCGGCAAGGCCGGTGCGAAATCCGGCGGGGCTGGCGGCGATGCCGATGACGGCGTGGCGGTACTCACGGGCGACGACGGACGTGTCCTCCAGATCGGCGTCATCGACGCGCCCAAGGGCGCCAAGCTGAACGTGACCAAGACTGGTCGGGTGTTCCTGACCCTGCCGGCGCTGAAACAGGCGACGCGGTGCAAGGTGGTGGTGTTCAGCGCGGGCAACGAGCCAGGGGACATCGCGCCGGTGCTCGACGCGGCGAAGACGGTTGCGGATCTTGAGGCGTTGTGCAAAGGAGGTCCATCTCGGTGGCCGGCACCCAGCAGCACCCGTGGAGAGCTGGGCAAAGGCGACGGCCCGTATGTGGTCGACAGCATTCCCACCCCGTCTGGCTCCCAGTTTCCCACCACCTTCGGTGGCTTCGACTTTTTCAAGGATGGCAAACGCGCCCTGCTGTCGACCTGGCATGGCGATGTGTGGCTGGTCAGCGGCATCGACGGCGAGCTGACGCAGGTGACGTGGAAACGCTATGCGTCCGGCATCTTTCACGGCCTGGGGCTACGCATCGTCGATGATGTTCCGTACGTGCTGGGCCGCGATCAGATCACCCGGCTCCATGACCTTGACCACGATGGTGAGGCGGACTTCTACGAGAACTTCAACAACGACGTGCATGTCACGCCGAACTTCCACGAGTTCACCTTCGACCTCCAGACCGACGCGCAGGGAAATTTCTACTTCGCCAAGGGCGGCCCGGTGCGTGCGGGTGGCAACGGTTGGGAGCGCATTTGCAAACACCACGGCTGCCTGCTGAAAGTATCCAAGGACGGAGCCAAGCTCGACATCGTCGCCACCGGTCTGCGTGCGCCCAATGGCATCAGCGTCGGCCCGAACGGGGAGTTCACCTCCGGTGACAACGAGGGCACCTGGACGCCGCAGTGCCGCCTCAACCTGATCAAGCCTGGTGGATTCTATGGCGTACCGCCACTCTCGCAGCGCACGCCGGAGCCAAAAATGTTCGACCAGCCGCTCTTGTGGATGCCGCACGACAGCGTCGACAATTCCAGCGGCGGTCAGGTGTGGGTGCCGAATGACGATCGCTGGGGACCGTTCAAGGGTCGGCTGCTGCACACCAGCTACGGCAAATGCGCGCTCTACCACGTGCTGATCGACAAGGCCAACAGCCAGGGTGCGGTGGTGAAGTTCCCGCTCGCCTTCCAGTCCGGTATCCTGCGTCCGCGTTTCAATCCGGTCGATGGCCAGTTGTGGATCTGCGGTCTGCGTGGCTGGCAGACCACCGCTGGACGTGACGGCTGTTTCCAGCGTGTTCGTTACACTGGTGCGCCGGTGACCATGCCGCTCGACTTCACCGTTAAAGGCAACGCGCTCAGGATCACCTTCACCGGCGAACTCGGCGACGAAGCTGGCGATGCCGGCAGCTACAACATGCAGGCGTGGAACTACCGCTGGGCTGATGCCTATGGCTCGCCAAAACTCAAGGTCAGCGGCGGTGGCGAGGGCAAGGACACCTGGAACGTCACCAAGGCCACGCTCTCGTCGGACAAGAAAACCGTCACGCTGCTGATCGATGGCCTCAAACCGTGCTGGCAATTCGAACTGGCCTACAAGGTCACCGACAAGGCCGGCGACCTGGTGAGCCAACAACTGATCGGCACGATCCACAGCACCGGGCGTTGATTGCAGGAGTGCTCGTAACAATCCCTGCATCATGCAGGGATTGGCTATGCACGATCAGGCGGAATGACCAACGCGCCGCGCCGTTTCCTTCCAGAAGCAGGCAGAATCGCGTTATGGTCTCGCAACCTTGGCACTCCAGTTGCATGTTGATCAGCCATGAAACTCTTCGCCTGTCAGTGTTGCGGAGCGCAGCTCTATTTTGAGAACGTCCGCTGCCTCGCCTGCGGTCATGAATTGGGTTTCATCGCCGACGCCAATGTGCTGACGGCGATTGAATTGAACCCGGATGGCACGTGGCGTTCACTGGCGCCCGGGTACGACGGTGTCCTGTGGCGCAAATGTGTGCGATATGCCAACGACGGCGTGTGCAACTGGCTGGTGCGTGCCGATGACGCTCATGACTTGTGTCGTTCCTGTCGTATGACGCGCACCATTCCGGATCTGTCGCTGCCAGGACATCACGACGCCTGGCGACGGATGGAGAGCGCTAAACGCCGATTGGTCTACGGCCTGAGTTCTCAGGGTTTGCCGGTGATTGATCGTGAGCAGGATCCGGTCGGTGGCTTGGTGTTCGAATTCATCGCCGACACGCCACAGCAAAAAGCCATTACCGGCCACAGTGATGGTCTCATCACCGTCAACATCGCTGAAGCTGATCCGGTGGAGCGTGAGCGCGCGCGGACCAATCTGCATGAATCCTATCGCACGGTGCTAGGCCATCTGCGGCACGAGAGTGGACATTATTTTTGGGACCGCCTCGTGAGCCGGGGCTCACGGATATGGGATGTGCGCGGATTGTTCGGCGATGATCGTCAGGATTACGCGGTCGCGATGCAGCGATATTACGATCAGGGACCACGTGCTGACTGGCACAACGGCTTTGTCAGTGCCTACGCCACCATGCATCCGTGGGAGGACTGGGCCGAGACCTGGGCGCACTACCTGCACATGGTCGATGCGGTCGAGATCGCCGGCAGTCTTGGTCTATCGCTCAGCACCCATCCCCAGGGGAGCACCGAGACCGGCGTAAAGATGGCCGCTCCGCAAGGTCCGGTGCGTTCCTTTGATGAGCTGTTGGCAGCGTGGGTCCCGCTGACTTTCGCCACCAACTGCCTGACCCGCTCCATCGGACACCAGGACTGGTTCCCCTTCGTACTCAGCGAAGGGGCGATCGCCAAACTGCGGCTGGTCCACGCGGTGGTCGCGGATGCACGGTCCGCACGTCCGGCGTTGGCGAAGGAGTCCTGATCGTCAGGCGAAGCAGGCGAGTGGCGTAGCACCACCCATGTACGGATCACTAGCGTAGGGCAGTCCCAGCCAGGTGGCGGCGGTAGCGTAGAGGTTGCGGTAATCGACGTTCGCCACCAGATTACCACGACTGTCGAGATCCTGTTGGCTGGTGCCTTTGGAGAGGCCCGGTTGAGCGCCGTAGAATCCTCCCTGGATGCCACCGCCGAGCAGGAAATGGCAGTTCGCAGTGCCGTGATCGGTGCCGACAGAACCGTTTTCCTCGACCCGACGACCAAACTCAGAGTAGGTCATGATCAAAGCGCGATCCCAAAGACCATGCAGTTTTAATGCCGCGCGCAAACTGGCCATCGCCGACGAGACCTGTGCGAGCAGATCGGCATGTTTGACTTTTTGTGTCGAATGATTGTCGAAGCCGCCGATCTGCACTTTGTAGACCGGGATCTTCAGGCGTTTATCCGCCGCTACGCCACTGCGGTTAGTGGCGATCATTTGGGCGATCGACAGGCAGCGTTTCTCGAAATCGCTGTTGGGATTGAAGGTGATCCCTGAGCCGGTCATGGCGGCGGGTGTGTAGTCGTAGTGGTCGGCGCTGGTCGGCGGCACCGGTGCGGTCCCCTTGGGCGTCATCAACGCGTCGCGGAAGTCACCCGACGCCAGATAGACCTCGTGTTGTGTGGTCAGCAGGTGCTGAAAATGTGCGCTGGTTGCCACTCCCGGATTGGTGTCGGGCATGGAGTAAGAGCGACGGACGAACTCATCAGGTTTGCTCATTGCCAGGTAACGCACGCCCGCACGGCGCAACGGATTCGAACTGTAGCGTGACAGCAGCACGCCATGCGCAGTGAGATCAGACGGAGCGGTCGCGGCAGCAAACAACCGCCCCAACCAGTTGTCGGTGGGGAATTGATTCGGCGTGCCACCGCCGTTCCAGATGTCCATACTGCGGAAGTGCGAGAGGTTCGGGTTGGCGTAGCCGACGCCAAGTACAACGGCCAAGTCGTGTGTATCAGGAGTACCCGGATTCCAGGCAGACATCAGATGAGTCATGCCGGGATTCAGAGCAAATGGCTGAGTGGTGCCGACCGCGAAATTGGCGGTCGCATAGGGGGCCATTCCCAGGTAGGTCGCGCTCGAGGGAGAAAACCCATACTTCAGGTTCGGGCGTCTGCTCGGCACCGAACCAGTGCCTTTGTATTCCGGGACATCGTAGGGAATGACGGTGTTGAGCCCATCATTCCCACCGTCGAGTTCGATGAGGATGAGGAAGCGATCCCAATAGGGGCCACCACCGCTGGGCATAGTGATGCCCGCGTTGGCGCCGCTTGGCAGCAACACCGACGCCCCGACGGCTGCGGAGGTGGCAAGGAACTGGCGACGACTGATTGAGTTGGCCATGGCGGAGTGCCTCATTTCATGTGGTAGGCGGGGTCGCGGATGATGATCTGCAGCCGGCGGGCGAGTGGCGGTTCCCACGGTTGAATCGTTGGCTCAGCAAATATCCGTGGCACGGCGAGCATGAAATCAGTGGCACCATCCAGTAAAAACCGAGGCAGCTTGGCATCCCCCAGGTTGCGCAGATCCCAACCGTACCAGCCCAGGTGTTCGAAACGCGAGACCAGGGACTTGGCATTGATCCACGTCGTTCCGCCCAGCCAGCCCTTCACGATCGGTGGCGACAGCGGGTCCTGGTCCTCCTCGCTGTGGATCCACACGGTGCTGCTCCAGTTGTTGTCATTCGGTGTGATCTCCAGACTGCGGTAAAAACCGGCGATCAATTCGAGTGGCATCTTCAGCAGTTTGCGCGTTAGATCGGTCGCTCCATTACGGAACTGGGCGATGCGGAAGAACGCCTTGTAGAGCGGTTTCAATTCCCACGTGACGGCGAAGTCGGTCGCCAGTTCATTCACCTTGTTTGCGTCGGCCGACCCCAATGCCGGCATGATGCCGATAAATTCAGCCCACAACTTTTCGACCACCAATTGTGCCGCACGGGGCGGCTCGCCACCACTCATGCGCTTGTTCAGGATGACATTGATAATGTCTTCCACGTTGCCAGCGGTGCCGCCGTACTGCGCGGTGGCTCCGCCCAGAAACGTCATGTTGGTTAAGTCATCATGTTCGGTCGGCTTGAAGAGGTAGCCCTTGCGGCCGTCTAGGTTGTGGCCGGTGAAGGCACGGGCTACCGCAATGACATCGGTTTCGGTGTAGGAAGGGACGTTGGGCGTCGTCTGCCACTCGGGCGTGCGCTCTCCCAACATGAATAGTTCCAACAACTCACGGCCGAAGTTCTCATTCGAAGGCACATCCTTCGGATCAGTGTTGGGCGCTCCCGGTGCCCGTGATTTCACATTGTTGGCGTTGTCCAGATAGAGCAGCATCGCCGGATGCAGGCACATGGCTTTGATGAAGTTGCGCAAGTTGCCGCTCGCATACGTGCGCAGCAAAGACAACCAGCTCCAGGCAATCTGCGGTTCCTCGATGTCGTCGATGTTGACCACGAAGTGGTTGCCCCAGAAGGCCACTAAACGTTCAGTGAGCGGACTGGAGGTCTGCGCAATCTCGCGCAGCCACCACTGTTTGAGTTCGTTGCGACGCGGCCACTTCTGATCGTTGTAGGTGTCTTGCGCCGCCGCGCTGAGAGCGCTGAACTCTGCCCACGTCAGAATCGTGGCGTTGATCCACGAAAGTGCGCCCTGTACCGGCGTGGTGCGCATGCCATCCACCAGCATGTCCACGGCGGTATTGTAGGGGACGCCCATCAACCCCATCACGTCATCCCAGGATCCTCCGAAGCCGGTACGTGCGGCGAGATGTCGCGACTCGGCATAGGTGGTGAATCCCGGCAGGCCCAGCGCTGCCACCGTGGTGGGCGAGGGATTGAAGGTCACGGTGATGTCGAGGTCTTGCGTGCCGCTATCCGCGTGCACGAGAAACGAACGTGACGAGGTCGCGCCTTTCTTGCCCGGATCCCGTTCCAGGCCGACGGCACCACTGAGCGTCTTGACCACGCCGCCGCTCACCGGTTGGACCGTGCCATCGACGGTGACCGGTGCGCCAACTGGCGAGGCAGTCACCGCTTGGATTTCAATTGCTGTTATGGTCAGTGCCGGTGGCAGGTCTCCACCACCGCCTCCGCCACCGCCTCCGCCACCGCCGCCACATCCTGCCAGCACCGCTGGCAACAAGATCGCGGCACCCAAAACCAGCGCAGTCGCATCCGGAGAGGGAACCACCTGGGATGGCGTCACCTGTGTACCATCGGCAGCGGGCTGATGGGCCATGACCGGACTTTCTGATGACGGAGGGAGGACACTCATCCTGGCACCGGAGCGAAGTGGGGTACCGACGCGCTTTCGATGCGCACGGTGCGGGACTCGGACCGGCCATCATCAGCGATGGTGGTCAAGAGAACTAGGCGATCTGCAGTGACGGTGACCGCGTGGGCGAAGGCATAGCCGACAAGCGTCACCGCAACGCCATTGGCGGTGAGCGACACCACCCGGCTGGCGACCGTGCCACGCAAGGTGACGGTGGCAGAAGCGATGCTGGCCATCGGAACCTCCTAGCGGATGTCGTCAGACGTGGAGTCGGCCACCGGTGAGGACGCCGACTTCCAATGCTGGATGATCCGTTGATCGCGGGTGGTTGAAATGCCGGACTCTGCAACACCGAGGTTGCCGCCACACACACCACTACCACGCACCAAAGTGCGTTACGCGTGCGGCACAACCACTTGCGTCGTCAGCTCCAAACCTCGACGGTGGGCTCGTTCATCCCTGGCAGCCACACGATGCGCTCCGGCAGGATTGGAGTGCCGCGGGCGAAGGCGACGGCGTTCTCGGCTGATTGCACTTCCATCTGATACCGACCGTCATGGCTGCAGCTGCCTTGATGGCAGCAGAGGAACACGTTGGGCAGGGTGTTGAGCGGCCCGTTGTACGGTTCGTGGTGATAGACATCGAGCGCCGCGCCACCCAGGTGGTTGCTCACCAGCAAGTCGTAGAGCGCCGCTTCGTCGAGCACCTCGCCGCGACAGGTGTTGAGCAGGTACGCGCCTTTGCGCATCAGCGTCAAGCGTTCACGTGACAGGATGTTTTCCGTGCGGCGGGTGTACGGCAGATGCACGGTGACCGCGAGACTCTGCTCCAGCAGTTCCTCCAGCGACACGTAGCGCACCTGGTGTTGCGCTGCCCAGGCGTGGTCCTCAACGAGGTCATGGGCGATGACGTTCATGCCGAAGGCACGCGCGATCACCGCCACCTGACGACCGATGCGACCGCACCCCAGGATGCCGAGCGTCTTGCCCTGCCACAGGATGCCGGTCAGGCGGTTCCACTTGCCCTGGCGCATGCCTTCGTGCGATTCGATGAAACGGCGGCTGAGACTGATGAGCAGGCCGAAGACCTGTTCGACCACGCTGCGCGCCGGCGCATCCGGTGTGTAGGTGACAGCGATGCCGTTTTTCATGCAGAAGCCGACATCGAGGCCGTCGAGGCCGACGCCGACACGGGCGATGTGCTTGAGCTTCGGCAGCCCGGCAGCAATGACTTCAGCGGGCAATGGTTCGGTGCCGGCCAGCAGGATCTCTACATCACCGAGCAAGGCGGCGGTCTCTGCCGGGGCGTGTTTGCGCCGATGCGGCGACAGCCGGTAGGTGATCCCACCGCGGTCGAGCACGTCGAGCGGATCGCTGGTGGAAAGACCGTAGGGGTAGCTGGAGACTTGGGCGGTTGGCACGGGGCGGGCATCGTGTGCCGGTCGCCAGAAAAACAACGCGGCGCGCCGGTATCCGGCGCGCCGCGTGGAGGTATTATTTCATCTGCCTGATCAGGCGATCAGGTCAGCGGATCAGCGATCAGTCAGCGCGTGGCCAGCTTCTCGATGACCTTGCTCATGCGATTGATGCGCTTCTGGATCGATTCGAGGTTGGCGCTCAGCAGGCGAATGGTGGCCTTGGCCACACCCGGCAGCTTCGGACGACCGGGCTTGCCCTTGGGCTTGGCCTTGCCAGTGCCTGGTGGGCGACCGCGGCGCTTGCCGGCTTTGCCGTCTTTGCCGCCACGAGGACCGCCGATGGCAGCAACCTTCTCCTCGGTGATACCCAGGAACTTGGCGTATTTGCTGAGCGAGCGGCTGTTCGGCGCCGAGTGGCCGCCGAGCACGGCGCGCAGCGACGGAGCGCTGATATCGAGCGCTTTGGCGGCGGTGGTGAAGTTCAGATCGGCCGACTTGATCTTGGCGGCCAGCAGGGAGGACAGTTTAGCCATGGAGGGCTCCTGGAATGCGGCATCCGTGAGGGGATGCGTGGGATGAAAAGTGGATCGCCGACAATCGGCGGTTCGCAGGGGAGTCAGATGAGATGTGAAAGACGCAGCAGCAGAAACGCGGGGAAAGAAAGTGGGAAACGGCACTCGGCTCTCGGCACTCGGCACTCGG
>Ga0105046_10010366_pt1 | contig 14515 bp, 10 predicted proteins | sample MAT03_FD_78385 | JGI IMG/M metagenome (GOLD analysis project Ga0105046, IMG submission 78385) | Freshwater microbial communities from Lake Fryxell liftoff mats and glacier meltwater in Antarctica - MAT-03 (megahit assembly) | ecosystem: Environmental > Aquatic > Freshwater > Ice > Liftoff... | reverse complement strand
CCGTCGCGGCCGCATCCGCCGAGTGTGGCAAGCCTGTGAACACGCAGGGCTGGTACGAGCCCAATCCCAAGCCCGCCCCCACGCCGCAGGAGGCCGCACGATGAGCGACGGCCCCACCCGCTACTACTTATACATCCCTGTCTGGGCCACGGGCCGCGCTCCACAGGGTGGTGGGTCGAGCAACTACTCGACGCCGTCGGAGTCTCCCGACTCGTCGTACAGCACGTATTCCACGCCGACTAGCACGCCGAGCATGCCTGCGAGCTATTCGACCACGGGCGATGTGATCTACACGACCGGTCCGGGTGGCACGCCGACGCTGACGTTCTATACCACCGGCGCGTTCACAAGCAACACGCCGGGCACGACGCACACGCCGTCGAGCACGCCGAGCGGTACGCCGTCGAGCAGCGGTGGCATGTCGTCCTCGGGAATGTCGAGCAGCGCAGGCTCCAGCGGCATGAGCAGTTCCGGCGGCGGAAGTTCCTCCGGCATGAGCTCTTCGGGCGCTTCATCGGGCATGAGCTCCGGGGCGTCCAGCGGGATGTCGTCGGGCGCGAGTACCGGCATGTCCTCGGGCGGGTCATCGGGTGGGTCCTCCGGAGCATCGTCCGGAGGGAGCAGTTCCGGCGGCGGTTCGTCGGGCGGGGGCGGGTCAAGTGGCGGCGGCAGCGGCCCGGGCGGCTCTGGTCCCGGAGGTTCCGGTCCTGGCGGTTCTGGGCCGGGAGGGTCGGGCCCTGGGGGAAGCGGGCCAGGTGGTTCCGGTCCCGGCGGCTCCGGGCCGGGTTCCAACTGCGTGCTGGTCGGGACGCCGGTGCGACTGGCCTCCGGTCAGACCGTGCCGATCGAGCGTCTGCAGCCGGGCGATCGCGTCGCGGCGCTCGATGTGGCGGGCCTGGATCGCGATGTTCCGTGGCGGGCGCAGTACCAGTGGCTGCGCCAGCGGGCCGAGGCGGTGCTCACGCCGGTCACCGGCTCCGTGGCCAGCGTCAAGATTGGCACGCACGACGGGTTCATCACGATCAACAGCCGCCTACGGCTCACGCCCGAGCACCCGGTGCTGCTGAGGCGAGGCGATGAGGTCGGGTTCGTGTCGGCGGAGTTCTTGTTGGTCGGCGACTATCTCGTGCGGCACGACCTCAGCGAAGAGCGCATCGAGACCATCGTCCGCGTCAGCGATCGCGTCACCACGGTCGCGGTTCATGTGCCCGGGCTGAACGTGTTCCTGGCCGATGGCGTGTGGGTGCACAACGACATGCCCGCGACGCAGGCGACTGGGTCGGGGTCGGCCTCTGGATCAGGGTCTGGTTCTGGCTCGGGATCAGGCTCCTCGAGCGGCAGCGGGTCGGGCTCCGGCAGCGGCAAGTCGAGCGGATCGTCCATGTCGAGCTCCGGAAGTTCGTCGGGATCGGGCAGTTCGTCTGGCTCATCGAGCGGCAGCGGAAGCGAGAGCGGCTCGGGCCCGCCCGGTTCCGGCTCGGGCTCCGGCAGCGCCCAGCAGTCCGTGGCGCTCGGGGCGTTCGGCGAAGGTTTCATCGAGGGTGGCATGGAGGGTGTGCCTCCAGCGAAGTGGCAGCAGAGTGGCGGGGCGTCGAGCAGCGAAGAGGAGGTAAAGGCGTGATCCCAAAGGTCATCTACACGGCCGACTTGTCCGAGTCTCCCGACCGTCAACGGCTCGCCGCGTGGAAGCACGCGTGGCAGACGCTGCATCCCGAGTGGGACATCGTCACGTTCACGCTCGAGACCAGGCCGCCCATTCTGAACCACGATCAGTGGCAGCAAACGCTCAATCTCAGCGAGCCCGCAGCGTCGGCAGCGCGGCTGAACCTGCTGCGCTACAATGTGTTGGCCCGTGAAGGTGGCGTGTTCGTCGATCCCGATCGCCTGCCGCTGAAGCCGCTCGATGAACTGCTCTTCGGGGTCGGCGCATTCTGCTCGACCATCGCCAGCCACGGCGCAAGCCGCCCCCACATGCTCTCACCATCGGTGCTCGGCGCGACGCGGAACCACCCGATGCTCTGGCACGCGATCCGCGATTTGCCGCACTCGGTGTTGGTCTTTCGCGGCGTGTGGGACCAGAGCGGGCCGGGGTTCTTGACGCGCGTGGTCCGCGAGCACGGGCACTTCCGCGATGTGGTGCCGTTCCACTGGGCGCTCTTCGAGCAGAGCGAGGAGGCCGAGAATTCGCATGGCGGCGCGTTCGGGTTCGTGCAGGCGAAGAGCGCGGAGACCGTCGCTTGAGCACCACCGCACGCACCACCTCGATCCCGCGGGTCCTGCACCAGATCTGGCTGGGCAAGGGCGAGATGCCCCTGCACCAGCGGCGATGGCGACGGCGCTTCGCCGAGATGAACCCGCATTGGGAGATGAGGCTGTGGACCGACGACAAACTGCCGCCGATTCTCAATCGGAACGCTTGGGCGGCGTGCGGGAACGTCGGTGGCACGCCAGGCTGTGTCATGCGCTCGGACATCCTGCGGCTTGAGCTCCTGTCCCGTTTCGGCGGGGTCTACCTCGACACGGACGTGAAGCCCATCTGTCTTCTGGACGAGATGTGCCCGCCCGAGGTCCGTGCCTGGGCGGCATGCGAGCAGCTCGACATCGTGTCAAACGCGGCGCTGGGGTTCCCGCCCAACCACCCGGCGATGTGGCACGCCGTCGCGATGGTGGAGGAGTCGTTCTTCGAGCGCCGGTACGTCGGTGATCAGGCAGGGCCGGGGCTGCTCGCTCGCGTGGTCACCAAGTATGACGACGTGGCGCTCTATCCGCCTGCGTACTTCCACCCGCTGGTTGGTGAGGTGAGGTCGAATCCGGACGCGAAGCACTTCCTGCTGGGAGCGCACCTCTTCGCGGGCACCTGGGTCGAGGCGAACCGGGAGCGGTACGAGGAAGTTTGGGCGGCAAACACACCCGTGTGATTCAGCGGGATCAGACGACCTCCGTATGCAAGCCCTCGATAAATCTGCCGTGTGCTGTCAGTAGAATGATCACCGGACGCCTGCCGGCAATCTCGCGGGATACCGTTTAGTTCCAGTCAGGGTGCGTTTTTCCTGGCGTGACTGTCAGAAAGCACCAGCCCCCCTGTATCTGTTCATGACTCGAAGACGTGTCTGAGTTGGCCACACCCATGAAACCCCACTGTAGCCCATTCCCAATCCCATCACTAGGCCCCAACGGCCCGGCTGGCTCATACGGAAGTATGACCGAAGCCAGTTCCTTTGATCCTACGCGTGCAACGCTGTTGCTCCGATTAAAGCCCGGACACGACGACCGAGAAATGGCTTGGAGTGAGTTCTTCAAGTTGTACGTCCCCGTCATACGCAGCTTTGCCCGTTCCCGAGGGGCTTCGATCGCACTGGTTGATGACGTCGTGCAGGAAGTGCTCAAGCGATTCTTCCAGGCGTCCCCGCAGTTTCAGTACGACCCCGCGAAGGGACGCTTCCGCGGGTACCTGAAGACATGCACAATTCGGGTGCTCTCAGACTTGTCGCGGACGCCTGTTTGCACGCAGTCCTCTGCCGAACTTCCCGACGTCGCAGCAAAGACCACTGAAGATGCATGGGACGTCGACTGGGAGCGTCAGCGCGCGAAGCTCGCGATGGAGACGGTCCGTCGTCAATATTCACGTCGCGCGGATAGCGCGGTTACATTCCGAGCGTTTGAGATGTATGCGGTCTTCGAGCATCCTGCAGATGCGGTCGCGCTCGACCTGGGCATCTCCGTGGCCAGCGTCCACGCGGCCAAATCGAGGGTTCTCATTGCACTTCGCAAGGCCGCCGAGTCACTCTCGGAAGTCTTGGATTGAGGTTTCCAAAGTCAGTCATATGAACACCACAAACGACAAATCTCGCTCCGCCTCAGCTCAGACTGACAACAGTGCAGAAAGCTCCACACCTGGTAACTCCCGCGCCGAGGAGTTGCTCCTGGCTTCGGCGCGTGTCCAGATTGCGGGCTATCGACTCGTATGCAGCCTCGGCGGAGGTGGACAAGGATGCGTGTACAAAGCACTACGTCACTCAGACGGTAGGGCAGTGGCCATCAAACTGCTGCATTCCGGTGTGTTTGCAGACGTCGAATCGCGGGCTCGCTTTGATCGCGAGGTCGCTGCGTTGAAGCTGGTTCGTCACCCAGGCGTTGTCGAGATACTTGATGACGGAGAGACCACAGACGGTCACCGTTTCCTTGTCACCGAGTTTGTCGATGGCCAGCCTTTGGATCACTTTGTGGCAAGCACGCTGGCTTCTGAAGACATTGCCGCGCGACTACGACTGTTCGTCCGCATATGCGATGCTGTAGACGCTGCCCATGATTGCGCGCTCGTCCACCGTGACTTGAGCTCTTCAAACGTGGTTGTCGACGCTCAAGGGCGTCCGCACGTGATCGACTTCGGGATCGCGAGGGCTGTCATCGATCCCCTAATAGGTTCATCGGCATCCATCACCGCATCCGGTGTATTCATCGGAAAGCTGGACTATGCCGCGCCAGAGCAGATACGAGGAGCGCCCCCGACCCCGGCAGCGGACGTGTACGCACTCGGCGTGATCCTGTACGGTCTCTTGTGCAACGGACGACTTCCCCACAACCACGGCGGCGGGACCATTGCACTTGCCCAGCGGATTTTGACCGAGCCACCGACGCCTATGTGCATTTCCAAGAGCACAAGCGTCGTCAATCATGGCGCACTTGAGCTAATCACGATGACGGCCCTGTCCAAACTGCCGGCTGATCGACCTCAGTCCGCGGGTGAACTCGGGCGCGCTGTTCTCGCCCAACTTCCAGTCCACGCCCCACCATCGACTGCTGGTGACAACCAGGCCGCCGGGGCGTTTGAATCACCGTCTCTTTCCCCAAGCATCGGAGGCACCGTGAACATCACCGGATATGAGCAGCGGTCAGCATTGATTGATTGGGCGAACGAGATTCGCGCCATCATCGCATCCCGTGGCGATCATGCGGGCGCTGCCCAGATCGACGCTGCCATCGAGGGGTATCGAGCCGATCGATTCACCCTCGCTGTGATCGGGAAAGCAAAGCGAGGCAAGTCCACGCTTCTGAACGCGCTGCTCGGCCGGAAGGACGACCTGGTGGCTCCCGTCGACAAGCTCCCAGCGTCGAGCGCGATTACTCGCTTCGGCTTCGCACCGTCCGAAGCTGCGGAGGTCTACTTCCGTGATGAGCGAAGGCTTCCAATTCCCTTTGCTTCGATTCGGGAGTACGTCACCGAGGAAGCAAATCCAGAGAATGCGAAGGGCGTTGCGATTGTCCGTGTGTCTGGCCCATTCGCGGGTATCGATCAGGACCTCGAACTTGTCGATACGCCGGGTGCGGGTTCGATTCACGAACACCACGACGCATTACTTCATGCATTCATTCCCGAAGCCGATGCTGTGATCTTCCTCGTGTCCGCCCGCATGCCGCTCGACGACTCCGAGCTCGATCTACTCAAAAAGATCAAAGCAGCAGACGTCACGAAGTTGTTCTTTGCGATCAACCGGATCGACGAGTCAACGACCGAGGACATTGAGGCCGCAATCCGCCATAATGTGCGGCTTCTGACGCAAGCGGGCATTGATCACGCCCACTTCCACAGGATCAGTGCGAAGCGAGCGTTCAAAGGTGACTCCGCCGGCAGTGGGCTTGCAACCCTCACTGATGACCTGCGGCAACATCTTGCACAGCACAAGGGCCGAGTAATGGCAAACCGCTTCATCCAGCAAGTCCTGGTCACCGCCGAGCCTGCCAAGGCTGGCTTCGACGCAGCACTGACGAGTGCTGAGCGAACAGCAGAACAACTGGCTGCGGATCTTTCCGGCATGAAAGCACGTCGTTCGACCATCGCTGACGACCGCAAGTACGCCGAGAAGACCTTCTTGAACAGTTGGGAACGCGCGATGCATGAGTTTGTCTCGGCACTCCCCGAGGCGCGAGACGCCACAGTGCGGTTTGCGTCAGAGCAGATCACAGACTGCCCGCTCCTCCAGCTCGGGTCGTTCACCAAGTCGCTCCCATCTGCGATCAGCGCCGAGGTTGAGAGACAGACGTCACCGCTTGCGAGTCGCTTCGAGAGCTCGGTTGCAGACACATGCGGACGTTTCGCTGAGACCTATCCGACCGTCCAACTGGGGGCTCCTGCTGCAATGATTCGGTCTCAAGGCACCGGCGGCATGGCAATGCCCGCGGTCGGCGGCATGGCGGCTGTTGCAACGGGCCTGAGCCTTGTGGGCGCGGGAGCGAGCGCTGTCGTCGCACCAACGGTGGTCACGGTCGCGGCACCTATCGCAGGAGTTCTCGGAACGGTCGGTGGGTGGCTAGGAGGGCTGTTCGGAGCATCGGCAGCAGGAAGTAGTCTCGGGGCTGGCCTTGCTACCGGAACGGCAACGATCGCGGGAACTACACCACTGTGGATCGCAATGTCGGGGCCGATTGGTTGGACACTCGCAGGGGTTGGCGCGGTCGCGATCCCGCTCGCGTGGCGTTCTTCAAAGATTCGGCAGAAGGACAAGCTGATAGACGTGACTGAGAAGGAAGTCGTGCGGCTGTTTAGACGGCTTGAGACCGAGAGAGTCCCCGCACTGCGTCGCATGGGAGATTCGATCGTGAAGGACCTGGCACTCAAACTTGATCGCGAGTTTGATCAAGTTGAAGCGGCTATCGCCGAGACACTGAATGCACGCCCAACCGACGCGCAAATGCGATTGTTGCGGGACACTTCCGTGCAGTTTGCTCGACTGGCACAATCACCGCCACTCATGCCTAATGCAAGCGAGGCGGGTGTCGCTTGAGTCGAGCGTCTCCAGGTGAGTATCTGCAGCTGATTGACGAGATGGCACTGCTCTTGCAGGAGTCGAGGCTGTTTCACGCGAAAAGGTTGCGGTCAACGGATTCTCGACCTGGTGCCACTTCGCTCACCGAACTCGACTTGCTGCTTCTGGATGGACTGGGAAAGCTCCAGCACTTGCGCAAGCGAGTGCAGGCATCCACCGATCGTGCTGTTGTCACGTTTGTAGGTCTGGGGAACGTTGGGAAGTCGACACTGCTCAATGCGCTGCTTGGATCCGACATCGCGCCGCGCCGAAATGGCCCATGCACAGCCGCACCGATTGAATTCTGCTATGGCTCCCAGATAAAGGTAGTGTCGATTCATGCCGGACAGCTCGAAAGACGCCAACGCTACCCGAACGATTCTGCAGCACTCCGCGAGTGTTTGTCGCAGCTCGCGGATGAAGAAGCGATGTCTGGCACAGCGCGGCCGATGAGAGTGGAAGTACAGCTGCCGTTGCCGCTACTGCAGTCGGGGCTTGTGATTGCCGACACACCCGGATTCGGATCGGCACAACATGGAGACTCTAAGGGATCCCATGACGCTGCACTACGAGAGTACCTCCTGACCGAAGCGACCCAAGTATTCTGGGTTGTTTTGGCCGAGCAAGGCATCGGCAAGTCCGAAAAGGCGATGTACGATGCGATGTTCGCGGAGGTATGTGACGACGTGCTCGTGACCGGGTCGGAAGACTGGGATGCCGACGAACGGCAGCGATTCCGAAAGAGGTTTAACACGTTGCTGTCGTCAGGCTCGAGCAAGAAGAGCCCGTTCTTTCACTTCGTGTCCGGACTGCGTGGTCTAGATGCGCGCAAGCAAGGTGACGAGGACGCGCTGGAACTCGCGGGCATTCCCGCGTTGGAATCACGAGTGCGGCAGATGGCCGAAGGTCCCGGGCGAGTCGCTGCGGCCGATGCGGGATTGATTCAGCTCGCAGAAGATCTGCGATATTGGCTCATGGCACTTCGTGATGTCCACGGTCGTCGGATTGATCCGTGGTGGCGTCCTGACAGCTTGTCACGATGGAGCGCAGTCAAGACACCGCTTCCTGTCCATAAAGCCATCACGGAGGCACTCCGTCCGCCGTCGCCCTCCACCGGCAGGTAGTGAACCATCATGACCAACAAGCTCCCTCTTGATCCAAAGCGTTTGAGCCCCTCAGTGGCCGTGATCGGCCTCCTAGGTGCCGGCAAGACGACGCTGGCGTGTACGCTGGGGAACCGCCTTGTACAACCCGATGCTAATGGTGTGCACCTCGTGCCGAGCGACCACAACACACTCGTTGCGGTGCAACGCGATTGGGCGCAGTTGCAGTCCCGAGAGTGGCCAATGACCACCCCGCGCGGCGCGATGATTGATCTGCGATGGAAGCTCCATGTAGGAAAGACCACCACGTGTGATCTCCGCATCGTCGATGTATCCGGACAGGATCTCTATCACATATTCGCGGAAGATCGTTGTCGCCTCCCGGAACAGATCGACGCCGAGCGAAGGCCAGTCTTCGAATACTGTCGGACTGCAGACATTGTGCTGTTCCTTCTTAATCTCGGCGACTTCATTGGAGAGGGCGATGCAAACGTCTCGATCAACAGTCAGGCGGCTATGAAGTCCGCATTAGACTATCTGTTGTCGGATGCGGCCAACCGGCGTGTGTGCATCCTTCTGACACAAGCTGAGCTTTACAAAGCCGAGGCAAAGGAACGGGGCGGCTGGCTGCCTTTACTGAGCGCAGCTGTTCCGTTCATCTATAACGCCCATCTTCGTGACAAGGCGATCCCGGTGTTTCCTGTGTCGGCCGTGTACGACACGGAGATTGTGAACGATCCTGCCACGGGGCCTCGCCGGGTGCCCAAGCCAGGATTCCGGTCGTTTGGGCTCGATAGCGTCATCGCATGGTTGGTGTCAAAGGTCAGGGGCGATCACAGCGAAGCAGTTCGAGCCGTGCGCCCCGTGCCCGTGCTTGTTGAGTGCAACGCGGAGTGGCGAGGCCTGCTGCAGAAGACGATGACATGGACCGGCGCGATCCGAAACGACGGCGCAGGCGGCTACATACGCGTGATCGCGACTGCTCAGCGACACGGGAAGGATGTCGAGCGACGCTTTGTGGATATCGAGTTGGAGGCAGGGCAATCGGAGGTAGTCACAATACGATTGACCGACACGACTGACAAAGACGGCAAAGACGGCGTGACGGTTGGCTGGACCCTTGAACCATGAATAAAGAACTAGCCTGTAAGTTGGCGGTTTATGACTACTCGCACCTGTCGCCAGACGGTACCTTCTGGGCGTGGCGACCACTAGTGGAGCCATCGAGCTTGCTTGAGACACTGCTCTCACTCGCCTCCTCTACTGGGGCTCTGAATGAGAAGCGCTCAGGCGACGGTCGATCCGGCGGCGTGTGTTGCACTGAAGATGTGGCGGCTGTGTTCCGCGTCCTGGATGGTGGGCGAGATGAGCGAAACCGACCGGGCCGTCGAGTGATTGCATTTCTGATCACTAGCCGATCGAGTCTGCTCGAAGCAGACCTCGGATCGCTGTTCGAGTCGGCAGCGTTCAATGAGGTCTCCGATCTTGCTTTGCGAGGCGGACGACTGCCTGATCGAGGAGCGTCTCGACTCGGGAGTGTGATCCGGCTGCCGCAGACGTTGCCGGGAAGTGTCAAGCGTCCGCGGCTCGACCCAGATGGTTGCTTCACGGTTGATGGCCGGGATGCACTCGCGAGCGTCAGCGATCTGATGCGCCAGTTTCCGCGGTCGGCCGTGGTTGCGGTCCACTTTGCCGTAACGGCAAATGGCTGTTCGGGACGTCTTTGTTCGCAGGCTAGGGCAGTGGATCCGCCAAGGTTCAAGGAGCTTCGAGACGCAGAGTTTCTGGAATTGGAAGATACGGGCAGGCCGACGTCGTCATCACCGCCGCGCGGCCAGGGAATCGTGAGTCCAACGGCCAGAACGGCACCGGTTGAATCACTTATCCGCAAGACTCTCGGAACATCGGTAAGGCACACTCTTGGAGCGTTTCTGATCGTCGGTTTCATCTGTTTTCTTGTTGGGGCGTTGGTCGGATTTCGAGTTGGCGGATGGAGATCTGCCCCAAATCCCGGCGAACAGACCGACGGCGCGGTGAAGCCGGAAGTCCCTTCCGCAAAGCACCCGACGACACCGACTCCACCTAAGAACCCTATCGATACCGATCGCAAGGACGAAACGAAGATAGAAGCCAATGGTCCGCTACCGGAGCCATCAAAGCCGAAGCAGGACGCCCCAACGCCTCCCGAAAAGGATCCACCGCGGGCTCCGTAGTTCCAACTGTCAGAAGCTTCCGCGAGAGCCGTATCTCCAAGAGTGCGGACGGTCCCGAAACCCATTGGATCAGGAGATAGGCATGCTTTTCGAGGTTGAAGGTGAACGGACGGTGGATGGCTCACGAGTCAAGGCTCACGTCAAAGCAGAGTCACTTCGAGCAGCGGTCCAGAAGGCGACGGATCATGGAGTCCTGGTCGAGGTGGCACGGCCTGTGGCGGGTGAGTCGTCGTCGAATGGCGGCGTTGCTACGGCACGGACGTCACCACGGGGTCCAACGTCGGGCGGGCGTGTGCAGGGCCAGCCAGTGTCGGAGCGTTTCGTGGCCGGAACATCCGTACCAGGTGTTCCCACATTCAACCCGGGCCAGTCGGTAGCCCCGTCGCAGCGCTCGGTGGGATCGCCGCCTGCCACTTCTGGGGCGAGATGGGTTGCTGTCGCTGTTGCGCTTTTCGTGGGCGTTGGAGCGTTGGCGACGTTTGGCCCACGCGTGTGGAATGCCGCGCCACCTTCGTCGTCACCCGCACGCGCCAGCGTGGCAGAGGAGGCACCCCAAGCACCTGTCTCTGCGGCTCCGGCGATTCAAGCACTGCCCCCAAACGTGGTCCGTGCTGATGATGGCAAACTGACCCCGGCCCCCGGCTACGACTGGGTCTCTGCGACCGAAGGACAGTTTGATGTTCGGTGGGTGCCCGGTCGCCGTCATCCGAGCTTTGCAAAGATATCGGCGTCTCAGACGGAGGGACGCTGGGTTGCTGACGCGGGCTATCAGTTCGTGAAGGAAGGCAGCGGAGAAGTTCGCTGGACCCCGGGCGTGCGTGTCGCTTCTCTTCCCAACATCACCGCAGCCGACGCAGAAGGCACATGGCTCGCGGATCCGGGATACGAGTTTCCTTCAAAGGACTCGCTGACCGTTCGATGGAGTCCGGGACGAGCGCATTCAAAGATTTCCCACCTTGTTGCTGGCCCCGCTGCTGGCAACTGGCACCCAGCACCGGGTTATCGCTGGGTCCGACCCGAAGACTCGTCAAGTATGGAAGTCCTCTGGGCACCCAACATTCCGCACAGCTCGTTTGCAAATGTCATCAGCGGAAGCACCGAGGGGAAATGGCGACCCGCATCAGGGTATCGATTTGCGAGTGATCGACCTGAGGACTGGACCGTCGTCCGAGTTGGACCGTCTGACGAACAAGTGAAGTCGGCCCTGGCAAAGGTACTGATTGCCCTTGTGAGTCATGAGGCAGCGCAGCCAAAAGAGTCCGACGGTTTGGGCGAAGTTATCGTACGGGAGTTTGCTCGGAAGCTCCGCGACGAGGCAATCAAGAGCTCGCTGACCGACCTGTTTCCGGGAGAACGGCCAGCTGCCTTGAATGCGGCCGCGAATCTCATCATTCTCGGGGCCGAGGGACGCCTGACGGCGGATAACTGGCTCTCACAGAACACGAAAGACGCGCTCGTTGAGCGGCTCCGAAAGCAAGACCCCGCTGCGGCTGACGCAGAAGGCCTCGCCGAGTTCGTTGGTCGCGTCATTGACTCATACGACGCGAGACGTCGCTGATGTGCCGGTCGGTGCTGCAACTCGGAACGAGTCGATTATGCTCGCTTCAGCGGCATGTTCCTGAATCCGGAGATATCGATGAAAATGGCTCACGCTTTACTCAGCACCATTGGCATTCTCGCCGTCTGGATGGCAGGCGCCATCTACGTGCATCCCGCTATCGGTTACGCCATCTTTTTCGGAACAAGCATGTGGGCCGGGTGGGATGCCCACCGGATGGGGCTCTCTCGCTACAAGCTTGGAGGTCCCACGAGTGTTGCCAGCACGGTACTGGGATGTCTACTGCTGTGGGTGGTAGTTTTCCCGTGGTACCTGATCAACAGAGGCAAGATCCGGAGCGGTAAGGCGGAACGGAAGGACGGACGCACGCCGCCAGCCTCCGTTAGCGAGGTTCGAATGAAGTCATTTCAGGTGACAGGCGTGCAAACGGTCGATCGCAAGTCTGTGGAAACTGTCATCGAGGCAGACACCGCAGGCGAAGCGATCGCACTTGCTGAAGCGCGAGGTATTGAAGTTGGTATGGTGACTCAGCGTGTCGATCAACGCGCTCGACCACCAGCCGACGATCGGCAACGGCAGAGTGTGACAGCTGGGCCGCGGGACAATGCGACTCAAGTGGGGATGCACCAAGCCGCGCCAGTATTCGGTCGAGTCGTTTCAGGTACGAGTGTTCCCGGCGTTCGCACTGTGATCACCGGAATGCCGCCTGCCACACGACCGCAGCCCAGTGCCCGTACCCAGGACCTGCACAGCGCCCAGGATCGTGTGAACCGGGGGGGCGGTGTCGGGCCGAGGGTGTTGGCGAGTCGCACGTGGGCGGCAATGGCTGCTCTCGCAGCTATCTCGGTCTTGGTCGTCGAGTGCATCTTGCTCTTCACGGGTGGCCAGACCAGCTCGATGCGAATGTCTCCCAGCCTTGGACCAGTGCTCAGGGACCATTCATGGCAACTCGATGATGATGGTGGCGCTTCGGACGGCGGGCTTTTCGGCGGCAATAAGTTCGCGGTTGGTAATGTGTGGACGTTTACTCAAGACGGCAGGATGTACTCCGGGTATGGCCCAGATGGTGGTGGCATTATGGCTCCCACGCCAGGCCGCGGGACTGACTGGAGTATCACGGACGATCAGTTGAGTGTCAGCGGGCGAATCTTCCGGGTAAGTGCCGAGGGAACCAGTGTCACTTTGATACAAACGAACACACCCAACCGCCGCGAACGAAAGCCCACTGTTCAAGACCAACCCGGATTGCAGATCGATCTGAGCGGGATGTTCGACCCTCGTGATGCGTCCACACCAATGCGCTTCACGTTGGTAGAGCGAAAACTCCCTTGGAAGCGTTACCCGGCTCGCCTAGCACTCTACCTCTGCGGGGTTTCCGTTTGGCTGATCCCAATGGGAGGGTTGATCCTTGGTCGAAAATGGGGGGCCTTCAGCCGGCTTAGTATCACTCTCAAGGTTGCCATGTGCATCGCTGGCCTTTCGATTCTGCTGGTCACACTAATCACTTTCGCTGCTCGCGCTGCGACACGGCAAACCACGACTTTCGAGTCCGATGCATGGCAGGCACCGATGGTGCTTCTTACCCTATATGCCATACTCTGCATCCTTGTTCTGAGCATCATTGTGGCGGTGCGCTGGAAGAGGCCAACACTGACTTCAGCGTGACAACAACGTGCTCCGGTCGAGACCAGTTCCTTGATGGCCGAGCCGGGGGCTGGGTCAGTCGGACGAGCCGCGATCACTCGCCGGGCGTGACCCGGACCGGCCTGTCGATCTTCGAACGGAGGACTTCTTTCTCAGGCGTCAGGTACTCGATCCGGTCTCGCCAATCGGCCCGGGTAGACCCGGCCAGGACGTCGGGCAGGCGGCGAAAGATGTTGGGGATCGCTCGAATCGTCTGGGACAGCCGGGCCGTTAGAACGCCGAAACACGAGACTCTGAGACTTGGTCCCCCAAAGCGGCGATCCAGAAGCGCTGCGAGCCCCGTCCGAATCTGACGACTCCAACCCCCTGCGACTTGTCCGCAGCGAAAACTGGGGCTCTGGCTCGGGGCGTAGGGGCATCGAGCGGGCGGCGGAGGTTCGGCATTTCCCGTATCGTCCGGTGCCGACGGCTACGCCCCCCCCGGCTCAGAATCGGGGTTCCGCTCCGTCCCAACTCATCGCGATCTGCTCGATTTGGCTCGTCTGCTGACGCCCGGTCGTCGCGTGTCAACCGGCCATTTCAGGCCAACTGGCCACATTCGCCAAAGAGAAACGGTTCGTTGCGGTTGTGGATACGGAGTTACGACGCCGCGGGACAGATGCGCCAAGAGCAGCAGAGTACCAATGCCGCCCGCCGCTACACGCACGATGCGTGGGGGCGGCTGGTGAAGGTCGAGAGCGTCAACACCGCGACGCAGGCCGTCACGCCCATCAGCACGCACCGGTTCAACGGGCTGCACTGGCGCATCGCCAAGGCGTGGCACGCCCAGCCCGATGCCCAGAACAAGCCCGACCGCAAGACCACCTTCTGGTACGACGCGGCGTGGCGGGTGATCCAGGAGAATCAGGTCGATCAGGTCAACGAGTCCGGCACGCTGCAAGAGGCCGTCATCCAGCAGTTCTGGGGCGTGCGGTATATTGATGACGCCGTGGCGCGGCTTCGGCTCACCGGCGACGGCACCGGCAACGTACAATTCGGCTCCCCGGAGGACCTCGCCTTCCAGCTCACCGACGCCCAGTTCAGCGTGATTGCCGTAGCCACGCCGGGTAAGCCGAGCGTGGTGATCGACCGCATCGCCTACACGCCCTATGGCGAACCCACCCGCACGCTACGCTCCGACGTGAACGGCGACGG
>Ga0105046_10010361_pt1 | contig 14517 bp, 16 predicted proteins | sample MAT03_FD_78385 | JGI IMG/M metagenome (GOLD analysis project Ga0105046, IMG submission 78385) | Freshwater microbial communities from Lake Fryxell liftoff mats and glacier meltwater in Antarctica - MAT-03 (megahit assembly) | ecosystem: Environmental > Aquatic > Freshwater > Ice > Liftoff... | reverse complement strand
GTGGGCTCCACGGATGACGCGGCCCTGGTCACCGCCCTCTGGGAGTTGGTCTGGGCGGGCCTCGTCACGAACGACTCCCTGTCTCCGTTGCGGTCATACCTCGGCGGGCCGGCCGCGAAACGGCGGATCCCGCGGGCACGCTCGTACCGCGGGCGCTCGTTGGCGGTGGCGCAGTCCGGCCCGCCGACCGGGTCAGGGCGTTGGTCGCTGCTCCCCCTCGCCGAGGGCGACACGACGATCAGGGCCAAGTCGATGGCCGAGCTGCTGCTCGAGCGGCACGGTGTGGTTACTCGCGGGGCGGTCGTGAGCGAGGGCATCCGCGGCGGATTCGCGCTGGCCTACAAGGTGTTGAGTGGGTTCGAAGAGACCGGACGTGCCCGTCGCGGGTATTTCGTCGAGGGGCTCGGCGCCGCCCAGTTTGCGACCGGGGCGACAGTCGATCGCCTGCGCAGCTTCACGGTGGATGCCGAGGCCGAACCTCGGCTCGACGCGGTGACACTCGCGGCAACCGATCCGGCGAACCCGTACGGGGCAGCGCTGCCGTGGGTCTCGACAGGCTCGACCGCCGAGCCGCTCAAGGTGGGCGAGAAGCGCGGCCACCGACCCGCACGCAAGGCCGGCGCGCTCGTCGTGCTTGTCGACGGGGCACTCGCCCTGTACATCGAGCGCGGCGGCAAGACCGTGCTGACATTCGGTTCGACGGATGCGGTGCTCACGGTCGCCGCGAAGAGTCTCGCCACTACCGTGCGTGATCGCATCGGCAAACTGCGTATTGAACGTGTGGACGGTGAGTTCTCGATCGGCACGGCACTCGGCGCCGCACTGATCGAGGCGGGTTTCGCACCGACACCCCAGGGGTTGAGGCTGCGTGCCTGAGGGAGACACCGTCTATCGTTCGGCGAAGAACCTCGCCCGGGTGCTAGACGCAACGGTGCTGACGCGATGCGACATCAGGGTGCCGGCCTTTGCCACGGTTGACTTCACGGGGCAGACGGTAGACGAGGTGCTCAGCCGCGGCAAACACCTGCTCATGCGCATCGGGGATCATACGATCCACAGCCATCTCAAGATGGAGGGTTCGTGGCACATCTATCGCCCCGATTCGAAGTGGTTTCGACCCGAATGGCAGGCCCGCGCGATTCTCGCGAACGACCAGTACACCGCGGTCGGGTTTCAGTTGGGCACCCTCGACATCGTGAGGCGTGACGACGAAGACTCCGTGGTCGGATACCTCGGCCCCGATCTTCTGGGCCCGGACTGGGATGCCGACCGGGCTCTTGCCAACCTGCTCGAGAACCCCGACCGCGAGGTCGGGCTGGCCCTGCTCGACCAACGGGTGCTGGCGGGCCTCGGCAACGTATACCGCAATGAGCTCTGCTTCCTGCGGGGAGTACTGCCCACGACTGCCGTCGGCCAGGTCAGCGAGCCAGACAAATTGATCCAGCTGGCCAAGCGCCTGATCGAGGCGAACAAGGATCGAGCGCAGCGCACCACCACGGGAAAGCTGCGCGGCGAAACCAGCTGGGTCTATGGCCGCGAGCACAAGCCGTGTTCTCGCTGTCGTACGCGCATCCGTCATGCGGAGTTGGGCGACACTCAGCTGCAGCTACGCGATATCTACTGGTGCCCCCACTGCCAACGCTAGGCGAATAGGTTCGCAGCTTTCGATAGCTCAGGCACGCCCGCGTGGTGGCGCTCAATCGATAGGGTAAACAGGAACTTATTTCGAGGAGCAATCATGACTGACCCCACTTACCCCACTGCCGCCGCGGCTGCCGCGTACCCCGCCCCCATCGAGAACGTCTCGCGAGGCACGCTCTTCGCCCTCGCCGCAATCCCGTTCGCGATCATCGCGTTTGCGATCGTCGCAGGCTTCGGGTTTATCAGCGGCATCGTCGCCGTCATCGTGCCGTCGATCGCGGGCTGGCTTTACACCAAGGGTGCGGGTGCTCCCCTGAGCCGCAAGGGCTGGGGCTCGTTCATCCTCGTCTCGGCCGCAGCGGTGGTGTTGGGCACGCTCGCCAGCATTTTCACCAGCGCCTATCAGTCCTACACGAGCGTCGGCGGCAGCGGACTGACCTCCGCCTACTGGACCGCGGTCGCCGGTCGCTTCACGAACGGCGGCGCCGACCTGTTGTTCGCCCTACTGATCGGAATCGGCCTCGGTATCGCCGGCATCGTGGTAGTGCTCCGCGGCGGCGGCAAGTTCGGCGCGGCGAATTCGAATCGTCTCACTCCCGCCCAGACTCAGGCACTGGTGGCGGATGCCACGGCAGCCCCCATCCCGGCAGCGGCACCGGTGGCACCTCCCGCCGCTCCTGCTGCCAACCAGCCGTCACCCGGCGTGATGCTCAACGGCAAGCCCATGGATCCCAACGCGAAGTAGTTACCGCGCGCGCCGCGCCGCAAAGAAGAAGAGCAAGCCGAGACCCGTGGCCAGACCGAGACAGACCAATAGCGGCGCCGCGATCATCATCACCTGCAGCGTCACGTAGTCGAAGTCCGACTGCGTGTCGGCATAGAGGTCGCGCAAGCGCGACAACAGCACAAGCCCGCCACCCACAAGCAGCACAGCGGCGGCGGCGAGCGCGATCACAAAAGGGTTGATGCGGCGGTCGGTGTCAACGTCCAACGCGGGTTCATGCGCTGCCGCATCGTCGAAGAATGCGCTCGAGGATGCCGCCGCGCGGGCCACCACGGGTGACTCCGGTTGCACGGCGCGAGCCGGGGGAGCGCCGATCACGGTGGGCTTCGCCGGTGCGGTCGGCACGGATGCGGGAGCCGCGGCATCCGCCGGCCCCTCAAAACCACGCTGGAAGGCGGGGCTAAATCGCGGATCGAAGTCTCGGTTGTCGCTCATCGTGCTCCCTCGTTGGGCTACCGTGCCTCTTCGAGCCTACGAGTTGGTGATCCAGACGAGGTAGCCGAGCCACAGGGCGGGAATCGCCAGGATCACGACGGCGATGGCGATCCACCCCATCGCCTTACCGGACCGGCGCGGCCTTCGAACTGCGGCGATGCCGAGCGCGAGGCCGGTAAGAAACAGAACAGGAAAGAAGATCAGGCCGACGAGCGCGATAAGGCCGTAGCCCCACGCCTCGGCGGTCGGCGCCCCACCGACGACGACCTGCTGGCTGAGCACGACCCGCGACAACACAACAAGCGCAAAGAGAAACGGCAGCGGGATCGCCACGGCGATGAGGGCGAGGATGCCCCAGATCCGCCCGGGCGGGTACCGAACACTCGTGATCGTCATAGGCGCAACTTTACGCGTATGGCTCGTCGACAATTCCGACGAAGCGGCTGCCGATTTCGTCGATCTCGCGGCGGGAGTGCCCTGGTGCGACCGGGGGAAGTTCATCAATGCCGTGGTGGTCACACGTCAACCAGGTGAAGGCGGGCCACCACTTCTTGGGACGGGCCGACTCGCTAAAGCCACACACGTTACACGTCAATTGCACCCACACGGGCTTCTTCCCGGTGCGATTCGCCCACGACTGCGCGAGCCACGCGGGCGGGTCTGCGCGCAACCCCTCAACGTCTTGCTCGGAGATGCGCCCGGGTAACCCGTGGCGGCTGGCCATCTCAAGGGGAATGTCGAGGCGCAGTGCGGCCTCGCGGCGGGAGATCATCATCGCCGGCGACTCTACCCTCCTGGGGCGCACGCGGGGCCGGGCGGCCCTCGCCCCACGGGCGAAATTCGCGAGACCCCGTCACGAACTGCAGGGTCGCCGCTCTATATTGAGACGACACTTATGCCCCACCCCTGAAAGAAGTCCGTGATGTCAAACACCCCGCCCGTTCGATCTCTCGGAGCCATCTCGACGAGCCGTATCGAAGCATTCAGTGATGGGGTCTTCGCGATCGCCACTACCCTGCTCGTGCTCGAGATCGCGGTACCGCGCGTCGAGGAGGGTGAGGATCTGTTCGTAGCGCTACTCAACCTCTGGCCGTCGTACCTCGCCTATCTCGTCAGCTTCCTGACGATCGGCATCATGTGGATCAACCACCACTTCCTGATCGGCCTGTTCCAGCGAGTCAACCGGCCGCTACTCTTCCTCAACCTTGGCCTGCTCGCAGTGGTCTCCTTCATCCCCTTCCCCACCGCCGTACTCGCCGAATACCTGCCCGAGGGCAGCGGACCGCAGCTGTCGGCCGCGACAACTCTCTACGGAGTTGTAATGCTGCTGCTCACGGTGATGTTCGCGCTGCTGTGGCGTCATGCGGGTCGCGCCACCGATGAGCTTCGCGACGCGGATGCCACGCGACCGATCATCAGGCGGGCGCTCCGCTTCACCATCGCCGCCGCATCCGCCTACGTCACTGCGATCGTTGTGGCCGCATTCGTGCCGATTGTCGCGCTCGCCCTGTTCGCGGTGGTGGTACTGCTGTTTGCCTTCGGACGCCTCGCGAAGTAGCCCGGGCTAGGTGGGCGTGTCCGGGCTGGACGGCTCGGGAACAACCTGCAGGCCCCCGGCCGAATTCGCAGATTTCGTGAGGGCCTCGATCCAGGCACGGTTAACCGCCGGGGTGCGGCTGCCGAAGTACTGGAAGGCGAGCGAAATGTTGGGGCTGATCCAGATCGACGACCTGCCGTAGCCCGCTCGCTGCTGGTCATCCCAGGTGAACGCAAACGATTCGCCGCGGCGCACTTTCGCCCAGATCACCACCTGCAGGTGTGCCAAAAGGCGGTCCTCGAACGTTCCTGAGAGCTTCGAGTCGTACGTCAGTGTGCCCACGACACTCCTTTCGCTGTACGAGCATATCTGCGTAGCGCGCGGTCAGCGCGTAACGAAAACCACCCGGTTCTTGCCCTGCCCTTTTGCGGCATACATCGCATCGTCGGCGATACTCAGCAACTCCTCACCCGTCGGCACGGGGCGCTCGTGCGGCACGTACATCACGACGCCAATGCTGGCCGTCACCGGGATGTTCGCGGGCACTCCGTCGATGGGTTGCCGAATCGAGTCCGTGATGCGCTCGGCGATCGTTTCCGCCGCCTCGCGATCGGCGTCCGAGCACACCGCGACGAACTCGTCGCCACCCCACCTACCGACGGAATCCACGTGTCTCACCCCGTTCCGCAGGCGCGCCGCGACCTCGCGCAACACCCGATCGCCGGCGCCATGACCGAGCCGGTCATTGACCAGCTTGAACCCGTCGAGGTCGAGGAAGAGCAGTGCCATGGGCGTGCCAGCCTGGTCGGCGGCCTGGATGGCGGACGCCACCTCCTGCGACATTAACTCGCGGTTGGCGAGGCCCGTGAGCTGGTCGTGCTGCGCGATGCGCTCGATCTCTTTCTGCAGTTGGGCGCGAGCCAGAACCTGGGAGGCCTGCCGGGAAAGCGCGTAATGCAGGGCGAGGGTAGCGTCATCCAGCAACCGATCGCGGCTGAAGAAACACGTGAGCACACCGTGCGGCGCCCCACCGCGCACCAGCGCGACGAGTGACATCATCTCGACCCGCGCGGAGCGCATCGCGGCCGCGACAGCGAGCGGTGCATCCGACTCTCGAACCACCTGCACAACTCCGTCGGCGTTGAGGGCAGTCTCTTGCAGCCCGGCGAAGTCGCCGGAATCCAGATCCAGAAGCAAGGTGCTCCCTCCCGCGATGCGCAACTCGCCCGACTCGTCGATCAGCGTGACTGCGGCACCCAGTGCGAAGAACGCGTCTGCCGCGCTGGCCGCGAGCGCTTCGGCCACATCGTCTTCAGAGAGGCTGGTGGCGAACGCTCCCGAGGCATCCTGTAGCGCACGCACTCGCTCTTCCGAACTCTCCGCCAGTCGGCGGGCGGAGACCAGGTCGCGCTCGTACTCCTGGCGCTCGGTGGCGTCGAAGACGGCGATCAGGATGCCGCGCTCGTCCACGCTGGAATTGACCAGCACCGGCATGGCTGGTCCGTCCGCGCACGCGATGCCGAGCGCAACCTCTCGCACCTCGCCCTGCAGCCTCAGCGCTGGAAGGTGTCGTGTCTCGTAGAAGATCTGACTGCCCTCGTCGAGAAACTGGGCAAAGTTCGTTCCGACCATGTCGTCGGATGACCACCCCGTCCAGGCGAGAAACGTGTCGTTAACGTTGAGTACTTCGCCGTCGAGGCCCAGGGCGAGAAGGCCGCAGGGGGCCGAGTTGAACAACTGGCGGTAGCGGGCATCCGGGGTGATCATCGCAGCCAGCCGGTGATGCCCTCGGCGAGTGCGGCGAGTGCGGACAGCGTCGGGCAGTGCCCCGACACTGGGAGCAGCACCAACGTCGGGCCGGTGCCGCAGAAGCTCGTCGCCAGTTCTTTCAACGCACAGTTCCTCTTGAGAACTCAGATAGGGCCGAGTTCCGATTGTCCCACCGTCAAAAATACCGTGACGCCGCACAGCGACACAGCCCATTTTCCCCTGTTACTTGAGGAAGAATACGAGGGTCGTGCGTGAGTATACGCAGGGCTGGCACAAGCGCAACACTTTTTCGCCTCGTTGACCCGCACCAGTTATAGACGGAGCATGGATCAACGGGTAAAGGAGTCACGAAGGGTGAACGACATGCAACTCGCCGCTGATCTGCGTGACGCGGTTTCCCGGGGTGAAGTCAGCGCCTGGTTCCAACCCCAGGTCGACCTCGCGACTAACCGCATCGTCGCCGTTGAAGCGCTCTGCCGATGGAATCACCCCGAGCGTGGCATGGTGCCACCCGCGGTGTTCATCCCGATCGCCGAGGAGTCTGGCCTCATCCAGGAGATCGGCCAGTTTATGGTCGATCAGAGTTGCGCGGCGGCCGCCAAGTGGGTATCTCTCGAGCATCCGGTCGCGGTTTCGGTCAATGTTTCACCGGCCCAACTTGCCACGTCGGAGTTCACCGACCGGCTGGCGATCGAACTTGAACGGCTTGACCTTCCACCGCGAGCGCTCACCATCGAGATCACCGAGTCGATGCCCATCGAAGACATTGCCGTCGTCGTCTCGCGCCTGGATGAATTGCGGCGCCTTGGGCTGGGCATCGCCGTGGACGACTACGGCGCGGGTCACTCGTCGCTGGCACAACTCGACAGCCTGCACGCAACCGAACTCAAGATAGACCAGTCGCTGGTTCGGGATGACTCGGTCGAGACCCACGAGTTGCTGGCGGCCGTCATCGAGCGGGTACACGAGTCGGGGCTGCAGGTGGTGGCAGAGGGAGTCGAGACAGCTGAGCAGCTTGCACACGTACGCGAACTGGGCTTCGATCGCGCGCAGGGCTACCTGATCGCCAAGCCGATGCCCCAGGACGAGCTCGAACGGCTGCTGGGTTAGAGCAGGTCGTCGTCCAGCAGCGAGTCGAGCGACTCGGACTCGGCGGCGTGGTCGCCGCCCACATCGATCTGGGTCCAGGCAACGGGCATCCCGGGCGAAAACAGAATGTCGATGCCGGGGCCGGAACGCAGCGGCGGAATGTTGACGTAGTCGCCGCCCGACTTGATGGCGTCGAGAATCTTGGCTTTCAATTCCGTTACGGGCTCGGGCAGAAAGTAGTCTTTGCCATCGACGGTTAGCCGGTTCACGATCGCCAAGCGCAGTCCTCCTGAACTGTACGGTGAGTTCTTTCAGGCTACCCCGTTGGGCAACCTAAGATTGCTTCTCATGGGCCAATTGTTGTACGGGTCTCCACCCGAGGTGTTCGAACTTGACGATCGCGCTCTCGCCCACCTGCAGATCGTGACGATCGCCAAGCTGCGCCGTAGCGAGAGTTTTGCTTTCACCGTGGATGGCGCCAAGGGCGCACAGTCGATGGTCTGGATTTCGCCGTCGAGCACTCTGCAATTTCGGTTAAGCTCCGCCGTGAACCAGATCAACCGCACGTGGCTCGATCAGCTGGTCGAAGCCGCCAACAGCGCGTCCGGCCTGAAAGTGCTTCCCGAACCGGCCTAGCGCTGCGGTTCGTGTTGCGCTCGGGGCGGGTGCGGGTGCGGCGGGGCGGGGCGCCGTGAACCTCGGCCTGTTCCGAAATGACGGACTTTCGCGGCATCCGGGCCCCAAACTGGCGGCCGGCGTGCCCCGACCGTGCAAAACTCCGTCATGTCGGAAGGGGAACGAACAGCCCGTGGGCTGGGCCACTGGGTGGGGCGGGCCGAACTGCACGAGCCCCCCAAGCGCACGCCGGCCGCGGCAATCGGCTACGCTCCCGGCACTTTCACCGTGAGCCCGCCCGCGTCGATCGTTACCCGAAAGCCGACGGCCTCGCCGAAGGGGTCGCCGTCCAGCTCGATCTCTTCGGGCTTGCTCAATCGTGCGGTCACGGATGCCGCTTGCCGAAAGTGCACCGCCTCCGACTTCAGCCCGCTCACTCTCTTGCCCCAGGGCAGGCGTCTGACGACCCCGTTCTCCCAGAAGATCGTGAACACAACCTCGAACCACCCACGAATCGACTCAGGCTTGAGCACCACGATGTCGAGTAAACCGTCGTCGACTACCGCGTCGGGCAGCAACAGGATATTCGCGGGCAGCAACCCGCAGTTGCCCACAATGATTGCCTGTGCGCGCGCCGAGTGAGTGCGATGACCGTCGAACGTGTACTGGAGCCGGAGGACCGTCTTGTCGCGCATCACCACCCCGAGTGCTTGCGCGTAGGCGAGCCAGCCCACCTTCTTCTTGAGCTCCGGATCGGTGTTCGACATGATCTGTGCGTCGAGCCCCGCGCCGGCCATGACCAGGAATGCATGATTATCCACCGAGCGGTCGGCCCGGCGGATCTCGATCAACGCGATGTCGATCGCGCGGTCTGATCCGCTGAATGCGGTGGCCAGGGAGTGCGCAGCATCGTCGAGTGTGAGTGCAAGGTTACGAGCGAGCAGGTTACCCGTGCCCGACGGCAGAAGTGCCAGGGCGGCATCCGTGCCCCTCAGCACTTCGGCGACCGCGCGAACTGTGCCGTCGCCGCCGGCAGCGATAACGACGGATGCCCCCGCATCGAGTGCCTCGCGGGCGGGCCCCTGCCCGGGGTCTTCTTCACTGGTGGGCAACCAGACCACGCGCCACCCGGCGGAGCCCGGTTCTGCCTCGACGGCCCCCTTCAGCGCGTCGAGGTCAACCTTTATCGGGTTGTAGATAACGGCTGCCGTACGAGTGGGTGCGGGATTGGCCATGCTTCACGGTAAGCGAGATCGGTGACGTGGCGCAGGGGCTTGACGTAGCCGACAGAAATGACAATGCGGCGATACGCATCCCCTTGTGGCGCGACCGCTCTCACGAAGGTCGTTCAGTCCATGGTGCGATCCGAGTTCGTGGTCGCCGTAGACACGGAGACGCTTCGCGCGGGGCGGACGGGACCTGCGGATATCCGCCCTCCCGCACGCTTACAGCTCGGCCGGCCGACACCCCAGCCGACGACCCGGACTACTCCACGGGCGTCGGCTGAGAAAGCGGGCGCGAGTGTCATCCGCTGTGTCCGATCAAGACGTGGTGTTGAAGCAGGCGACCACGCACGGCGTCAGGGGCAATGCGCATGTACACGAACGGCTCAGTGGGCACCCACGGCGGAAGAGCCTCAAGCGCCTCTTCCCTGAAGATTCGATCCACGTCGAGACTGACCGCGCGCCCCCTTACGACGACGCTCCAGACCCCGCCCTCGGACTCGGCATCCACTTCGAAGACGACATGCCGATTGTGGGCGAGTTCTCGAAGTTTCGACCCCTCCGCGGTTCGGAACACAATGGTGTGATCGTCACAGACATAGTTGACCGGATAGATGTCCGGCATGTGATTGTCGCTGAGGCCCACGTGGCCACGGTTGCGGCCGCCCAGGAAGTCCCAGCTCTCGGCATCCGACAGTTCGACTACCGGGCCCTGCGGCGACCGGGTGTTTTCGGTCAGCTCGTGCGCCATTGTTAGATCAGCCACGGCATCTTCTGCACGAATGCGAGCTGCTTCCACTGGCGCCCGAATCCCCAGGTGTCGCCGGCGGACAGTGCTGCGACGACGATCAGGGCGAGGGCGTAAATGATGTGGTAGTCAATGACGGGGTTGTTCGATGCGGCGTTTGCACCGAACGGCCACTCGGCCAGGTACATGAGCACCAGGATCACAGTGCCCGCGACAGCACTGACTCGCAGGCCGATGCCAAGCATCACGGCCACGCCGATCGCCAGCATGCCAATCATGAACAGAACATCGGATGCCGGGCTGGCAATTCCCGCGAAGAACGGCTTCAGAGGTCCCACGACCGCATCACCCTTGAGGAATCCCTGGCTGGGAGTTCCCCCGTTAATCCAGGCCCGCTCGACCGGCGTCGAGAAGCCCAGCCCGAACGTCTTGTCGAAGAATGCCCACAGAAAGATGAACCCCATTGACAGTCGCAAGATGGACAGCGCGACGCGTCCGGTGTGAGATCTCACCAGATCGGCCTCGGTGGCGACCCGACCAGCGGGCGCTTTCGTTGCTGCGACCGGAGGGACGGTGATGGCTGGAGATGTCATGTTCTTTTCCTTTGTCGATGTGGTGGTGATCGGTTGTGGTGCGCGTGGGTGAAAAGCGGGTCAGGGCAACGAACGGGGAGCAGAACGAATCGGCGACCACGGTGTCATGCGGTGCAGTCACCGTGACCATGGCGGACCTTCACCGAACAGTTGATGAAACTGGGAACCCAGACAACATTCGGAAGAGTTCGGGAGGTCATGACCTCCCTGCGCCCAGAGTAGCCCTGCAGACCCCGCTACTCCTACCGTTTTTCGTTAAGCGTCCGTGCGTCGGCCCGGCCGCCGATTGCCCGCAGGGCGGCAAGAATCGTTGCCAGATCGACGACCTCCTGCAGAAGCGCACCGACTGTCGCGGGGATCACCCCGAAAGCGGCCACCACCATCAGGCCCACACTGACGACTATTCCGAGCCAGATGCTCTGCAAGGCGATCCGCACGGTGTCGTGCCCGATCTGCACCGCCAGCGCCACACGGTAGATGTCGTCAACGAGGATCACGGCATCCGCTGACTCGCTCGCGGCGGTGGCTCCCCGGGCACCCATCGCGATACCCACATCGGCGGCCGCGAGCACCGGGGCGTCGTTGACTCCGTCGCCCACCATGATCACGGGGCGTTCGGTGATGTCGCGCATCGCGTTCACCTTGTCGACAGGGAGGCATTCGGCGCGCACATCGGCAATACCCACCTCGGCCGCGATGTGGTCTGCTGTCTGCTGGGCGTCGCCGGTGAGCATCATCGTTCGATGAACGCCCAGCGTGCCGAGTCGGTCGATGGTGGCCCGCGCGTTGTTCCGCACGCTGTCGCTAGCCAGCAGCGCACCCGCGAACCGACCGTCAATAGCGACGTACACGGCTAACTCGCCGGGTGCGATCGAGGCGCGGCGGGCATCCGGAGCAATCTCGGCAATGAAGGCAAACTTGCCCACCACCACCTCGCGATCGCCGATTCGCGCGCGGATGCCGTTGGTCGCCTCCTCGCGAGCCCACTCGGCCTCGGCAAGCGGCAGGTCTCGATCGCGCGCAGCGGTGATGAACGCGGCGGCCAGCACGTGGGAGGAGTACTGCTCGGCTGAGGCAACACTTGCCAGAAGGTCGTCCGGGGTAAAACCGTTCTGCGGCTGAATCGCCGACAGGGTCGGGGATCCGTGGGTAAGGGTTCCGGTCTTATCGAACACCGCCGTGCGTGCCGTCGCCAGCTGCTCAAGAACGCCGCCGCTTCGCACGATCACACCATTGCGAGCGGCGCGGCTCATGCCCCCGATGAACGCGACGGGCGCGGCGATCAGTAGCGGGCACGGGGTGGCAAGAACGACGACTTCCGCGAATCGCACCGGGTCGCCCGATAGCCACCATGCAACACCGGCGAGAGCCAGGGAGAACAGCGTGAACGGCACGGCATAGCGATCGGCCAGCCTCACAACGGGCGCCTTGCTCGATGCCGCAACGGCCACGAGCGCAACAATCTGCTGGTACTGGCTGTTTCCCGCCGTCTCGGTCGCCAGCACCTCGATCGCGGACTGCCCGTTGATCGATCCGCTCAGCAGCGAATCCCCCGCCCGTTTCTCGACCGGCACGCTCTCGCCCGTCAGCGATGATTGGTCGACGGCGGCGGCATCCGTGCGCAACGTTGCATCAACCGGTACGACTTCGCTGGGGCGCACCAGCAAAACATCTCCCGGGCGAACCTCCTCGACCGGAATTTCGACGATCACGGGACCATCCACCCGGTGCGCGAATTGCGGCGCCCGGGCAAGCAGAGCGTCGAGCTCGCGCTTGGCGCGGTGGTTGGCAAAGTGCTCAAGGGCTTCGCCACCGGTGAGCATGAGCACCACCAGCAGTGCGGCAATGTACTCGCCCACCAGCACGGTGGCAACGATCGCCGTGACCGCCAGGATGTCGAGACCCCAGTGGCCGTGCAGAATGTCGCGAACCATCCGCGCCGCCTGCCACGCGGCTATTCCCACGGCATAGATGCTGAAGATCCACTGCACGGCCGCACCAACCCCCGCGAGGGCCAGCACGGCGCCGAGGAGTCCCACGACGAGAGTCAGCGCGACGCTCCAATACTGAAGCACAAGGCTCACGCCCGCTTTCCACCGCGGTGCCACCGTGCGCTCAGATATTGTCGGCACCGGTGTCGTGCACACTGTCTGGACGGGCTCCCGAAGAACCCCACGCCCACTGGGTCACCTCGGGGATGTCTTCACCGTGCGCGCGGGTGTACGCCCGCGCGCGGATCCGGGAATCCTCCATGTCCTGGCGCAGTGCGCCCTCCCGCTCGGCGAGGCCCGGAACGCGGTCGAGCACATCAATGACCAGTTGGTAGCGGTCGAGCCGGTTCATCATCACCATGTCGAATGGGGTCGTTGTGGTGCCTTCTTCGATGAACCCCCGCACGTGCAGGTTTGAGTGCCCGTTGCGCTTGTAGGTGAGGCGATGGATGAGCCACGGGTACCCGTGGTACGCGAAGATCACGGGCCGGTCGGTCGTGAAGATCGCGTCGTACTCGCGGTCATTGAGGCCGTGCGGATGCTCGGTGTCGTTCTGCAAGCGCATCAGGTCGACCACGTTGACGACGCGCACAGCCAGAGATGGAACGCGGCCACGCAGGATGCTCGCCGCAGCCAGCACCTCGAGGGTTGGCACGTCTCCCGCGCAGCCGAGCACGACATCCGGTCGCTCGCCCGGCGTCTCTGTGCCGGCCCACTCGAGCAGGCCGAGACCCCGGGTGCAGTGCTCAATCGCCTCGTCCATCGTCAGCCAGTTGGGCGATGGCTGCTTGCCGGCGACAACCACGTTGACGTAATCGACGGTGCGCAGACAGTGGTCGTAGGTCGACAGCAGGGTGTTCGCATCGAACGGCAAATACACGCGCACCACCTCAGCCTTCTTGTTGACGACGTGGTCGATGAACCCCGGGTCCTGGTGCGAGAGTCCGTTGTGGTCCTGACGCCAGACGTGCGAACTCAGAAGGTAGTTGAGCGACGAGATCGGGCGGCGCCACGGGATCTTCTTCGACGACGACAACCACTTCGCGTGCTGGTTGAACATCGAGTCGATGATGTGAATGAACGCTTCATACGAGTTGATGAGCCCGTGCCTGCCGGTCAGCAGGTAGCCCTCCAGCCATCCCTCGCACTGGTGTTCGCTCAGCATCTCCATCACTCGTCCGGCGCGCGCGAGATGGTTATCCTCGGCGTCGATGGGCCACAGCTCGGCGTTCCACTGCTTGTCGGTGGTCTCGAACACGGCCTGCAGTCGATTGGATGCCGTCTCATCAGGACCAAAGATCCGAAAGTTGGTGGGGTTGTTCGTGATCACATCGCGAAGCCACCCGCCGAGCACCGCGGTCGCCGAGCTCGTGGTGGAACCCGGACTCGGAACGCTCTCGGCATATCCCCGGAAATCGGGCAACCGCAGATCCCTGCGCAGCAGGCCGCCATTGGCGACGGGGTTGGCACTCATCCGGAGGTTGCCTTCTGGCGCCAGGGCTGTCGCCAACGGCACGGGCGCGCCCGCCTCAGTGAACAGTTCTTCGGGTCGGTACGACCTCATCCACGTTTCGAGTATCTGGGTGTGCTCCTGGCTGTCCCGGGCGTTCACCAACGGCACCTGGTGCGACCGCCAATTGTTTTCGGCCGGATGCCCGTCGATCTCCTTCGGGCAGGTCCACCCCTTGGGGGAGCGAAAGATGATCATCGGCCAGGCCGGCCTGCCGTCGAGAACTCCGGAAGCGGCATCCGCCTTGATCTGGGCGATCTGGTCGAGCACCACATCGAGGGTCGCGGCGAACCGCTTGTGCACCTCGATGGGATCTTCATCGTCGAACCCGCCAGAGATGAGGTATGGCGTGTGTCCGTAGCCGCGCATCAGCTCGAACAACTCCTCCTCGGGGATGCGAGCGAGCACCGTCGGGTTGGCGATCTTGTAGCCATTGAGGTGCAGGATCGGCAGCACCACCCCGTCGTGCAGCGGGTCGAGAAACTTGTTGGAATGCCACGCGGTCGCGAGAGGACCGGTCTCGGCTTCACCATCGCCGACAACCGTCGCAACCAGCAGGTCGGGGTTATCGAACGCCGCGC
>Ga0105046_10010360_pt1 | contig 14517 bp, 10 predicted proteins | sample MAT03_FD_78385 | JGI IMG/M metagenome (GOLD analysis project Ga0105046, IMG submission 78385) | Freshwater microbial communities from Lake Fryxell liftoff mats and glacier meltwater in Antarctica - MAT-03 (megahit assembly) | ecosystem: Environmental > Aquatic > Freshwater > Ice > Liftoff... | reverse complement strand
TCCGCGTGACAAGTAAACAGGGCCGGTGTAACCAAAGTTCTTAACCGCTGCGAGATGATCCGCAATGGGCTGGTGCGTCATGTACCCTGTCGTAAAAACATGAGGAACCGACGATTGGTATCGACTTGCAATAGCCCTGGATTTGGCTAGATGAAGCTCAATAAAGCTGCGGTGCCTTCCGCCCCACTTAAAGAATGGATGAAGTCCTTTTACGACACCTGCACCTCCGGTCCATCTGCTTCCCACTCCTGCCGCAAGTGTCACGACTGCCGCTTCACCATTGGCAATAGCTTGTTCACCCAATTGCAGAATTCTTGAATCGACTTCGCTTGTTCGCATGTCGATAAAATCGCTTGGCCTAACATCTTCAATTGTCGATTTTGATGAGAGTCGATTCTGCGCAAGCCCTAGCCTACCAGCTAAAAGCTCCTCACGAATTTGCTCATGTGCCTGTCGGTCAAATCCGTTCGATTTAAGCATTTCTTTGAGTCGGATTACGCCTTCGCTTTTACCACTCTGTTGCGGTAGCAGGCGATCCAAAAGCCAAGTCGATTCGGTTTTGCCCGTGCGTAGTTTCTCGCTTAATCGCATCAGTTCGGCTTGTGATTGCTCACTCAAGTCCCGCATCTCTCGTTTAAGCCATTTAGGAGCCACAATCGCGTAGTAACTCTGAGGCATCGTGGCTTGTTCACCTTGAAGTAGCGTTGCCCACGAACCGCGTTCATTGATTTCGAAATCATAGACGACAGGATCCATTGCGAATGGAAGACTTGTCTGCAATGACCGTTTGGTTTCAATCAGTGTCGCTAGCAACCACTGCCTTGCTTCGCTTTGAATCGTAGGGTCAAACAAGAACCCCATGCCACCACCCGACATTCCGCCGAGCATCCAAAACCCCCAGAATTTATCTCCGTATTGATTCTTGCATTTTTCGATCAAGAGGTCCGTATAGCGATTGGTACACCAGGGAATGATGGTTTGAAGTGGTCCGGTGAAATTACGTGTCGTCAGTGCTCCCAACTGACGAATGTCTCCTGCTTCTAAAGCGGCCGAAATTTCATTGAGAATGGAGATAGCTTCTTGTCGAGCAGTCCATTCCTTTTCGCCACGTATCAAATACTTTTCAGTTACCATCTCCAAAATCGGTCCGACGTTTTGGGCCATGCCGCCGTAAATCAGGATTAAGCTGTTTTCAAGTTTTTTACGTGCCGCTTTTGGAATTCGATCTTCATTGAAGTGCGTATGTTGCGGCATCAGCCTTCCGCGGCTTACTCCATACTCGGGGTCACCAGGCTCTGCAAGGCATCCTTCGATGCGTTTGATCCCAGGCCAAATACCGCCCGAGTCTTGCCAACCGCCTCCAGAGCCGCCAAGCCATTCCCCAAGGATGGCTCGTGCGGTGATCAGCCGGCGGTCGGAGTCTTGTAGTCCGCCTTCGAGCGTACTCACTTGACCTGTCGCTCGCATCAAGGCCGAGATCAATGAACCAAGTAAGTTGGTAGAAACCGCCAACCTTGATCCTTTAGGAATGTTGTTGACTTGACTAACGATTTCCAATCCTAGCCCGCTTCGACCCATTAGCGTTTCCAGCAATTCACTGATCTTGCGGTGGCATCCCTCCATTGCAGGTGGCACAACGCCTGAGGCAATCAAGGCTGCCTTCAAAAGTCCCAGATAGTCCTTAGCGAAGTCAAAGACATCGTCAATCTCGGTCAATTCTGCTTCGGCCCCCAAGTCGACACTCACCAGTCGCAACACTGGGCGATCGATCACGCGAACGTATGCTTCCACGGGGGGCCGTGGCGCTTCATCGCGACCGTACACGCCGAGATTGATGGCCGCATTGATAACTTGAGCCCCTTCAGGATAGTCCATACCCAGAAAGAAAATGTCGCTCCACCCCGAATGAGAAAAGTCCATTCGCACACTAGTTTTTTCGACTAGAACAGGCATGGTTCTAGTAGTCAGATCATACTCCATTAGCCTTTTAGATAGTCGCAACGGATGATCTTCAGGATGTCCAATACGAAACATCCACTGATTGCCTCGAACCGTTCGAACACTTTGACGCACTTGATCAGCAAGAGTTTGAAAGCCCATTTGATAGTAGGCTTTCGCAAGCCCACTCGTAACGGCTAGTGTCGGGCCATCTTGTTGCTGAGCTGTCAGCAAGCTATCGATTGCTTCGCCAAATCGGCGTTGTAAAATGTGATTGTAGGCCGCGTGTTCAAGAAGTCCCGAACGCGACTCAGAAATCTTTCTCGGCAGAAAGTATCTATAGATGGCAGAAAGATAGAAGAGTGCTCGAACGCGATGATAAAGGTTGGTTGACTGTCGGCGAAACTGGTCCAGTCGCTCCGCTGCTTCCAGCAAAGCGGCACTGTCTAAGTCGCCGCACAATGACTCCAACGATCGATGTCGAACCGCTTCGTCTTCGGAAAGAATCGTATCAATGATCATGAGTGACTGGCCGCACTGCTGGGCTGCTGGGCTAGGAGTTCAACCAATTCTGTAAGTACTCGATCGCGGTCAACCCCTGAAAGCGACAAGGCGAGCTGGGTGCTGAGTAAACCATACTTCACCCCCATGTTGTAGCGTGTTCCTTGGATTTCATAAGCAAGATAACGCTCTCGTGACGCAACTTCAGACATAGCTTCCGAAAGACTGATAGGTCGATCGAATCGTGAAGCTAGTTCCTCCAAGACGTTCATGACACTTTTTGTAAGTACATGCATTCCGAAAAAACAAAGATAAGTTCCGCTGCGGAAGCCGGACACTGTTAAATCTTGTTCCGCTTGAGTTGGTGTCGGTTTTTCGACAACGCGTTTGACCTCATACAACCGTTCGTGCCGAGGTAGCCGGCTACCGGCAATCGTTCCAAAGTATGGAAGCATCGATTCGCGAGTCGCTTGGACCGCTGAAACGGGACACTCTTCCTCAGTCGCTATCTTGATCAACTGCTCCGCGCACCGTGCTTGAACTCGACTGAGGTAGAGATGATCACCAACAAGGTGCAGGAAGCTATCGTCTCCCACAAAAGCTTTCGCTCGAAGTATCGCATCGCCGTATCCCTTAGGCTCCGCTTGCGGGATAAAGTGAAGTCGATCTACATGCTTGCCCGCAGCATATCGATAAGCCTCTTCATCCGAGGGTCGAATAATAATTCCAACCGCTTCAATACCAGCTGCATCGACTTCTTCGACGATCATCTCCAAGGCCGATTTTTCGCAGCCGTCGCGATCAACGAGTCTTTGAAGCGGAAGCGATGTTTGGCCAGGTCCGGCGGCAGTGATAACGGCTTTGTTTATATGCATTCTCGACCCAATATCCTGAACAGCAACTTGGGCCCACCATCTCGCTGCGCCCATGTGAAATCTATACGGACGTTTAGCATAATCAAGGAAAATAGACACGTCCAAGTCTTTGCTGACCTTCGAGGGTCCTTAAGTTTCGAAATTTACGATGGAAGGGCAACGGCTATGCCTTTGACGGCTTTGCGGGCTGGCTTACAATACACTGCGACTAGGAGGCCTAGATTAGTGACGGCTCTTGGGTTTTCTGGAATTTACGATATTTTGGTTTTGGGAAGTTGAAAATATGAATCGATGGCTTTCAGCAGGTATTGCACTTGTTTCACTCGTAGTTGTTGGCGGTTACTCTGTCGTCTCTAAAGCTCAAGAACCCACAACTGTTGCCGCGACCCCTGGTCCGGAGTCAAATAAGCCGGATCAACGAAAATTTGTTGAGATTATCACCAGTCAAGGAAGCATTATTCTGCTGCTCGAGTCTGAAAAGGCACCTGTTTCGGTCCAGAACTTCTTAGACTACGTGGAGAAAGGGCACTACGAGGGGACCGTTTTTCATCGTGTTATTAAAGATTTTATGATCCAAGGAGGCGGTTTCCCTGCAACGAATTTGCGGAAGGAAAAGTCAACTGGGCCAGGAATCAAGAACGAAGGGGGAAATGGACTAAGTAACCAACGATACACGGTCGCGATGGCTCGAACAGGCGACCCTAACAGTGCTACCGCTCAGTTTTTTATCAACACCAATAACAACAACGATCTCGATCGCAAGAAATCTCAAGACGGTTATGGCTATGCTGTTTTCGCGAAAGTAGTCAAAGGAATCGATGTTGTTGATAAGATTGCATCGGTTCCAGTACGAGCGTCGGCGAATGGTCCACCTGGTGACGGTCCGAGCGAGCCAGTCACACCCGTGATCATTCAAAAAATCCAAGTCGTCGTTCCAGTTGCAAGCCCTCCTGTCGTGACGGCACCCTAAGATGACAAGATCCTGTCGTCTCGACACATTCTAAAATTTATTAAACTGTTCGTTCCTTATAAAGAAAGCAACTTAGTGACAACCGCAATCCTCAAAACATCCATGGGTGACATCACTCTTTCGCTCGACGAAAAAAAAGCCCCAATTTCTGTTGCCAATTTTCTGCAATATGCCAAAGACGGCCACTATGACGGGACTATTTTTCATCGTGTTATCGACGGCTTTATGATTCAGTGTGGTGGCATGACGGCTGACATGAAGCAGAAGAAAAACCGTGGCGGAATCAAAAATGAAGGAGGTAATGGCTTAAAAAACAAGAAGTACTCGTTAGCCATGGCCCGGACAAGCGTCCCTGATAGCGCGACATCTCAGTTTTTTATTAACACCAAAGACAACGGCTTCCTCAATCGAGATCAATCTTCAGACGGTGTTGGATACGCAGTGTTCGGCGAAGTCACCGAAGGCCTTGATGTCGTGGATGCTATCGGAAAAGTAGCCACAGGCAACAAGAGCGGCCATAGTGACGTCCCAACGACTACGATTGAGATCCTTGGTGTTACCATCGTGGCTTCAGAAGTCGCTGAGTAATCTTCGCTGAGTAATCTAGCGGGCATGGCGAGAGCCGCCCGGTAAGTCACGGAAACTCGAAAGTTCATTTCATGTGGGATATAACGAGACTTCTCGCTCAACGCCACCTCAACAGATAGATGTAACCCTCCCGAAGCGTAGTTTTGGGAGGGTCGGCGGGCAACAGCCACGCCGGGGAGGAGTAGACGTAGTGAAACAAAAAAACTTTACGCGGTCAAATCTCTCCCTCCCCGAAAAATTCGCTTTAAGGCTTGTTTTTCGACCCTCCCAACTTTGTCGGGAGGGTAACATTAGTGGCGATCATCGAGATGTGTCGATAAAACGCGGCAAAGCCGCGTTTCTCTAATCAGGTGGCTTGCGATACACCCGCTACATTTGCAGTTCAGCCAAAATCTTAGGACAGGCTGCTTCAAGCATATCGAGAACATACTCGAATCCGTCGTCACCACCATAGTACGGATCGGGTACATCGATCGGCCAATCATCGCCAAGATAGTCGCTAAGCAACTTTAGCTGACTCGATTTCGAATCGCCAAGAGCGTGAATGGCACGAAGGTTGTCCCGATCCATGGCGATGATTCGATTGAACTTCTGAAAGTCTTTTTTGGTGATCGTTTGTGCCCGACTGTCCAATTCGTAGCCTCTATTTTTCGCTGCAAATCGCATCCTGGCATCAGCCATCTTTCCGTCGTGATAACCGCCGGTTCCAGCTGACTCAATATGAATCATTCCTGATAACCCCGTCCGCGATACAAGTAATCGCATTATCCCTTCAGCCGCTGGGGATCTGCAGATATTTCCTAGGCAAACAAAGAGAATCGACGTCACGCCAGTCGAGGTTGCCCCACTGAATTCTGTCAGTGTTTCGAAAGAATGCTTGCTATTTTTTTCCACGGAGATGGCCCTTTTCCTAGATTCATCCGTACGTTTTAGGCGATAAAATAGTTAAGATCCAAACAATTTCATGATGTTTGGGCAAATTAGCCAAGTTGGTCTTTGATTTTTTGTCGATGGAAGACAGAATGCATGGAGGAATACACATTAGGTAAATTCTGACAGCGATTCCATTCTTTCTTTCTTTCATCATTTTTTTGCTCGACTTGAAGGCTTAAGACGCGATGGCAAAACCCTATGTTGTCGGTGAATGGGTAGTGTATACGAGAGAAAAATACAGTCCATCACCAGGTCCTCGAGCGAAAAACGTTAGCCCCGCTCTGCACGGTGAACTCTACTCGTACGAAGTTGACAAATATTGGGCCGTTCGCGAAATTCGCAATCAAATGGAAGTGGTTCTTGAGACGCGTCGCGGCAAGGTACATGCAGTGTCGATCGGCGACTCTCGACTTAGAAAACCCAGTCTTTGGGAGCGTTTGTTCTACTCGCGTCGATTTCCTAACTCAAGAACGTTAGACACGAATGGGTTTACTGAAACGAGCGGGTTTACTATGGGCTCAAGTCCCGAAGCGAGTACCAAGTGACACTGTTTTCTCAAATTGCTACGTTTCACTGAGCAAGTTTCACTGAGCAATGCTTAGATTTTGATGAGCAATTTTTGGCAGTTGATTGTTAAAGCGGTTGCCTGCATCCTTCATCCATCCGATAGCCTTGCCGTTATAGGCTGCGATGCACCAAGGACTTTGAGTGGGACTTGCCGCATTCCTGTCCGCTGAAAGGTTGTTTCCATCCTGAGCCTTGGAAATTGCCTGGCCCATCAAGTAACTTTTCACTTCCGTATCGGACAATTCAACCAGACGAAAGTGATTGAAGTAGTGGTTGTTTGCGATAGCAAGTGCGTACTGAGGTTCCCATCTACTGCCAAATTTCTGCAGCAACTCAGGCCAACGCGTTAGCCAAATCGCATCATCAATGAGAACATCGTCAGCGATCGCTGTAATCCGGTCGCCAAACGACTTGGCTCGCAATCGTGTTGGCAAACCATATTGGCCTAGCAAACAAATTCCCTCTTCCCCGCTGAGGTTGCTCGGTTCCGAACTTTTTCTACGTTTGTGCTTACCGGAATACTTAGGTTCGGTTGTTCTTGTAGTTGATACAGCCTCACCAACCAATCTCAGCCCAGCAGCAAAAGCCCCTGCAGTCGCATCGCGATGAGGCCAAACGCGGTAGCAACCTGGGCTAATCGATGATTGCCAATTCGAAAGATGCTCAAATCGAATTGGCTCCAATTGTCCTGGGAATTCATTCATAAGAAAGTCGACCTGTGACTCATTCTCTTCCACCGCAAAGGTGCATGTCGAGTAAACTAGTCGCCCCCCTGGCTTCAAGAGTTTTACGGCTTCAAGCAGAATACGGCGTTGCCTAGCAGCACTATGATCGATATGCCGTTGTTCGAACGCACTGTAATCGTGCTTGTCGCGTGCGACAAGAGCTTGCCCGCTACATGGGGCATCAACAAGTACGGCGTCAAAGGTTGCTGGGAACTTTTCTGCGACTTGTGCTGGATCGCAATTTAGTGTTGCATATCGCAGATGCCCCGTTCTGGCCAGCGCGTATTCTAAAATTGGGAGTCGAGAACGAATGGATTCATTTGCAAGAAGCCATCCTCCAGCGGACTTCTCGTAATCACATTCCGAAAGTGACTCCAGAATCGAAGACGCTTTGCCTCCAGGAGCCGCGCAAAGATCGCAGATCACCTCGCCGGGTTGAACGTCCATTAAAGCTAGGGCCAACATGGAACCGGCGTCTTGAATATAGTAGTCGCCAGTCACATATTCCAAAAACTGCGATGGCCGGATCGACGAGGATTCCACGATTCGGCCTCGAGAAAACCAAGGGACCTGGCTGGTCATCATCGGGGTTGTGTCGAAGAGTTTCGATGGTCTGAGTCGAATCGCTCTAGGAGGATACTTTGCGAGGCTACTTTGGAAGCGACCAATCTCATCTGTTGGTAGAAGCCGCTCAACAATCGAAATCATTTAGTTTCTCGATCGTTTTTTTGCTAACTGCAAGGTACAAGTCTGCAACTTCAAAGCTGGCGAGTCTCACTAGATGATTGAGTTTGCAATTCGCGTTTTTTGCCTCGCAAGCTGAATGCTTACGCTACTTATTTATCGAACTATCCTAAGTGCCTGCTGCGACCTTGTCCGAGTAGTTGGAATTGACCGCGTCGTAGTATCTTGTGCTACCAGCGTAATAAGCACCGCGATAGTAGTAGCCATATTCATTGTAATACACGTTTTCATCCATGCCGTTCACGACGACGCCGATGACGTTCGCATTCACCATATCTAGGTGCTCTTTTGCTTTACGTGATGCGAGCATAACACCTCGACGAATCCGCAAAACAAAAAAGACTCCGTCGACGTGGGAAGCCATAGCTGTTGCATCTGCAACTGGCAAAACAGGTGGAGAATCGATCAGGACGTAGTCAAATTTTTCTCGGAGAGATGCAATCATCTCATGGAATTTACTACCTGAAACGATTTCACCTGGATTCTTTGGACGCCCTCCAGTGGTAAGTAGCGTAAGATTTTCTTGCAATTCACTTGAACGCAAAGCCTCTTCTAGCGTGACCTTTCCATCAAGGTAGTTAACCGAGCCCGGTTCAAACTGCACGCCAAAGTATTGCTGTACTCGCGGACGTCGATAGTCAGCATCAACCAAGACTACTTTTTTACCCGATTGAGCCAAAGAAACGGCCAAGTTACAAGTCGTCGTCGACTTGCCATCACCTGGTGACGGGCTAGTAAATAGGAAAACCCGACCATTCATCTTCTGAGCAGCAAACATGATCGCTGTCCGGGCCGCGCGGAAAGTTTCCGCTGCCGGACTGTTGGGTCTTGACGCGGCAACCAGCATTGGCGAACCAGCGAACGAAGGGTCTGGTTTTCCTCGCTTGATATTAGGGACCTTGCAAATTACGGGAGCTTTGAGATTGTTGTGGATATCGATAGGCGTTCGGTATGAAAGATCGGACTGATCAATCAGCACGGCCAGAGCAGCGCCAAGCAGCGCACCAGCTAGCGTACCCAGCCCGATATATTTGATGAAAAGAGGTGCGATCTGTACTCCAATGGATGCATTGTCGATCAAACGAACTTTAGTCGAATTGAAGTTGGACGAGACGATATTGATAGCTGATAATTTTTCAAGCAGCTGCGTAATTGCAGCTCTACGGTCTGCAATTCGTTCCTTCAGGACGTTCAATTCCGCCATGTCACCAGCGATCGTCGACGCTTGCTCTTCGAGCAATGCTGCGTTCTGATTGAGCTCTGCAACTGTAGTCTTGTGTTTGTCACGCAATCGAACCAAATCTGTTGCATAGAGCCGCACCAGCTCCGAGTCTTTCTCTCGTGCTTTTTCTTCCTGGTTTCCGTCAGAGACTTTGGAAGACACTATGCTTGTTTCAACTGTAGCATAAAGTCGGTCAACAGCTGCCTGAGAGCGATCTCTTTGCTCTCGCAGCCCTTCAATATCCGCGTCAATTTTAACAACCGACTGATGTTTGGATCCCAAGGTTTTCAATAGGTTCGTTCTTTTTGCTTCAACCGCGACCAGATCTGCCTCGATTGCTTCGAGGCGTTGTCTCTCACGTGAAGCGGAACTACGTGTTTCGGCATCCATGAAGCTCATGTCGAATTCCTGAGATTGGAATTGATTCATTTGAAAGAATTTTTTCGCGTCCATGACCGCCAGCCGAATTAGCTCTGGGCGAGACGAATCCTTCTCCATTGCCTGTCGCACCTGTTCCACTAGAGCCGTGGTCTCACGCAGTGCTGTAACAGCTTTCTCGCGCTCCTCTTTAATACGACTGATATCATCTGAGAAGGGATTGATCCATGAGCCTCGTTCGTTTTCGGCCGATAGATTCAACTTTTTAACCAACTGAAGATATCTCTGACTTGAAACATCTTGATCACTTTTCAGTTGCTCTTGAACCTTCTCCAAAAGCATGACGGATTCTTTACCTGCCGCAGCATTATCTTCTTCCAAGATCGACAAATATGCTGAGTAGACTTGGTCTAGAATCACACGACAGTCATCAGCGACTGGGCACTGGCAAGTGATATTGATAGAATCAGATTCGCGTTCCTTATCTGCAGATTGAACTTTAATCATCTGGCTCAAAGCAGACAAAGTAAACGGTACACCTTGGAACGAATCCAATTTCTCCAAGTTCCCATTTTTTATTGCCGCGGAAAGGATAAGTTCGCTAGAAATTAAATTGATTTGCTTAGGGATAGAAACGGTCCTCTGAACGGTTTCTCCATTCACGATGCTCGGTGGCGCTTGATTCCAAATCATAAGCCGAACTGACGAAGCAAAGATTGGTTTTGCCTGGGAATAAACAAGGTAAGCAACCCCCGCACCAATCATCGCGAGCAGGATAACAACAAATTTTCTACGAAGTAGGGCACCGTAGATATCGATTGAAGAGCTGTTTACCTCGGGGGGCTGATCCCCATAGCCGTAATTGCCATTTTCGTATGCTGGAGGCCCATGTCCATAAGTAGGCAAATTTTCGCTAGAAGGACTTTGAATAACGGACATAAATAAGTTCGATTAGGAGAGTTTTGGCAAAAGAAAAGGGGATATTCATCATTCCGAAGTTATCAAATTATAACGCCGCGAAACACTTCTGACGATCAAAAAACCTAGTCGCCTTACTTCTCCTTAAATAGATATATAGTAACTTTAAATCCCCTTGTGACTGCTTCTACTTTTACTTCGATTTGGCCTCATGCAGCTTGGCTAAGCCTGGTTGATCGAGTTGCTTATACATTTCCGCAAGCTTTCGATGAGCCACTCTAGCGTCAGGCATTCGTGGCAAAATCCTCTGGTATTCCGTAATCGCTTCCTCAAGCTTGCCCTGCTTCATCAGAATCGTTGCCAAAGTATCGCGAAACGACACGGTTTCTGGGGCATACTTTACCGCCGAGAGAGCGAGTTCCATGGCTCGGTCGAGATCTGGCTCCTTCGTGTGAGCTACCATCCAAGCAAGATTATTCGTGACGACAGGCAAATTAGGATTGAGCTTGTAGGACTGATTCAAATGGAATTCTGCTTTCGAAGCGTTTCGTTCCAATAAATAAATACTGCTAAGTGCAAAGTGCGCGAGCCCAGCCGACTTGCCTTCACTAATCATGGCTTCCAGCATATCGCGAATTTTAGTTGCTTCTGAAGAATCTCTTGCCCGCTCATAAAGGGTTATCATTCGGTTATAAATTTCAATATTGTTTATATCCAGTGCGATCGCATTCTCGATGTACTTCATTTGAGTAGCTAAGTCTTCGGGATCATTCTGAGCGACCCTGTCGTATCGAACAATGAAGAAGCTGGATGCTTCTCGTTTCATTTGGTCATCGGGATGGAGCCGAACCCCTGTAACCACAGTGCTCTCAGCCGCTTCAATATTGTTCATCCGGCTTTGAACGAGCGCTAGCATCAGTCGTTCTTCTCGCAACAACGGGTCATCGCCAAGTCTTTTCGAAAAGTATTTCTCCGCAGCTCTTAAAGCTCGCGACTCCCCCGGTTCGTTTCCGGTTCTTTGGTACAAATCTGCTAACCCAATGTAAATTTTGGGATCCATCCTCGCAGCTATCTCGAAATGCTTCGCGGCCTCGCTTGGCTGATTAACTGTCAAGTAATAATTTGCCCAAAGTTGCTCGATTGCAACGTTTGGCTCGTCGCCGCTGTGTTCCAAATGCCACCGAAGTTTTTCCAGTAATTTATCGTCTGGACTCTTACCCGACTTGCTGGCGACCGACAACGCTTGAATACGATGAGCGGCTGCATATCCCGGAATATCGTCAGGTGCTAGTCCTTCGACAATCTTTGTGGCGCGTTCCAATTCCCCCGACTGACCCAATGCGATTGCGAAATCAAGTTTGGCTTCCGAAGCTATTTTTGAATCGAGACTCATCAGACGGGTTCCGATTGATTTGGCAATGCCATAGTCCTTCATCGCCACCGCGGAATGCAGCCTACTACGATAGCGATCTCGAACCTTGTCAGATGCGAATAGTGTGTAAGTAACAGAAGCAATCGTCGCGATGAACATCAAGATGGCGGGCGAACCCAAAAGGAAAGCATTGCGAGCTTTCGGGCTTAGCTGGGCTAGGGTTAACGGATAAGACAGGATCGTGAAGAAAGCGGTCCAGAGCCAGTAAGGAATCAGGACCGGCAGCATTAAGACGGTTTTCCAATAAGGCCTTGACGGAGAGTCATCATTAGGAATCCGTCCAACACCTCCCAAGGACTGCAACAACAATTCGAAAAGTTCGGAGATTCCTCGCAAAAGTCCGAGGATCCATCTAAACGGTGCAAGCAGGAAATCCATATGTCTTTGCAGGAAAGTGGGTTTAGAAATGACGTAAGTTAAGACCATGCCCGCTCAATATATCAAGCATAGCAATCAACGTCAGATTCACCAGTAAAAACCCAAAGAGTTCATCAAGTTTTCACTAAATGCCTAGCTCTCCATAAGTTGCCTATCCATCACATCCCGCATAACCGTCTTGTGTGTAAACCTGGTTTGGGGGCTTACAAGTTGAGTCTGCCGTACGTCTTTCAGGTGGGTTCTTCAGAAGTCTTACGACTTCTGCTAGGCTAAAGGCCCCATTGTTTGACTGGATCGCTGGAATCTATGGAAGTTTGCTTGGTTTCGAGTGCCATCAAGTTTCCTATTCAATCCGAGGAGTTAGTCGTTGCCAATTTACGAGTTTTACTGCGAACCGTGTCATACGATTTACAGCTTTCTGTCAAAAAGTATAAACCCATCGATCTCACCAAAGTGTCCTCGGTGTGGCGCCAAAAAACTTAGCAAACAGGTATCCCGCTTTGCTATCTCCAAAGGCCTCTCGGAGTCCTCTGGCTTAGGGCCAGATCCGATGGCCAATGTAGACGAGGCGACAATGGAAAAGCTGATGGAAGAGATGTCTTCAACTTTTGGCGATGATGGCCAACCAAACTCAACCGAAGATCCTAGGCAAATGGCTGCCCTGATGCGAAAGATGTTTCTTGCAAGCGGCATGGAACCAACTGGAGCGATGCAGGAAGCCCTTAGGCGACTGGAGTCGGGAGAAGATCCTGACAAAATTGACGAGGAAATGGGCGACTCGCTCGACACCGAAGAACCACTTTTCAGCGGGGACACATCCATGAAAGGTCGCGTCAGACGATTGATGGAACCACCTAACGTAGACCCTGGTTTATACGACGGATAAGTCATCGAAACGCCTTGTAAGTCTAACCTTGACTCGAAATGTTTTTGCCAATTGTTTTTATATAGAGCAGATCGATTTCATTTCATAGCGTTACGGCTATGATGTCGGCAATAAGTTGCAATTATCTCACGAGAGACTGATTCCTAAACTTAGTCCACCTTCGGGGGCGATGGCAGTGATTCTGTTTTCTAACAAAAAAAATTTGCGATTGATGCAGTCCCAATACTTGAATTGTTTGGTCGCATTGGTCCAGGCATGTTTTCTATTGACTGCGAACTCCTTCGTTCGGAGTCAAGACACGATCGTGACAGACGGATTAAATCCATTGTCGAAGGCCTCGGTCAACTTAGAATTCGTTTGCCCCGAAGGATTTGTTGTCGAGAAAGTAGCCGATGATAAACTTGTCCATGACGTTTTTTGTCTGACAACGGATTCGCGAGGCAATCCTGTTGTATCGGGGCCAGGCTACATCCGAACCTTGACGGGTTTCGATCAATCATCAGGCCGATTCACTCAGGCGATTGATCTTAAAGCCGACATTGTGCAGGGAGCTCAAGGACTCTGGTGCGAGGTAGGAAAGTACTATTTTGTGGCTGATGCCGGTCTGTGGATAGTCGAAGACAAAAACGGTGACATGGTTGCAGATGCTCCGCGTCGAAAATTGTTTGATTTGGCGACAGGTGGCGAGCATGACGCGCATGCAATTCGACGAGGTCCCGACGGCTGGTGGTATTTGATCGTTGGAAATCTAGCATCAAACATCGGCAAGCTTCAAAACGACGTTGACGCGCCGGTCAAACAACCTCGTGCAGGAACCCTCTGGCGCATCAGCTCTGACTTTTCAAAGCGAGGCGTCTGGGCTCACGGACTTCGAAACGCCTACGATTTCGATTTTTTGGCCGATGGAAGTATCGTGACATATGACAGCGACGAAGAACGCGAGCTGACCCTTCCGTGGTATAGGCAAACACGCGTCGCGGTCTTGTCAGCCGGTTCCGATGCTGGCTGGGTTGACTCGGCTTGGTCTGATCTCGCCAGCCGAGTCACGATGCCGCATATTGTCTCGCGACTCGGACGAGGTTCTCCGACGGGGGTAAAAGTCTATGACCATCACGTATTTCCCAAAAAGTATCACAACGCCATCTTTGTAGAAGATTGGACTTTTGGTCGACTGCTGGCTGTCTACCCACAACCAAAGGATTCGTCAGATACTAATCAGTTGCCAGATCGATTCATGGCGGAAACCTTTCTTCAGACAAAGGGTACCGTCGGATTCGCACCCACCGATGTTACAGTTGCCCCTGACGGCAGTCTTCTCGTCTGCTCAGGCGGCCGCGGTACAACAGGTACGCTCTATCGCATCCGATATGCACCTACTGAGAATCTTACGCAACCCTCAATCCCCACTACAATCTCCCCCACTACAATCTCCCCCACCGCAGACGCCCCAGCGGTGAAAGCT
>Ga0105046_10010358_pt1 | contig 14520 bp, 9 predicted proteins | sample MAT03_FD_78385 | JGI IMG/M metagenome (GOLD analysis project Ga0105046, IMG submission 78385) | Freshwater microbial communities from Lake Fryxell liftoff mats and glacier meltwater in Antarctica - MAT-03 (megahit assembly) | ecosystem: Environmental > Aquatic > Freshwater > Ice > Liftoff... | reverse complement strand
TCCGCTACTTCGCAGGCCTTGATGAAGCCACCGCAGCGGAGACGCTTGGCATCTCGCGAGCAACGGCTTCGCGGTGGTGGACCTTTTCTCGCGCATGGCTCTTTCAGAAACTGTCCGAGCGAAAAGGCGAAGAGCAGCAGTTGCATTCTTCAGGAGACTGATCGTCGAATGAAGAGACTGGTCGTCCGAACAGTCTTTCTGGAAATCGTAGCGAGACTCGTCAAGAGTTTCGGCAGCCCGCAGAAACTGCAGCCGAAAGTCTTGACGACTTTCGCTACAAACAGGCTTCCAGACACGTTGCTAGAGCGTCGAATCCGATGCCGTCGGGGAGTCCGCAATCGTTGGTGCCTGCAACCGAGCGGCGTTCGAACGTTTCGTCGTCATGGCTGCAAAAAATCCACCAGCGACCGCGCCGAGAAGATGGCCTTCCCAGGACACATATTGCCCCGCTGTTGGGAGTAATCCCCAGAACAGACTGCCGTAGAGAACAACGACCAGAATTGCCGTGATCGCCGACGCAATTTTGCGTTCATAGAATCCCGCAGCCATCAGATACACCGCAAGTGCATAAATCAAACCACTGGCACCCACATGGATTTTGTGACGACCCAAAACCCATAACATGACACCCGACATGACCGTCAGGCAAATGATGATGCGTTTTGGATTTGGCCGAGTGAAGGCCAGCATCGACAGCAACACTACCAACGGGACAGTGTTTCCGATCAGATGGTTGAATCCATCGTGCAGAAACGGCATGGTAAAGATGCCAACCAGGCCATGCAGTGTGCGAGGTTCCAGACCAAACTGATTCAGATTGTATGCTGTAACCAGCAATGGCAGGTTGATCAGATACACAAGCCATGTTAAGCCAACAAATGCGAGGACACTGATTAGATTTTTTTTGACTTGTAGATTCATGGAATTGCTCCATAGCCCGAGCTGGTTCTAAATGCGGGCGAACAATGTGTCCGCTGCATGCACTGGGAACGTTACTCAAGTCCATTCGGATCAAACGGATTTAGGGCAGCCCAATTTTATACTTCGCCCAGGTCGGAATGAGGCTGCAAGTGTCCTGTGATTGTCGCGAGGGTGAGGGGGAATTCTCGTTTGTTCTTCAGCGTCGTTTGACGACAAAAAGGTCGCTCATCCGGCCTTCGGCCACCTTCTCCCCGTGCAGGCTGTCGATTTATTCAGTTTTCACCACCCGACACGTCAGTGAGGGATAAAATTACCAGCGTTTGCGCCAAGCATCCCTCGCTGACGCTTCGGGTTAGGATTAAATCGACAGCTTGCTGGCCAGGGGGAGAAGGGGCATGGGAATAATTTCCGTTGACGGCATCAATTCTTTGCCACTGCTATTCCTCATCCGCTCGGAGTTTGGCCATTACATTCAGGTCTTCCAATGTCGAAATATCCTGAGTGGATTCGCGGCCGGCCGCGATATCTCGCAACAGGCGACGCATGATTTTTCCGCTGCGAGTCTTCGGCAACGCCGTGGCGAAACGAATCTGATCCGGAGTCGCCAGCGCGCCGATCGTGTGGCGGACGTGCTGGATGAGTTCCTTCTTCAGGTCCTCATCGCCTTCGCCGCTTTTCAACGACACGAAACAGCAAATCCCTTCGCCCTTAAGTTCATGCGGAAACCCAACCACTGCCGCTTCAGCAACCTTAACATGCGCCACGAGTGCGCTTTCCACTTCCATGGTGCTTAGGCGATGACCGGAGACGTTGATGACGTCATCCACGCGACCCATGACCCAGATGTAACCATCTTCATCATGGCGTGCTCCATCGCCAGCGAAGTAGCAGCCGGGAATGTCCTTGAAGTATGTTTCTTTGAAACGGTCATGATCGCCATACAGAGTTCGAAGCATGGATGGCCATGGCTGTCGCATCACCAGTAGACCGCCTTCGTTTGGTCCGAGACTCTGACCTTCGCGAGTCACAATATCCGGTACCACACCAGGCAATGGCCGAGCACAACTGCCTGGTTTTGTCGCAGTGACGCCAGGCAGCGGACTGATCATGATGGAACCGGTTTCGGTCTGCCACCATGTGTCCACGATCGGGCAACGTTCCTGACCGATCACGCGGTGGTACCACATCCATGCTTCCGGATTGATAGGTTCGCCGACTGACCCGAGAAGGCGCAGGCTTGACAGATCATATTTTTCCGGCCATTGGTTGCCCCATTTGATGAAGGCACGAATCGCCGTCGGAGCCGTGTAGAAAATGCTGACCTTGTACTTCTCGATCATCTCCCAGAAGCGACCTTCGTCCGGCCAGTTCGGAGCACCTTCATACATGACAACGGTGGCACCATTGGAAAGCGGACCGTAGCAGATGTAGCTGTGTCCGGTGATCCAGCCGATGTCGGCGGTACACCAATACGTATCATCTTCTTTCAGGTCAAAGACCCACTTCGACGTCATCATCGTGCCAAGCAGATAACCGGCGGTCGTGTGCATCACGCCTTTGGGTTTACCAGTGCTGCCGGATGTGTAAAGAATGAAGAGCGGATGTTCGCTGTCAAGGTGTACAGGATCGCAGTCGGCCGACATGCCTTCCATGAGTTCATGCCACCAGAAATCGCGATCCGGCACCATATCGACATCGCCACCGGTACGGCGTACGACAACAACTTTTTCCACGGACGGCGATTTGTCCATGCTTGCATCGACGGCGGCTTTGAGCGGAACTTCTTTGCCGCGTCGCCATCCGCCATCGGCAGTGACGATGACTTTGGCCTGAGCGTCATTATTTCGATCAGCAACGGCGTCGGCACTGAAGCCACCAAAGATGATCGAGTGTACGGCTCCGATGCGCGAGCAGGCCAGCATCGCAATTGTGAGTTCCGGAATCATCGGCATATAAAGCGTCACGCGGTCGCCGGTTTGCACGCCGAGCTTCTTCAGTACGTTGGCAAATTTACAGACCTCGCGATGCAGGTCCTGATATCGCAGGACACGAGTATCGCCTGGTTCACCTTCCCAAATGATCGCGGCCTTGTTGCGGTTCGGGCCTTTGCAGTGTCGATCGAGGCAGTTGTAGCTGGCGTTGATCTTTCCGCCAACGAACCATTTTGTGTCCGGCATGTGTCCTTGCAGTACGCTGTCCCAACGACGGAACCAATCCAGATTACCAGCCATCTCGCCCCAGAACCCCGCTGGGTCATCTTTGGCGCGATGCCACATGGCTTCATATTGCTGTTCACTGCTGATATGAGCGTTGGCAGAAAATGTCGCCGGGGGTGCGAAGATGCGGGTTTCTTTCAGTGAGCTCTGAATGTTCTGGTTACCAGGCTGAGTCATGCCTTTATTTGCTCCTGCGAGATGGGACGGCGGTATGAGGACGGTTGAGGACGGTTGAGGACGGGCATTTTGGAGACGTCCGGTCGAATTGTCCACCAGCCAAGCCCCTGAGTAAGGCTCTTTTCTTCGGAGACTCGTTTTTGTTAGCCTGAAATGCGTAGCTTCAAGGCGAGTATCGCGAGTCCCTTCTTCCCGAGATCCTATGGCGTGGACTTTCAGAGCTGTTTTGTGGGTGGCGGCTATTGCCTTATGGCGCTCGATTTGCGAAGGTCAATTGCCCAGCGGTATTTTGGCAGAAATATATTGACAGAAAAATTCCTGAGGTATTATTTCTCTGCCTCCCTTTTTCTGTCTCAAAGAATGAGTTCCATCGCGGCTCGTGCCTTGCCACTCACTAAGTCCAATGCATTGCCCCCCCCGAGATTGGGGTTAAAAGGTGGCTGGACGCCGGATGTGCGATGGAATTGCCTGCATTTGTCGTCTTAAATCCCTCGCTGGCGCGACGGGTTACGATTAAATCGACAGCCTGCTCCCCCCGTGCGACACTTGTCTAGTTGACAAATCGAATGCGGGGGGAGGGGACAATCGCAAGACAATCCAGAGCTTCATTTCTTACCGCGCACCCCTGCTGCGGCATTTGCGGGTCATGGGACATTGCGCCCATGATCAAGGCCACGATCACGATATCGCCCACGATCTCGCCCACGATCAATACTGACTCGCAAATCGCTGCGGATCTTTTGAGAAGAGCGTCATCGTTTCGCGTGAGCTGAAGAGATAAAGTCTGTCTCGATACCATAAAGCGTAATCCAGTTGTCCAGCTTGCTCTTCGCCACTGTTCACCAGCACAACCACATCACTGCCACCGGCTGCGGGAGAGTAGCGTGATGGTTCAACATCGAACGCAGCTTTGGATTCGGCGGATGAAAACGAATATGTCTGCAGACCGAACGCCGACGTGAACTGTTCATTGGCTTCCACCAGTTCTCTGCGTTCACGCAAGGTAACTGGACAAAATCCTTTGAAGCCTGTCTGTCCCGAACGAGACTGAATTAGACGCTTCTGCTGCTTCCTGCGTTCCTGCTCAGCCATCTGCCGGAGCTGTTCTGTCTCAGCCTCGCTCATTGCGGCCGGCACGTCAGGACTCGCTTGCAGCTGGGCTCGACCTGCTGTGTCCGCTTCGGGCGGCGACGCAGGATTGGCTCCAGGTTGATTCGGTGAACCGGGCGACGTGCCTGGCGAATCGAAATCGGCAGAAGCCTCGTCCACACCAGGCAAACCAACCGACGGTACTTCGCCGCTTGGTGTGCCGTCGAGCAATACATCCATCGCGGGAAGATCTGCACTGAAATCTTCCATTGGAGTCAACGGTATTGCATCGCCGCTCGCAGGAGCTGCAGGCTCAGCACCGCCAAAGAATTCAGCATCGGAGGTATCGAGTTGTACGCCAGTGAACGGGTTCTCATCTGGACCCAGCTGAGATTCGGCTGAGTTCTCGTTCAAGTTTTCGTTAACGTCGAATTCGCTTGTCCTTGTTTCGGCAGTTCTGGTTTCTTCAACAACTGGCGGAGCTGATTGCATCGTCTCCACAGTGGCAGTTTTGTTTGGACCTGATGGTCCGTCAGGGATATCGATCAACGAATCCAGATCCAGAACTTCAGACTCTGTACTTAAATCAGCGCCGTGGAGAAATGGGCTGTCGAAATCGTCATCAGTGCCGTTCGATCCGCCCGTTGCGACTGGCTGTGGTGCGGTTGAATTTTTCGTTTGATTCTGAGCTGTTGGACGGGCGGTGGGGGTAATCAAATTCTCTTGCTGAAAATCTTCGTCGAATTTGTCAGCAGCACTCGGTGCTGCGGCAGCTTGCTTCTTGATGACTGCAGTTGTATTCGTGGCAGTCATGAACCCTGGCGCAGATCCGGGCTGTGTGTACTCCGATTGATTGCCGCCTCTCACTGCTGCAGCGTTGCCATTGTTGTGCCGGTTGACAGGCTGCGCCGTACTGCCAGATCGGGGCGGAATCTGACTCGTTGCACTATTGCGAACTACAGAGGCATTTCCAGGCTGCGGCGTCTGTGGCTTGTTGCCATGATAGGCCTGAGATGTCGCGGATTGGTTTGAAGTCGCCGGTTGTCGATCGCCCGGCGGTGTCGCCGTGGGATTCTGAGCGACTTGTCCTGCGGTTGCAGGCACTTTGGTTGTCTGCCCACTCAAAGGTGCTACAGGTGAAGTATTTCCAAGTGCAGCAGTTTGATTGATATTGGCGTTGGTCGTCGTTTTTGGTGCCGCAGGGTTTTGATCCGGTGGCACCGGAGGTTTGTAGTTGGGATTATTAGCGACAGTGTCGCCTCGAAATTTTCCAAAGAACTTCCCAAGGATGCCTGGCTTGGCAGGTGGTTTCGCCTGCCGCGTTGCTCCCGCGTTCTGCTGAGCCGGTCGATTCTGCGGCGGATTGGTGTTCTGAGCAGCAGCTTGTTGCGCAGGAAGATTCGCAGTTTGAGTCGTTGGTGCGTTCTGTGGCTGTTTGGGCCGAACCTGCCCTTGAGTCGGTACGTTCGCATTCGGGAGGTCCGGGGAATTCATCGAAGGCATTGTCTGGCCACTTTCCTGGAACATGCGATTCAGTTCCTGAGTGACCGAGGTGTTACCTTGAGGAATTTGCTTGCCAGGCTCGCCGGGTTGATATTGCTGCCAGGCGAATGCACTTGTTCCGATGCCGGTTGACATCGTCAATGTGGCTGCAAACAACATCTTGCGAATGAGTTTTCGATTCGTCATATCTTTAATCCCCCAAAACAGCGATTCCAGCCTGCATAGAATCCAGTAGATTCGGCAACGGCTTCGTTTGGAAAACGGCGAAGCCATTGGTTCAGTACAAGTCTGACTCAATGGCTGCTAAATTCCGCAGCGTGAAGAACGATTGCAGCACCTGAAGATATAAAATCAGAATGTGCTCATGTCCCTTTCTATCGTCTGTTCCTAAAACTCCGGTTGTGCCGCATAGTGTGGTTTTGCCGTCACTGTCACAGACAAGACTTGCAGCCTCCGGACAATCAGAATATTCGGAAGCATTACCCTAAACTACCAGTCCTGCCAAATCACGGGAATTTCGTGCCGAAGCTGCCACGGCGGGGACTTAAAAGCTGATCAGAATCGCATGACGCAACTACGTTACACGTGTCCAAAGTCTATGCATTTGCGAAGTTCAAAGGACTTCGAGCGAATTTATGCAGACGGGCAGCGAGCCGGTGATGACCACTTGTTAATCTTCGCATCCACAAACGATCTGAACGTCATTCGCCTCGGACTGAGTGTCTCGCGGAAACATGGATCTGCTGTGTATCGCAATGTCAAACGGCGTAGAATTCGGGAGGCGTTTCGCTGTCTGCAACACGATCTTCCTGGGAGTTTTGATTTGATCGCCGTCCCTCGGCAGCGCGATGATTCCACTCTGCAGGACTATCGCAATTCACTGCGGACGTTGATCAGAAAATTGTCCAGGCGGATCGCATCTGCGAATGAATCACGCCGACCTGACAACGGGGCTACAGCTGACAACGGAGCCGGAGCTGATTCGTGAATGATCCGGTCGCCGACAATTCATCCACTGCGAAACAGCGATCAACGGCAGAAAATTTCTCTGAAGACGCATTTGCCGAGGGCTTGCCGAATTCAAGTGCCGCCACCTTTTGGCCAGTAAGCTGGCGAGCTCGCGTCATTTTCATTCCATCTGCGGCCGCCATCGTATCGGTTCGCTGTTATCAAAAAATCCTCAGTCCGGTCTTTGGGCGCACTTGCCGCTTTCATCCGTCGTGCAGTCAATACTATATCCTTGCCGTTCGAAAGTACGGATTGTGGCTGGGTTCGTGGCGAGGCATCTGTCGTATCGGCCGCTGCCATCCGTGGCATCCCGGTGGCTACGATCCGCCGTAATGCCTTGTAAAATCAATACATTAGACTCCACGTTTGGAAACATTAACAATCGTTGTCCTTTACCGGTTGAATGGCATCTAAAGTGACGGTAAAAACTGCGTTTAGCCGTCACACTATTCTCATCCAGCCGGGATCGAACATCAGCATGACTACTGAAATCTCCATTCGTGAACGCAAAGACGCACTCCGCAGGCAGGCTCACGCGAATCGCAACGCTCAGGAAAACAAAGACGACCTTAGCCGTCGCATCGTCGGCGCGTTCATGTCACTGCCAGAATATGCTGAAGCTGAAACTGTCATGTTTTATATCGATGTCCGCAGCGAAGTTCGGACTCGCCACGATTTAGACCTCGCGCTGACGTCAGGTAAAACGATCATCATCCCATGGTGCAATGCAGAAGGCGAACTGGAATTGTTCCGTCTGAATTCTACGGACGAGCTCGAAGTCGGAATGTACAAAATTCTTGAGCCACGCACCGAGCTACGCAACCTGCCGGAAAAGCAGATCAACGTAGAATCATTGGACCTGATCATGGTTCCGGGTGTGGGCTTTGATCGTCGAGGCGGTCGCATGGGACACGGCAAAGGCTACTACGACAAACTTCTGCAGCACGCTCGCAATGACACACCACTGGTGGCCTTGGCGTTCGAGTGCCAGATCTTCGATGAGATTCCGGTGGCCGACCACGATATCTACATGGACAAGTTGATTACTGAAGACCATGTCTACATTGGTCGCGGGCGTGCTTAGTTGTTGGCCAACAGTGACTTGTAAATAGTAAATCGCAAATGACCACAACCAACATCGTTGAAGATACGTACGCTGAAGCATTTCGAAGTTTGTACGTCGAATTTCTGATCACTGCTCGGGATCGCAGATGGCTGGATCATGCGATTAACGCAGCGACCGGCTGTGCGTCATCAACAATCAGGTGCGATTGTGAAGCCGGGCTTGATCGCTATGTCGGCCCCGGCGGCGATGAATCCTTTCAGACTCCGGACGGACGACCGGGTGCCATCTGCCAATTGCATGTACCACGCTTCTGGAAGCACCGCGTGGAAGCCCTGGAAAAGACGCTGCTGACGCGTGTCAGCCAAAACGTTCTGACATGCGCGACCACGCGATGTTTTTCTCTGAGTGATTCAGAGCCGTATTATCGCCTCGGCCGAAAAATTGCGTTCTTCGGAGACGGCTTTGAACGTATCGAAAATCGGTTCGGCCGAAAGATGTGGGTCTTGCCGACAATGGGCGGCGACTTTTGTGTTGATCGTCGCTTCAGTTATCATGATGGCATCATGGGCGGCAACCTGTGGTTCATGGCGACGTCAGAAGACGCTTCACTGCTGGCCGCAGAACGCGCCGTTGAAGCCTGCCAGCACGTGCCCGGTGTCATCACACCGTTCCCGGGTGGCATTGCTGCAAGTGGGTCCAAGGCAGGAAGTCGCTACAAGTTTCTTTTTGCCAGTACCAATGATTCGTTCTGTCCGACGCTCAAAGGCCGCGATGGCGTCGTATCTCTGATTCCGGACGGCGTGAAATCCGTGATGGAAATCATTATCAACGGTCGTGATTTAGCCTCCGTCAACGCGGCAACTCAGGCATCAATCAAAGCTGCCTCTGCGGTTGACGGCGTCGTGAATATCACTGCCGGAAATTACGGCGGACGACTTGGTAAGAGCTGGATCTGGTTGCTTCCGGAGAATCACCCGGAAGCACAGGCCTGACTATTCACGCGTCATCGCTTCGTCCAGATTCAGAATGGTCAAACACACAACAGTCATCGCCGCATGATCAACTGGTTCGAGCGATTCATCTCGATCAGCTTCGCCAGTGGCAATTAACTTCTTTGCTGCTTCAGTGTCCGCCGCGAAAAGAGCACTCTGCTTTTCGAAGGCACGTAGCAGTCGCTTCAACTCGCCATCCGTAATTTTGCGAGATAAAACCTGGCGAGCTGCAAACTCAAGCTGCTTTTCAAGTTCCTGAGACGATTTCATGGCACGCTCCGCAAGGACTCGCGCGGCTTCGACCCATGTCGGATCGTTCAACGTCGTCAGTGCGTGCAGCGGTGTGCTGGTTGGTGACTGCCGAACTCGACACGTCTGGCGGTTCGCAGTGTCAAACATATTCGCAGGACTCACCGTCCGACGCCAAAACGTGTAGATACTGCGGCGATACAAGTCCGAGCCGAATGATGCAGGATAGGTGAAGTCGCGTTCCTTGGTAATCGCCAATGCTTCCCAGATGTCGCCGGGTTGATAAGGATAGACGGGAACACCGCCGATTTTTTCATTCAGCAAACCACTGGCCGTCAACGCCGAGTCTCGAAGCAGCATTGACGGCATACGAAATCGACTTGATCGCGCGAAGAGGCGGTTCTCACTGTCGCGTTCCAGCAGTTCCGGATCCACCTTGCTCGACTGGCGATATGCAGCACTTGTCACAATGAGCCGATGCATATGTTTCATACTCCAGCCGCTTTCGCGAAATTCCACCGCCAACCAGTCGAGCAGAGCGCCGTGAATGGGATACTCACTCTGCACGCCGAAATCTTCCGACGTTTTGATAAGGCCAGTGCCAAAGTAATGCTGCCAAATCCGATTCACCTGCACGCGTGCAGTGAGCGGATTTTCGGGAGCCATCAACCACTGCGCAAATCCCAGTCGGTTTTTTGGAGCGTCAGATGGCGGAGATGGCAAAAATGCCGGGGTTGCGAAAGAAACTTTCTCGGCAGGATTCAGATACTCACCCCGCGACAGGATGTGGGTTTCACGTGGTTTGTCGTCACTCATAATCATCACACGCGGAATCTGGTCGGCTTTGTACGCGGCCAGCTGTTTCGCCAGATCGTCGCGTTGTTTGATCTCAGCAAATTTGTCCTTCAGTGCTGACATGACCTTTTCATCGAAGTGTTTTCGCAGTTCCGTTTCGATTGCTTTGCGTTCTTCGTCCGAACGCTTGCCTTCTGGTTTTATCAGCAAGGCCGTGAGCGATTCAGGCAGGCCATTGCCCGTAGTCGGCATCCCATCAGCAAAAATGCCCGTTCGCCAGCCATCGAATGCGGCATTCATGAGCTTTGTGATTTCTGCATCTTTCGCAGCAATTTGTGCATCAAACTCCGCAATTCGAGTCTTGTTTTCTTCGGTCGGCAGTTCCAGAAACGGCGCGCCAACACGGATGCGCGATGAAAAGTATTGCGGAGTACCGGATTCGGGCACGCGGTTAAAAGCGTCGAGCATGCTGTAATAGTCCCGCTGCGTCATGGGATCGTATTTGTGATCGTGACACTGGGCACAATTCATTGTCAGCCCGAGCCATGTTGTCGAAGTTGTTTCCATGCGGTCGAATAGTCCGACCCAACGTTGCTCTTCCGCGATCGCTCCACCTTCGCCATTGAGTAAATGATTTCGATTAAACGCGCTGGCGATCTTTTGTTCGTTGGTAGCGTCCGGCAAAAGGTCACCCGCCAACTGCCAGATCGTGAATTTGTCAAATGGAAGATCTTCGTTCAATACCTTCACAACCCAATCACGCCACATCCATTGCCATGTGTCGCCATCCTGCTGAAATCCATTGCTGTCGGCATATCGAGCCGCATCAAGCCAACTGATCGCCATGCGTTCACCGTAGTGTGGGCTGGCCATCAATCTATCAACAAGCGTTTCGAAAGCGGTTGGATTCGTGTCGTTGACGAAAACATCGATTTCTTCCGGTTTCGGTGGAAGCCCGACCATGTCAATCGACAGGCGGCGCATCAATGTCGATCGATCAGCCTCCGGCGAAACGTGCAGTCCTTCCGCTTCCAGTTTCTCCAATACGAATCGATCGATAGGGTTACGAACCCAGCCGACATTCTTCACTGCTGGTTCGGGCGGTCGCACGGGTGTCTCAAATGCCCAGTGATTCTGATATCGGGCACCTTCTGAGATCCAGCGATCAAGCAATGCTTTTTGCTCTGCAGTCAGCAGTCGATTGGATTTCGGCGGAGGCATGACTTCGTCAGGATTCTCCGACATGACCCGCTGCATAAGCGCACTGGCAGTTGAGTCATTTGGCACAATTGCGCCTGCCTGAATCGCGGCATCACGCTGATCAAGTCGCAAATCGGCCTGACGTTTATTTCCATCCTGACCATGACAGTAAAAACAGTTTTCCGCCAGAACAGGTCGGATGTCTCGACTGAAATTCAGTGTCTGCTGTGCAGACCCCCAGGACGGGATGATTACAATCAGAAGTACTGAAAGAGCCGAGGGAAAATTGAGGCTACGGGTATTCATATAGCGGGTTCCGGGTGGGGCATTGGGCGGATTTGCCGCAAGCAGCAACGTTAGTGTCCTGTTGCAACGGCCCGGAATCAAGGATTCAGGGCAAACTGAACTACGAGCTTTCCTTTATGTGTCGGTTCAGGTCACGTAAGTTGCAGCATGGCTGCAGCTTAAGCTGAGTCTTAGCATTTCGCGGTTTACGACCACGGTGGTCCGATTATACCGACAATGTCGTTCAGAGCGGCAAGGAAAAACGATCCGTGATTACCGGCAGTTTCTGCGAGTGCAGACATCAGCGCGGCAGGTATCGCCTCCGATAAATAGGTTGGATTCTTCGCCGTTCCTTCCGCAGGCTGACAAGCATGACCCAAACAACTCGACAGAAGCGAACCACCGCATCTTCATCAAAACTCCAGACCCCGCTGGAAACGTATCTCAGAGAAATCAATGAGACCGCGTTGTTGACCGCAAACGACGAAAAGGAACTGTCAAACCGTATTTCTGCTGGTGACGGTGCCGCTCGCGACCGCATGGTTCGTGCGAATCTGCGTCTGGTCGTCAACATTGCACGCGGGTATTCGGGAAAAGGTCTGCCATTGCAGGACTTGATCGAAGAGGGCAACCTTGGGCTGCTGCGTGCAGTCGAAGGTTTCGACCCGAACATGAATACACGGTTCAGCACGTACGCAAGTTACTGGATTAAACAATCCATTAAGCGAGCATTAGTGAATTCCGCAAAGACCATTCGTATCCCTGCCTACATGGTTGAATTGTTGTCAAAATGGCGACGCGCGTCTGCGAAACTCCAAGAAGAACTAAACTGCACGCCGACGGCTGAAGATATCGCGAGAGAACTGGGAATCCCCAAGAAGAAGTTGCGAATCGTCAAGAAGGCAATCACGCTGTATAACGCCTCGCCCCAGGCGGAACAGGAAGAGTCCGGGATGACATTGGGCGACATCATCCCGGACGATCGAGTTCGCGGGCCAGAAGAAGAACTGATCAACAACGACAATCTGTCGCATGTCTCACGCCTGTTGGATGAAATGGATCCACGCGAGGCTACGATTCTTCGAATGCGATTCGGTCTTGAAGACAGCGAACCGCAAACACTGAAAGAGATCGGCGAATCGCTCGGCCTGACCCGTGAACGCGTTCGCCAGATTGAAAGCGAAGCACTCCGTCGCCTTTACAGAAATCTGAGCGGTGACACGTAAGCACCCGTGCATAATATATCTGCAATGTGGCACTTGTCGATGACAGGGCGAGCAGGCTCACGAACCTCGAATTGTGTCGTGGGCCTGTGGCAAAGAGCCCTTCTCGTCTAGAAATTCTGTTACTCGCAATCACCCGGATGCTTTTCGAAAATCTGAAAATCCGAATACGATGAGTCGCATTGCATTCCTCACTATGGACAGCCTTGATGGTTTCGTTTCCTACGACGCACTCGTGTCCGATTGTCTGGCTGTGCGTGGGATTACGGTTGAGGATGTGTCGTGGCGAAATGGCTGGGCCAATTGGGATGACTACGAAATGGTCATCATTCGTTCTCCGTGGGATTATCAGCATTCAGTCCATGAATTCATGACAGTCCTGGAGAACATCGACGCATCGAGTGCTGTTCTCTGGAATCCCATTGATGTTGTTCGCTGGAATGTTCGCAAAACGTATCTGCAGCAATTGCATGACCAGGGAGTCGTGATCGTTCCGTCTCGGTTTGTAACGAGCCCGACCGAGTTGCAGATTCGAGGAATGTTTGCTGCCTTCGGATCAGACCAGATCGTGATCAAACCAGTTGTCGGTGCCAATGCGAATGATACGTTCTGGTTGCGATCGGATTCTTCCGCCGATCTGCTGCAACAGATTGAAACACTGTATCGACGCCGGCTGGCACTGCTGCAGCCATTTATTCGAAGCGTAGTCGAATACGGCGAAACGTCGCATATCTTCTTCGACGGGCAGCACAGTCACAGTGTCCTGAAGACACCAAAGGCTGGTGACTTTCGTGTTCAGGAAGAACACGGCAGCCGCATTGAGTCGCTCCAGCCAGATTTAGGACTCATCGAATGCGCAAAACGGGCGTTGGAGCCTGTTCCGCAGCAGACGTTATATAGTCGCGTGGATCTGGTGGAACTGTCGAACGGTCAGCAGGCTGTGATGGAGCTTGAACTGATCGAACCATCGCTGTACCTCAGCTATGATGCGGATTCCGCCGAACGTTTTGCGGATGCCATTCAGCGATTCAGGGCATGATCGGCCAGTCGTTGACAGTATTCGTTGTTGCTGATGTTCTTGATTTTGTCTTTCGTGAGGGCGATAAGTTCTGGTCCGCCCTCGTCGATTTCCAGCATGGCGGCATGCTGAACGAATACGCTCTTGTGACTCAGCAATTCTGCCAGTGTCGCCGCTGCCGTTGTCAGATCGCCCATGCGAGCGAGTCCACCTGCGGCTGCGATGCGGATGATTGGCTCGTCAGATTTTGCTTCGGCTTCCAGCAACGCTTTAAAGTCGCCCACGTTTGCGGCTTTGCTGCAGGCCATCACCTGCCACCAGCGCACGGCTGGATCGATATCAAGTTGTGGCATTTCAACCTTTGCTTGCCCCGCAACGCTTTGCGAGGTCGCCTTGGCTGTGTTCAGAAGTTTTTCAGTGCGAGCCATGCCGTCAGGTCCATGCAGAACCATCCAGCGGCAGCCGGCTGTTTGTTCGGCCGCGTCCAGCATCGCTTCCGGCAACAGATGCGCGTCGCGGACTTCCAGTTGCCAGTGGTCACATTCGGCTGATAAAGCTTTCAGCGTCGTGGCGTGGGCTGGGTTTTTGACGAGATTCACAAGTTCCCAGGGATCAGCGTTCAGATCATAAAGTTCTTCGGCTGGCCGTGGCGTTTGAAACCATTGAGCGGACTGCGGTGCGAGTTTTCCTTCCGCGAGCAGCTTTCGCATTGCCTGACGCGTTGCGTTTTGTTCGCTGTAGGTGATGTTCTGTAGTGCGGGCCGCCATGGCATCAGAT
>Ga0105046_10010356_pt1 | contig 14521 bp, 13 predicted proteins | sample MAT03_FD_78385 | JGI IMG/M metagenome (GOLD analysis project Ga0105046, IMG submission 78385) | Freshwater microbial communities from Lake Fryxell liftoff mats and glacier meltwater in Antarctica - MAT-03 (megahit assembly) | ecosystem: Environmental > Aquatic > Freshwater > Ice > Liftoff... | reverse complement strand
GCTGTTCGAATACATTCTGAGTCTGGTATCCGATCGGACGCACAGCACTCACAGGGTAGGCATTGTTTGCGGCACCCTGATTTGGATAGGGTTGAACTGGATAGCCCTGCCCCTGATACACCTGATTGGAATACTGCTGCTGCTGCGGATAGGCCTGAGCAGGATAATTTGGAGACGGATAGCCTTGCGTCTGGGGATTCTGCATCGTTGGCTGATACCCAGAATGCAGATTGCCTTCCAAGTAACTTGGTCGATACTTATTCCAGAACTGCTGTGAGTACGGCATGCCGTGCGCATGGCCCCACTGTTGGGCAAGTTGCGTTTGAGCAAACACGTGGCGATAGTTGTAAGGCCTGAAGCTCGCGAAGCCGCCATATGAAGGCACTCGCTGAAAATGACCATGCAACCAGGGATCCTGTTGATCGTATGGATACAACTGCACACCGTCTCCGGCGGCAATTGTGTTGCCATATTCAATTCCCGGAGACCCAACCTGTGCTTGTACGAAAGTCGTCAACATTGCGGCGACAAGAAATGCAAACAAAGATGTCCGACGCATAGACTCCCTCCTGGGCACTAGACTTTGCAGTGTGTCTGAGAACGTTTCGACTCCGCGAAACCACCGACCAGCGAAACTGATCCATACGGTACATCGGTTGGCCTGAATCTTCAGCACTTGATGAAATCTTCAGAAACGAAAGCTTCCTCCAACTCAACGCTTCATGCACATTTCGAACGGACCGACCGTCATATTTTACCTTTAGTACATTCGACACCTGAATCTTCTGGTCGCACCGCAATTTTGCGTGTAGATCATGATAATGTGGTTCGCGCTGTCATGTGCCACGTATACTCCTCGGCGACAGCATCTACGCACACTACGAAAGAAGATACAAATGACACGACTCACTGCTCTGTTGTCCGCGATAGTGGCTGTCGCATTTCTGTTGGTTGCAGCTGGCGCTCATGCTGGCCTGCTTGGCTGCGGCTGTTCGCACGGCCCCGCGCACTATGCTCCGGTGGTATCCCACAATGCTCCGGTTTTATACAGTGATCCCGGAATTGATGTCGGCTGTGACTGTGCTTCGGTCGCGTCTTCTTGCTGTGGCGTCGGTGGGGCACTTGCACAGATCGGCAATTTGTACGGATCGGCGGGAGTTTACGGCGGGAACTTTGGCGGAGGACACTCTGGCAGTGTCGATCCCGGAAGCTTCCAAAGTGGCTTCGAGAGCCTGCCAAACATGGACGGCGGGGGAACTCATCATCGCCTGCCTTTCCATAGCTACCGTCGCCCATGGGCACATCCTGGCATCGCCGACAACAATATCAATATCGTTTGGTAGTAAAAACCAACATGCAAAAGCGGTCTGGTAATTCAATCAAGCGGCAGATCTGTTTTCAGGCTGCCGCTTTTTTGTTGCTACAACCATAGATTTCAGATTCACCGGCTAAGACTACTCAATCGGACGAACGTACAGGTCGAATCTAAAACTGTCAAATTGAAAGAAATCAGATCCCACACGATTGAGCGGGAAGGACGATAAAGACTGAGCAACCCGGTCTTTGCAGCTGCCAACGCGCAGCCGTTAGGCCTTTCTCAGTAAGGATTACCCGAGAGAGGTGCAATAAACGAAAGGCTGGTAACAAAGATTGCCGTTTGAATTCTTTGTTGATGATGTGACACGGAAGGAGCACGTCGAATGTCAGCCGATAACGCCGGTCTGGGTTTTTCTCTTAAAACCTTGTGTCGCCATTTTCGAGCGAAGACTCTTCGGCAAATGTTGTCCGGGGCAGTAGTCCTGTCAGCACTTGCCCAGGGAACTTTGTTCGCTCAGCAGAGCGTAAATCACCTCACTGGCACGCATGGGCAAATTCGCCCAGTCCAGATGCAGCGGCTACAGCTGGATGCTCCAGCTGCAACGGACCCATCCATTTCTGGTAAGGTGGATGCAATTCACAGTCCCAACGTGGACCGACTGCTCAAACCGCAATACAACCTTGAACTCGAACAACGGCACAGTCAGTTGGTGATGACGAATCGCAACATTCGTCGAATTGCCGTCACCGACTCCACCATCGCCAACTATGTCCAGTACTCTCCGACGGAAGTCAGCGTCGTAGGAATGGAACTTGGCGAAACAGACCTCACATTCTGGTTTGAAGATGAAGAGATGCCTTCGATCTACCAGGTCGCTGTCATTAATGACGAGAGTCTGGAAGACCAGCGAACTCTGGACTTCGGCCGAATGGAACGTCGATTGAAGACGCTGTTTCCGAACTCACAGGTTGCCATCATTCCGGTTGGTACTCAAGTTCTGGTTCGAGGCCAGGCTTATGATGGTGAAGAGGCTCAGAACATTCTGCAGATTGTTCGGGCAGAAGTGATTCGAACTCAGGGACGAAATAACAACAACAACAATAATAATGGCAATAACGGCCTGAACGCTTTCGGTCAAAATGGCTTGGGAGGTGGCTTAGGAGGCGGCTTGGGAGGTGGTCAAAACACAGGCTTTCGTGATATCGTGATCAACGAATTGTCGATCCCCGGTGAATACAATGTGATGATGCGAGTCATCGTCGCTGAAATTAATCGCTCGCAGATGCGAAACTTCGGACTGGACTGGCAGGTGGGCTTCAATAGTTCACGACATGTTGTCGGTGGAAATCTGGGAGGCGGTGCAGGTTCGACTCTGAGCGGCATCTTTGAAAACGGCGAAATTCAAGTGCTCGTCCGCTGGTTGCAATCGAATGGTACGGTGAAGCTGCTGGCCGAACCAACCGTCACCTGTATGAGTGGCACATCTTCAAGTATTCTGGCGGGCGGTGAGTTTGCGGTGCCAACCATCATTGGTTTGGGCGGTGGTCAGGCGACTTCATTCCGCGGATTTGGTACGAGTCTGGTTGTGACTCCGACGGTCATGGATCGCGATCTCATTCGACTTCAAGTGGTGCCGGAATTCAGCGAAATTAACAGCAACAACACGGTGAACGGGATTCCCGGAACGAACGTAAAACGCGTTCAGACGACCGTGGAACTTCGCGAAGGGCAGACATTCGCCATCGGTGGATTGCTCTCACGCCAGGAACTGACCAGCATCAGTCGTATTCCTCTGCTTGGCGATATTCCATATCTGGGCCCACGTTTGTTCCAGTCAAAGACCGCATCCGAAGTGGAAACGGAATTATTGGTACTAGTATCACCAGAAATTGTCCGTCCGATGGAACCAGATGAAGTTCCTCCTTTGCCTGGCTTCAACCATACTCATCCAAACGATGACGATCTCTGGCATCTGGGACGATCCGAAGGCACACCGGACAACAATGTGTATCAGGTCGGCACCGTCGGAAGTGGCAATCTTCACGGAGTGCCTGTTGGGTACAGTCAATTCAATCCAGCTGTTGGCCAGGGTGCCGGATCTTACTCTGGTGGTGGGTTGTCAATGCAGAACGGATCACCGTTTAATGGTGGAGCTCAACACGCTGCACCAATGCAACCTCAGCCGGAATATTCATTGCCGCAAGCAGTTCCAAACCAAGGCTATCAGCAGCAGCAGCAGCAGTACCAGTCAGCTCCACAATATCAGGCACCTCAAGGCGGGCTGCCACCGGTTCCTGCGGTTCCGCAGAACTATCCGCCACAGGGCCGCATGATGGGCTCGTCAGGCCAAAATGGACATGTTTCAGCGGAACCAAAGAAGCCTTTCTTCAGATTGCCAGGGTCAAAAGATTCCCAGCAGCAGATCAAACCTGCTGGCTGGACCCAGACAACCCATAAGTAATGCTGAGTACACAGAATCGCCCGATTCGGTCAGACATGTCTTCTCTCTATCTTCGATGAACGAGTTTTCCACCCTCCCGGCACCTAGGGTGCGGACAGGAAGAGCGACTATGAACCTTCTACGATCTTCATTCAGAGCAAAACTGATGCTGCTCACAGCCTGCGGGCTGACCAGCGGATGCTGCTCAACAACATCCAACTGCACACCAGGCGATCCATGCGAAACATCGTGTGGATCTTCATGCGGCTCAGGATACTGCGATTCAGGATGCTCATCTTGCGGCAGTCATTGGTGGAACCCGCGTACATGGTGTTCCGGATCAGCAGCTTCGAGAATGCAGGTTCCGGATGTGCTGCCACTCGGATCTGTCACGCGTGCTCACTGGCACGCTCAACAAACAAACGGTGAAGCAGCCGACTTTGTGATGTACCGAAATGAATTTGTGGACAATTCGTCGGAATTGAGCCCCTACGGCCGCGATCACATCGCAGAGATCGCAGCTAGAATGCCGTCCACTCCATTCCCGGTTATCGTGCAGCGTTCCTGGAACAATGCCGATCCGGAGTTGGATCAGGTGCGACGCGACATCGTGGTGCGCGTTCTAACCGACCTTGGAAATCAAGACGCAAACCAGCGTGTCGTTGTGTCGCAACCATACAGCAACGGCATCAACTCAATGGAAGGCGAACAGGACTACGGTCGCTTCCGTCAGATCCGTGGAAATGGAAACAGCGGCCTCAGTGGCGGCAGCGGTGGCGGCAGCGGTGGTGGCGGATTCTAAATTCCGCCTCATCAACCCAAACTCACTCAAATCTTCAAGCAGCTTCCTCAACGGGAAGCTGCTTTCTTTTTTTTGTGTAATTTCGGCGAGCGGTTGGGCGTCAGCCCTCCGTGTGCGATTCGAATTCACGGTGTGAATGGGTTTTAGTAATTGTCCCGAAACAATTTGCGGGTTTGCAAAATGTAGGATGGACTTCCAGTCCATCCTGCGGCGAATGACAGAACAAACTGAAAATCCGCATTTTCGGCCGAAAACAGCAAATTTTTTCGTCTCGACATGAAAGCAGGAATTTCAGTAAAACACCCAATCTCGTCTGAACGCTCGTCGTTTTCAATTCCTCTCTGTCGTTGCATTGTTTCTCGCAAGGCAACACATCCAGCCTCTCACATTCCCGCCAGGAGACCTGATCATGTCAGGACGTCCGTGGATATTCATTCTGCTTGCCTCTGTGCCATTGATTACATCCGGATGCCAGGTCGATGGTAGCAATTCGAAGATGTGGAATCCTTTTGCGCGCTCAGACAAAGACAAGTTCGCAGATGAAGAACTCCCCAAGTTTGTCCGCAGAATATCGGACGACAAGAAGGAAGACGCAGGCGAGACGAAAACGCCGATTGCTGAAAGTCGCGTTGAATCGCTGCTGGCAGATGGCCAACTCGCGCTCCAGGAAAATCGCATTGCTGATGCTCGCCGAGCCTACCTGGAAGTTCTTGATTATCTTCCGAACGACGCTACAGCTCATCACGGCATGGCGATGGCTGCGGACCTGACGGAGAATTGGACGGACGCCGAATCACATTACAGGCAGGCATTGCGTGGACGCCCTCGTGATGCCAATTTGCTTTGTGACATTGGGTATTCATACCTGCTCCAAAACCGATACAGTGAAGCCTCGAGCTACCTGACTCAGGCAATTCAGATCAATCCGAATCACGAAAATGCACACACAAATCTGGCGCTGCTTGACGTACGCCAGGGAAATCCTGAAGCTGCCCGTACACGTCTCGTTGAGAGATTCGGAGACACTGCAAAAGTCACTCAGATCCTCGCAGCGTTGCAATCTCAGGCCAAGAACAGCACGGCAACGACACTGGCTGCCAGTGCGCCGTTTATACCTCAAAATGCGACACTGGATGAAATCCGTGAAATTGCAAACCGTGAGCGAGTTGCGGCCGAACAGCGCCGCGCCACCCAGACCATTCCTCAGGATCACAACCCCGCCACAAATCCTGTCAGCATCGCAAGTCATTCAAACGTAGCAGCCCCTTATGGCAGTGCGGCCACGCAGACGACCAACCCACAATCAATCATCAATCAACTGCCGGGACAGAATCCTGCGACGAACGTGGATGTCGCTGGAGGAAATATTCTGCCGAAGGGCGGTCTGGCCGCCAGCAATTCACCGAACTCCACGGCACAAATGCAGTCGACCGCAGTGCCACAATACGGGACCAATCCTGGCTTTGGACCACAGCCAACTTCGTATCCATTGAGTGCGAATGTGAACATGAATCCGATGTACTCGAATCCAGTCGCTGCTCCAGTCGGAACATGGAACCAGAACTCCGCTGCGACTCCCGGCATGAATGCCAATCCTCAGTCTATCGCAAATACGAGTCAGGCGAATACGGGAGTCAATCAACAGCCGTTCACGCAGAACAATCACGCTCAACATCCGCCAAACGGGGCAAATTTGAGTGGCGTAATCGCTGTGCGCCCAAGTGGAACTTTTCAGCCACCAACGGAGGGCGTCAGCTACGGCCAGCCAATCGGTTTCGGCCAGCCAGCAGTAGAAACGGCCAACTATCAAAACAACGGCAATGCAGCGGCCGCTGCTGGTAATATGACGTACGGCAACTCATCGTATGCGAATCAGCCGTATCAAACGGCCAGTGGGACGATGAACGGAAGTATGGCCACACCACAAAACTCATCGTACAGCCAAGGTAATCCTCAGATGCAACTGGAAGGTCTCAATGTCGGCCCCGGAGCACTCTTCCCAATTGGTCAGCAAAATGGCCAGCAAAATGGCCAGCAAAATGGTCAGCAGAATGGCCAGCAAAATGGCTCATTAAAAATGGGCAACGTCGCATCACCCGGAAGCAATTCTATCATCAACGGAGCGATGTACGGTCAGCCGGTCTCCACATTGCCAGCTCAGGAATGGATGATGCAGCAACAGCAGCAGATTCAGCAGTTGCGTTCGCAAAATCAAATGCCCAACCAGAATGGCCAAGGCTATCCAGACCCTACGAACGGCCGATCAGGCAATGATCATTCATCCATGAACTCGCAGAATTTGGGCAACAATTCTGCGAACAATCAACATGGAAATGCAGGGACAATGACTGCATCCCAGCCTGGGACTCAATCGCCGCCAGCGAATCCATTGACCGCGTACGAGAACCAACTTCGGCAACTCGACAATCAGTACAACAACACGCTGCAGCAACTTGACCGAAACCCCGCCGCTGCAGCCCCTCGAGCCCAATACTAGTACCAAATCTACGCCGTCCGATGCAGTGCAAACCTGGCAATAGCTGCGAGGATTTCCCGAGCAGCACACGGTGGCAAAGATTCCAGATTCCGCAAAGCACGGCGAACGAAATGTTCTGCTGTCGCCTGAGCGGATGCCACACCTTGTCGCACAAGTGGCTCTTCGCGAAGTCGGGACTGTTGATCCGAATCAGCCGACGACAATAACTCTTGTAACTGCGTTTGTTCCGCTTCAGTTCCAAGTTTTAAAGCTCGAATGAGCGGCAGCGTCAGGCGATGATTTGAAAGATCATTCGCCGCGTCCTTGCCAGTCTTCTCAGAAACTTCCGTCAGATCCAGCACATCATCTGCGATTTGGAACGCCAATCCAATCCGCATGCCAAACTGCTTCAACTGCGTCTGCTGAACGACGCTGCCTCCTGCTGTTCGAGCCCCCAACAGACAACTGACCGCAAATAGCTGGCCTGTCTTCCCGCCGATGACTCGAAAGTAGTCGCGTTCAGAAGCAGACTGTTCCAGCCGCACTGCAATTTGATTCAATTCACCCTCGCAGGTGCGATCTGTCGCCAGCCCGATCAAACGGCACGATTCAGCATCTCCAGTCGTGGCCGCAAGATGAAAGGCTTTCGAAAACAGGTAGTCGCCAAATAGCACACTGGTTTCAGTGTTCCAGCGGCGGTGTACAGTCACCACATGACGCCTGAGACTGGCATCGTCAATCACGTCGTCATGCACGAGTGTGGCCGTGTGGATCATCTCAACGACGGCTGCAAGTCGATGCACATTTTCGCGTGCCGCAGACGTCAGCTGAAAAAGCTGCGCACTCAAGAGCGTTAGCATCGGACGAATCTGTTTTCCCTGAAATCGTCCAACGTGCTCGGCCACATCCTGAACAAACATATTTGGATTGCGAAACTGCTGATTCAGCAGAGCATTCACAGAAGCCAGATCCGACGCCAGAAGCTGCTGAATCCGTTGCTTAAGTCCGTCGCGATCTGACACGACTGTGGTCATGAGTTCTTCCGTCCTATGGATTTCTAACAAAGTGGCCCGAACGTCCGCCGGACTTTTCCAGAAGACGAATACTGTGGATTTCCATCCCGCGGTCAACTGACTTACACATATCATAGATCGTCAAACAACAGACACTTGCACCGGTCAACGCTTCCATTTCGACGCCGGTTTTTGCTTCCGTCGAAACACTCACCTCAACACGCAGCAAATTCTCTGCCGGAAAAGAATACTGAACTTCGGCTTTTTCCAGCGGAAGAACATGACAAAGCGGAATCAAATCGGCCGTTCGCTTTGTCGCCATAATGCCAGCCAGGCGAGCCACTTCAAGGACATCTCCCTTCGCGCACGCACGTTCCTGGATTAACCGTAAAGTCTCGGGCTGCATTAACACAATTCCTTCGGCACGTGCCGATCGGCGTGTTACGGCCTTTTCGCCTACGTCCACCATTCGACTAGCGCCGTCGGCAGAAAAATGGGTAAATTCACTCATAGAACAGGATCCGCCGTTATTTCGCGTCGTTCAGCCGCCAGTTTGCGTCAAACACATCCGCCCACACAGTTTGCTCGTCAAACTCACCGGATTTCGCTTTCGCGAACTTCTGCACCGCTATGTCCCCCAATCGAGGAAAAAGCATTGCGTTCGTCGAACGGAATTCCTTGTTGTGAAACGTCTGACCAGAATTGATCACGACGTATTTTCCAGGATTTAGCGGATTCGGAAAAATCAGACTCACACCATGATCTGCGGAACTCCATTCCTGCTGCCCAATGCGAATATGTTCTTTGGTCCATTCCAACGGCAGACTGCTCACGATCTTTTTCAAGACCGCATTGGAACTGGGATCACCGAACAGAATCAAATGATTTGTGGCCAGTAGTTTTTCATCCACGGCCGTGTCATCGACAATCCTGATATCCCCGCGCATCCATTGAGCGAACTCTTTGGAAAATCGATCCAGCGTCCAATTCGCCCAGTGTTGTGAAGTTTCATGCCACGGCTCACCGGTGGCTCTTACGCACACAAAAGAACTCATAAACGCATCATCGATCGGACCTTGAAGGCCTTGACGTTTGTGACCGTTGGGATTCTCGCTGAAGCCTCGGGATTCATCGTACTCCAGCACTTGCCATCCGGAATCTTGTTTCACGAAGTACACGTCCGGCAGCAATCCGCCACCAGCGCCGCGACACTCCAGCACGGTACCGTCAATGATTGCATCGGTTCCGATATCACGATTGAGCCGCAATGCAGCCACGTTGGTGGTTGTGATCTCAACGTCACCATCACCATTAACTTTCGCATCCACGGTTGCCGGATCATAGACCTTGTCGATCTCTTCGATCGCCATCCAGTCGCAGGAATTGTATCGCAGTGAACGTGTCGTAAAACGAATATGCTTTCGTTCGCCAAAACGCGGCTTTCCGCTGGCAGACTTGTCCATGTGGAAAGCCATGAATTCTTTTTGGCTTTCCGGACTAAAGGCATGCCCCATATTCGGGCCGACGATCAGTTTTATCGAGACATCCAGTTGCTTCGCCGCTTCTGTCATGCTGGCACCGGCAAGTAGCTGTGCATCTTTTTCGCCGCCATACGTGCAAACCGGAACATTGAACGCGTTCAACGCATAGTCGATGGAATCGTAAATCCCCAGCGTGCTGTGCTGCGGCTCAGGCAATCTTTGTTCGGCATTGTTGAGATCTTTTTTCTGGTAGCGGTAGTAATCCACAAACCCAGCACCCGGCCCCACCGATGACCAGAGCGACGGAAAATGCATTCCAAGATGCCACGCTCCCGCGCCACCCATTGAGAATCCATGCAACGTAATTCGATCTTCGTCGATTCGAAAACGTCGTTTGACATCAGCCATGGCCTCGAACACATCTGTCTCACCAGCCCAGCGATAGGCATTGTTCCCGCGCCCGTAGACATCCAACTGAATCCAGTTCTGCTCTGCCTGGTCGTCTTTCTTCGGCAACGGCTTTCCATCCATGCGATAAATAAAATTCACTTCGTTCATCTGATCGGCTCGACCATGCAAGACCACATGCAGCGGCCAGCGGCGTCCCGCTTTAGGATTCACGCCTTCTGGCAGAGTCACAACATAGGGCTGGACACTGCCATCAATCGCACTGACATAACCACACGCCGTCATGCCCGTTCGCAATTCCCAGTCCGCCTTGCCGTTCTTCAGTTGTTCGGCCCGCGCGATGCCGTTTTCCAGAACCTTACGAAGCTGATCGACATAGTCTTTCTTTGGAAACTCTTCGAATCGCAGCATCCACGTCGCTGCTTTTTCGAAGACTGCAACATCCGCGAGTAATGCCTGACCATCGCGCGACTGCAACTCGGGCTTGCCGCGAAGTGCCTCAACCGCCAATCGAAGTTTGTCACGCTGCTCAATTAGAGGCTCAAGCTCTTCTGCCGAGGGCGGTGCAACTTTGTCCTTGTCTTGAGCGATCAACTGACCACACATCCAAGTCCCACAGATCAACAGACCGTGCCACAACAGGAGCAAGTAGCAGACACGTGAATTCGGAAGCAAACCGCGACTTACGGAAGCAGGAGACATGAGTATTGTTTCCATCGAGCAAGGATGAACATCAACATTGGCCAGATATTCGGTGTCAAATCTTAATGAACTTCTGCCATTCCGTGAGGCCAGCGAAAACCACTGAACAGTGATTTTTCGAACGATACTGGCAGAGATGGATCCGTATCATAGAACGTTCTGGAGTCAGTTTCGAGCAAAGGTAAAGAATCAAATTAGGGGAAGTTGGAAACCACGAAAGACACAAACTTCGCATCTTGTTATCCGATCAACTATGACTTACGGCACCAGACAAATCCAATCACCGCGAGTCTCTTTCAACGGGCGAATATGGCAATGAGCGTTGAACAGAACCAACACGAACAGCATCAATCATCACCACCACCGCGCCGTAAGCGGCGTTGGATCCTCGCGCTGATTGCGGCCATGATTGTGCTACCGGCTGCAGGCGTTGTGTATGTGATTTTTGACCCGTCACAACTCAAGCAGGAACTTGCTGCGTTGCAAGAGGAGGGGCTGCCAACGAATGCCGTCGAGTTGAATGCCTGCTATGGTGTGCCATCTGGCGTGGCCGACACAACGAAACTCTGGACTGCGGCAACCGCTGCAGTAAGAGACGCGAAGATCAGTGAAAGAGCGAGAGGTCTGCCGATTGTCGGAATGGCACCGACTCCGATTCCGGCACCCGGAACAGAATGGCCCGAATTGGAAGCCTCACGCAGTTTTCTGAAGGAACTGGAGCCGGAAATGCAGATCATCCGCCGCGCGGCCGAAGCTGGCGGGATGGCAAGGTATCCCGTTGATTTCAGTGCGGGAATCGCCACGTTACTGCCGGATGCACAAGAAGCACGCACGCTGGCGAGACCTCCGGAACTCAGCGCACATGTAAGTGTCCACAATGGCCGACCTTCAGATGTATTGCAGGATGTGATCGCTGTGTTTCGTTTGTCAGATTCGCTTCGTGGCGAGCCCCTTCTGATTTCACAGTTGGTGCGTATTGCAATTCATGCGATTGGGTGCCACCTTGCCAACGACATGTTGCAGCACTGTGAATGGACCGATGACGATTTGGAGAGGCTTCAGGATGCGATCGGCCAGGCCGAATTTCGCGCAGAGATGATCAGAGCGATTCGCGGTGAACATGCGAACTTCTTCACGACAATCGATCACCACCCGGGCGTTTGGTTTCGCGACGCCAACAAACTTAAATCAATCGAACTATTCTCCGAATCGGCCGATGCGCTGAGTTCGTCATGGCAGGACGCAAGGAAAAAAGGTGAGGAGATTGGCTTACAGTTAAACACAAAACCGATGAGCGCGATCACTCAATTGAAGCAGAACTACATTCAGCATCTTTTCCCTGCAATGGAACAGGCGGTCAACGCTGGCGCTAGAGCCGAAGTTCGGCAGAATTGCCTCATCGCCAAAATCACCGCCTACCGCTATCGACTTCGGCATGGAACATGGCCGATGTCACTGGCCGATTTGCGAGACTTCATGGCCGGCGATGAAGCAACAAGGACTCAACGTCTCACAGACCCATTCGACGGCCATCCATTGCGCTTAAAATCTGAAAATGGTATCATCCTGATTTACAGCATCAGTGAAAATCGAATTGACGATGGCGGCGTGATTTCAAACGAAAAACCTCAGGAAGGTGATTATGGGTATTTGATCCAGATCGATTTTCAACAGCCAAATCAGCCGCAAAGCGCCAGCCTGCATCGCGCTCAAGGTAGGCTGGCAATTCTTTCGGCCCTCCCAATGTTTGACTCTCGCAGATATGGTGCAGACAAATGACGCCATCAACCCATCACGCCGTTAGCAAATTATCACACAACTCAATATTACCACTATGGTTTTCTTGTTCGTGAAGACGCCTTCGGGACTGTGGTCTGGGATATTTATGGCGACGATTTCTACGGCAACGATTCCAATGAATAGTCAATGTTATCGTGAGATTCACAAATCACGGGTATTTTTTTCGCTCACTTGCCTTCTTTGCCTTTTCGTGCAATCCAGTTGCGCGGAGCGAATGCAGAAATCGCCCGTCCATATGACTGCGAGGGACTACTTCGATGACGAAGCAATCCTGCAATTTTGCGAAAGCGTTGATCGGAAAGATGCAGGAGTTGCGACGCGATTGACACATGACAGCCCCGAAATTCATGCAGTTGGAAAGGCCGGAGTGACTCCACTATTGTGGGCACTAATGCGACATGACCTGTTGACGTTTGTTAGGTTACTCGAGTTGGGGGCTGACCCCAACATTCCTCTTTCAGAAGATCTCCATGTAGGTGTGCATCTTCGCAAGGGCGATTGTGTTACTTTTCTTGTTTTTTCCGTCGTTTCCGACGAGTTTTATGAGTCGGTGTTAGAGCATGGAGGCAATGTCAAATTGGTTCGACCTTGGCATCACGATTCGTTGTTGCACGAGGCAGCCATATTTGACATTCCAGGACAGCACCGTCGCATCACGACACTCTTGATTCGGGGAGCCGAACTCAATTCATACAATGGATCAGGCATGACGCCAGTAATGCATGCCGTGCGCTTCGGAAAATTTGTAGCAGCGCTGACGTTGCTGGAAAATGGCGCAGATTATCATTTGATGCAGCAGGAGAAACCCGAACGTCTCATTCATGAACTTATCAGAATCGAAATGAACCACGAACGATCCAGTCAACCATTTACACCCGAGTTCTATGCGCTCCGGGACTGGTTGGAAGCTCACGGCGAGTCAATGGCCGCAGCCCGTCTGGATGTCCAACGCTGGGAGAAAATGCGTGCAACACTTCCCGTTGCAGAATACATTGCTGGGCGAACAAAGGAACGGGAGGCAAACCTCAAAAACGCTTCAGCAGTTGAGAGTGAATAGTAAATACGATGACAAAACATAACACCATCCTGTAAAGGGATGCCACTGAAAGATAAGCCTTCGTTCTTCCGAGTAGAATTATCTTACGTACCTTTGAATGCTGATTGACTGTGTTTTTCATGTTGACCGACGCCTTCATCATCATCATCGTCCTTCTCTTCAGCTGGTGCTGGGATTACCCGCCGGATCATCCGGCGAAGAGGTTTATTACGAAATTCAGTTTTCCGTTTGTCTACATGGGGTTCTGGCACGGGTGGGCGATGTTTGCTCCGGAGCCGATTCATGTGAATCGACGATTGCGAGCCGTGCTGACGTTTGCCGATGGTGCGACGGAAGACTGGAGTCCGCTGGGGCCGGAGAACAGTGGTAAACTCATCAACATGTTGTACACTCGCAGCTTCAAGTACGAACATTCACTGCTCAGCCCGCGTGTGGGATATTTTTATGTGCCGCTGTGTGATTTTCTGACTCGGCAAGTACAGGTGGATGGACGAAAACTACAGTCGATTGTGTTCTTTCGAGATTTTCAGACAGTCAATCCCAATGGTTACGAGAATGTGTATACCGAAATGAAGTCCATCGCCTTTTACCGCTATGACGCCGTAATGCGAATGGGAGCCGAGATCCCGCCAGCACCGGCGAGCGGTGGGCGTCAGCCCGCTGGTACACCGCGATTATGACAAAGTAGACGTCACTCTCCGAGTGACGAAGGCATTCATCACTCGGAAAGTGATGGCTACGATAAACGCAACGTACCGGCAAGCTGCCGCATGCCGCTCACCGAATCGCAATCTTTGAGTTAACAGATCCATGGCCCATGCGTTTGATGCAGATTCAGATCTGCATTGTCGATCTGCGGACTGTGTTCTGGAAACTCCGAGGCAAGATGTGGTGGGACGGAACGGCAGCCTGGTATCCGTTGTGGGTCGATGCCTACGTCCGCTTTCGACCGCCGCGTTTCTTTCTGAAGCCCGTGTTTATCCGTATCGCCACATGGGGCACACTGATCGAAGAACTCGCAATG
>Ga0105046_10010355_pt1 | contig 14522 bp, 7 predicted proteins | sample MAT03_FD_78385 | JGI IMG/M metagenome (GOLD analysis project Ga0105046, IMG submission 78385) | Freshwater microbial communities from Lake Fryxell liftoff mats and glacier meltwater in Antarctica - MAT-03 (megahit assembly) | ecosystem: Environmental > Aquatic > Freshwater > Ice > Liftoff... | reverse complement strand
CTCCGACTTCTTGTCGGACTCGTCGGGGGCCGCGTCCCCTGCGTCGGGCTTGGTATCGGGCTTTGCTTCGAGCTTTGCTTCGGGCTTGTCGCCGGCCTTCGGTTCTTCTTTTACAACCTCTGGCTTGACCACTGGCACTTCGGGCTGGTCCCACAGCACTGCATCGATCACCTTGCGTTTTTTGGCGGCTTCGCCCGCCTTCTTGAAGTAATCCTCAAGCTCATACGGTCGCAGACCATCAAGCTTGCGGTCAAGAAAGATGCTGAAGATCTGCGTTTCGTCATTGCTCCGCGCCCGCTCCGAGCGGAAGTAGAGCACCTTGCCATCGGCCGAGAGCGAGGGCTGATCATCGTTGTCCGGGTGACGCGTCAGGTTGATTGCAGGCACCAAGGTTCCGTCGGCGGCGGGCTGAGTGTCGAGAAGGAAGATGTCGCTGTTGAAATCCTCATCCTCCTGCGTCAGAACGACATGCCGCGAGTCTGCCGCCCAGATCGGCGCGGCATCAGCCCATGACTCAATTAGCACGCGGCACGACTTGCTGCGCAGGTCGATCAGTACCAAATCGCCGAGCCCGCGCACAAAGAGCAATTTGGTTCCATCGGGTGAGGGAACAGGCTGGCGGACCTCTTGGCCCAAGATACCGTCATACTGGCCTGCTTGCCGCCCGACGGACAACTGCGCGAGATCGAGCTTGGTGACGGTAAACCGCAGCGCCTCAGTCCAGCGCTTGGCGTGATCCACCTTCTTCTTGCCTGACTTTTCTGCCTTCTCGGTTTTGTCTGACTTGTCTGACTTGTCGGCCGACTCCGCTTTCTCTGGTTTTTCCGCCTTCTCAGACTTATCAGCGTCGGACGGCTCCTTTGCTTCCGGCTCAGCGGCCTTCTCGCTTCCCTCAACGGCATCGATCAACTCCGAGCGCGTCGCCGCGACTGTGGCGTAATAAATTTGTGATGAACCGTCCTCATCGGAGGTGAACCAAAGCACGCGATTGTCGGGGCTCCAGACCAGCGAGCGTTCGCGCCCCGTTGTCGCCGTGATGCGCCGCGTGGGCTGCCCCTCATCGGCGGCGCGGACGAAGACTTCGCCCCTGGCGATCACTGCCAGTGTCTTGCCATCCGGCGAAAGTGCGTGCTCACTAACCTCCTTGGAAACGTCACGCCGCTGGATGCGGTGCAGCGCCTCATCAAGCGTAGCGGTGGCGGAGAACGCGACCGGCTTGGCGTTGGCGTCGGTCAGGTCCAGCGTGTAGAGCGTGTCCCAAACCACAAAGGCAGCTTTGTTACCCGAGGCAGAGACGGTCAGCTCGCGCACACCGTGGCCGATGGTCAACCCCGCAGGGTCTCCGGACTTTGCATCAAAGAAGGTCATTTGTGTCGCCGTTGCCTCAGTCTCCCCCGCTGGCATGGCCCACACGTTGTGCGCGCCAGAGCGGCTGGAGGCAAAGAGCAGTCGCCCATCGGGCAGCAGAACGCCATCTCCATCGGAGTTGCCGCCCTGTGTGCGCTGCACAAAAGTTCCGTCGCTGGTCCGCATCGTCCAGATGTCGCTCGCCGCACTGCCGGAGTACTTCGGCCGGTTGTACTCCATCACGCGGCAGTGAAAGACCACCGTGCCACCGTCACTGCTCATGCGGGGTTGCGCGCCAATCGCATCGGACAGTCGTGTGATCGGCCCTCCCTCGCAAGGCACGCTGTACATGCGGGTGCCGCGATACGCAGTCGCATCAAGATTGCCCGAGAACAGCAGCGACTTGCTGTCGTTCGTCCAGCCCGTCAGCGTTGCACCGCGATCGATGAACGTGGCGCGAGCGACCGAACCAAGGGAGATTCGCCCTGCTCCATCGTTTATAACGGCAGCGCAAAAGAGGTTGCGGCCTCCATCGCGATCAGATTCAAAGGCCAGTTTGGAACCGTCGGGCGAGAATTGCGGGCGGCGGTCGTCCCCGCTATGGCTCGTCAGCCGCTGAGCTGAGCCGCCCTTCGAGTCCGCATACCAAATGTCACCGGCCCAAGCAAATGCGATGATGCTGCCATCAGGGCTCATCGCGGGCTGCACCGCATAATCCACGACAGTTGAACGTGCAGAACGGTTTGGCTGCCCAACAGCTGGCGCGGGCACGCTGCCAGGATTAACGCTCGCGGCGGGTGTGGGTAGCGGGCCAGGCCAAGGGGACGCAGCCGTGTCAGGGGTGCCAGCCGCGGTAACTGCACCAGTGAACGCCATCACAAGCAGGCAGCCGGCACTCAGCGCCAAGTGAGCAGCTGAGCGTGAGCGATTGGGACGGGAAGGGCTCATCTTTTGCATACGTATCAACCTTGGATTTCACAGACAAGTCAGGGCACAACCTTACCGCCAATAACGCGCTCAGGTTGCGGCACGCCGCGCCGAATCTCGCCGATGTTGCGCCAGCCGCTTGCCAAGGATATCGGGTATGACAGCCCCCATCTCGCCCGCGTTGCCCTCTCCGCTACCCGGATTATTCATTACTGGCTTTGAGCTTGGACCCTTTGCCACCAATAGTTACGTGATCGAGGATCGACCAAGCAGTACGTGCTGGGTGGTTGATCCGTCATTTGAGCCCGAAGAGCTGCTTAATTTTCTGCGGCAACGCAAGCTTGCGGTAGTACGAATCGTGCTCACGCACGCGCACATCGACCACATTGCAGGGCTGGACGAGCTCGCGGCGGCATGCACAGCTGCCGGCGGCCCGGTGCCGCCAATCACCATGCACGCAGCAGAAGTCGAATGGCTCGCCACGCCTGCGCTGAATCTCAGCTCAGCACTAGGCGGCGGCTTCAGAACAGAACTTCGGGCCAGCGATGTCGTCTCTCCGCCGCGGACGATGAGCGAAGCCGGCCCGAGCGCCTCCATTGTGCGCACCCTCGGCCCGCACACCTTTACCCTGCTGCACACGCCAGGGCACTCGCCGGGATCGATCTCGTTGGTCAATCTGCCCAATCGTGCCATCATCAGCGGAGACCTGCTGATGGCGGGCTCGGTGGGTCGAACCGATTTTCCCAACTCCAACCACTGGGATCTGGTTCAGTCCATCCGCCGCGGCTTGTACCCACTGCCGGAGGAGATGCAGGTTTATCCGGGGCACGGGCCGACGACGACGATCGGCCGCGAGAAGCAGTTCAACCAATTCGTGCGTGCCACCTGAACACAAGCCCCGCGTGCAAGGGGCCGTAGGGGCTCGCTGCACGCGGGGCAGTGGGTAAAAGTTGTGTCGCAATGCTCAGGCAGGCGTTGGCATGCTGCCGGATGGCAGATCTGGCGTTGCCGCAGGGGTGACGGGCGGCGTTGCGGCCGCCGCGGCAGACTCCCGAGCCTTTTTGGCCTCCGCCGCCAGCAGATCGCGGATGGTGGGCTTTCCGAGAGATTCGCCACGCATCAGTGCGTGGACTTCGGCTGCCTCGAGCGTCTCATACTTGATAAGTGCCTCGGCAACAGCAGCGACCTTCTCCCAGTTATCACTGATCAGCCGATCGGCCTCGCCGTACGCATCATCGACGATGCGTTTGACTTCCTCATCGATGATTTTGGCAGTCTCATCGCTGTAGCCCTTTTCGGGGATGAATGAGTTTCGGCGATCCTCGCCGGCGTAGCGGACAAAGCCCAGCCGGCTGGACATTCCCCACTGCTCAATCATGGTGCGGGCCATGCTTGTCACAGCAGAGATGTCACCCGATGCGCCACTTGAATACTCGCCTGAGACGCGCTGTTCGGCAATGCGGCCGCCGCAGGCGATACGCATGTGTGCTGCCAGATAGCGTGCTCCGTAGCCGTGGCGGTCCTTCTCGGGCAAACTGAACGATGCGCCGCCGAAGTTGCCTCGAGCGATGATCGTAACCTTGTGCAGCGGGTCAGCATCCTTCAGCAGTGCGTTGAGCACCGCGTGACCGGCCTCGTGATATGCCGTCAGGCGAATGTCCTCTGCCTCGCGCACGCGGCTCTTGCGGGCACGGCCGTAGCGCACCTTGTCGCGCGCCTCCTCCATGTCCTCCATCTCAATGAAGTCCTTGTCGGCCAGGGTCGCCGCGATGGCGGCTTCGTTCATCAGTGACATCAGCTCGGCGCCACTGAACATGGGCGTCGCGCGGGCTAACCGCTCAAAGTCCACATCCGGAGCGAGGCGTTTGTTCTTGGCGTGAACCTTGAGAATCTCCAGTCGGCCCTTGACATCTGGAAGCGGAACCGACACTTGGCGATCAAAGCGACCGGGCCGCGTCAGTGCGGGGTCGAGCACATCGGCACGGTTGGTAGCCGCAATGACGATGACTCCATCGCCGGTGCTAAAACCATCCATCTCAACGAGAATGGCGTTGAGCGTCTGCTCGCGCTCATCGTTGCCGCCGGAGCTGAAGCCCCCGCCACGTTTACGCCCAACGGCATCGATTTCATCGAGGAAGATAATGCACGGAGCCGACTCCTTGGCCTGCTTGAACAGGTCGCGGACCCGGGATGCACCGACGCCGACGAACATCTCAACAAAGTCAGAGCCGGAGATCGAGAAGAATGGCACATCCGCCTCACCTGCGATGGCCTTTGCAAGCAGCGTCTTGCCGCAGCCAGGGTCGCCCACCAGCAGCACGCCGCGCGGAATACGCCCGCCGAGCTTGGTAAACCGCTTGGGACTGCGCAGGAACTGCACGATCTCGGAGACCTCGTCCTTGGCCTCATCGATACCGGCAACATCATCAAAGGTGATGCCGGTCTTGTCGCGCACCAGCATCTTGTGCTTGCTCTTGCCGAAGTTGCCGAGCATTCCGCCTGGCCCGCCCGCGGCGGAGCGAAGCCCGCGAAAGAGCAGGAACCAAATCAAGAAGATGATCAGCAAGGTCATCACCAGACCCGGCAGCATTTCTACCCATACTGGCGTGGGTACATCCTTGAATCGACCACCCGTCAGCTCGTTGAGCAGCTTGTGCATGCTCTCGCGATTGGCGCGGTCAAAAGTGAGCTGGACCGGCCCGGTTTCGCCTTTGGCCGTGCCGCGGATTTGCTCGGCGACGACCAGCCCGGTACGAAGTTCGACGGACTCTTTATTCAAGAAGCCCTGTTTATACAGCTGCTCAAAGTCATACCAGGTGTTCAGCTTACTGGCAGAGCTGGAGCCCCCAGTGACAATGCTGATGAATACGAAGGCAACGGCGAGCAGGGCGAGGATTCCAAAAACACCCTTGAACGGCTTGCTTGGCAACTGTGGCCCACCACCCTCGCCGCCACCTTTGCCGCTGCCTTTGCCACTGCCGTCTCCATTCGGGCCTCCAGAACCGCGCCGGCCTGAACCGGAACCCCCGCTAGACGGATCCCGGTCGGATTTTGCGAACAAGACCGCCATCACCGAGAGCGCAGCACGGAGGCGGCGAACCAGCGATGCCGGTTTGTCATCAGAGCGGCAGTTTGCAAGCACAGTGACAGCAGGAAGAACAAAATCCGGGGCAGCTTGAGCCATATTGAGACCTGTCATCGGCAATCCCTGAGTGTCGGTCGCGTGATGAGCCATGAAACCAGCGAGAGGTCGCTAAGAAAAAAGGCGAAATGAGCGAAACTTTGGGCAGATTCGCCCCATGCCGCACCAAGTCTCACCTTCTGCGCCAAGGGCCCCACCAAGTCCAGCGGTGGAAGTTGGGGTCCGTGGCCGAAATGTCGAACGAAACGGGATGGAGCAAGCAACTTGGCAACGGTAGAGGCCTTGCGAAGGCGAAACATGGTCACGCAACCGACGATCAATACGTCGAATCAGGGTGCCAAGTTTGTGCGGCTATACAGGTCAGGCACAAATTGCTGGTCGGCGGCGAGTGCAGATGGGCAGATCTCGCCAAGCGGCGACATGGATTGAGCAAGCTGGTTACACTGCCGCAGGCCGCCTGTCCCGATAGATCGCACGCTGCCCCGCCATCGTCGCCGCGGGCCCGCAGCAACCGTCTTTGATACCCTTTTTGCATGCTCGCTGTGACTCTGCTATGACAAGCATTCCCGCTTTCGCCCCTGCATCCGACTTTGTACCAGCCCAGATCAATGCCGCCTCATGGCCCGAGCTTGAGCCGCTTTATGCCACGCTGGTTGGGCGTGAGCTGCACTGCGTCAAGTGCCTGCAGCGCCTGATCGTTGATCGCAGCGAGCTCGATGCCGCGGCGAACGAAGCATCTACCAATCTCTACGTCTCCATGACGTGCCACACTGACCAGCCGGAGCACGCAAACGCGTACAAGGAGTTCGTGACGAACGTAGAGCCGGAGCTGAAAAGGGTTGGCTTTGAGCTAGACCGCAAGATCGTGAGTTCTCCCTACGCCAGCGAGCTGCCAGACGACCGCTACGGCGTCTTGCTGCGGGGTCTGCGGGCGGCAGTCGCGCTTTTCAGGCCGGAGAACGTGGATCTTCAGACGCAAGAGGCCAACTTGCAACAGGAATACCAGACGATCATCGGCGCGATGACCGTTGAGTTTGACGGCCAGACGCGGACCATTCCGCAAATGGGGCGTTATCAGGAGTCGGCCGATCGTGCCGTGCGTGAGCAGGCATGGCGCGCTGTTACGGAGCGGCGGCTGACTGATGCCGAGCGCATCGAGACGATTTTCGATCAACTCGTTTCGCTTCGCACCCAGATTGCAGTCAACGCGGGGTTTGCCAACTACCGCGACTATGCAATGCAGGCGCGGCGACGGTTTGACTACGGGCCCGTCGAGTGCGGCGCTTTTGCCGCAGGCGTGTGTGAGAGCGTGGTGCCCGCCTCACGCCGGATGATGGCCGAGCGCGGCACGAAGCTCGGCGTGGGAACGCCGCGTCCCTGGGATACCGAAGTCGATGTGCACGGGCGCGGTCCACTGCGTCCGTTCATCGATGGAAACGACCTCTTTGATCGCTCGCTGAAACTCTTCGAGAAGATGGACCCCACGCTCGGCGAGCTGTTTGCGTCGCTTCGCCATGGCGGGCACCTCGACCTCGAGTCGCGCCCCGGCAAGGGACCTGGCGGATATCAGGCCACCCGTGACCGCACGCGGCTGCCGTTTATCTTCATGAACGCTGCTGGCTTGCAGCGTGATGTTGAGACAATGGTTCATGAGGCAGGCCACGCCTTTCACGCACTGCTATCGCGTGCTGATCCAATTCTCGCCTATCGGTCGGAGATACCCATCGAGTTCTGCGAGGTTGCCTCGATGAGCATGGAACTGACCGCCCATCCGCACCTGGGTGCGTTCTATTCACCCGAGGATGCGGCCCGAGCGCGGCGAGTCCACCTGACCGGAATTGCCACCATTCTGCCATGGATCGCGACGATCGATCGCTTTCAGGACTGGATCTACACCAACCCTTCGCACACGCGACAGGAGCGCAAGGACTATTGGGTCTCGCTGATTGCCAGCTTTGGCCCTGGGCTGGATTGGAGCGGGTTGAGGCAGCAGCAGGAGCTGGTCTGGCATCGCCAGCCGCACCTGTTTACCTCGCCTTTCTACTACATTGAGTACGGCATCGCGCAACTCGGTTCGATCGAGCTTTACGGCAATTTCAAACGCGATTCCAAGGGTGCGCTCGCAAAGTACCGCGATGCACTCAAGCTCGGCGGCTCTCGCGCCCTGCCAGAGCTTTTTGCCGCGGCAGGAATCACCTTTGACTTCTCGCCGGCGGCGATCAAACGCACTTGGTCGGCGGTGGAGCAGGATTTGGCAGCGTTACCCGCTTGAGCAGAGCATCACCGGCGGTTCGATAGCTGGGCAGTCTTTCGTTAGGCAAGCGCGGGGTGCAGCGGGGGTGGGCTTGCCGCGACGAATTAAAACGAAACATTGGAGCGGTGCCAACCGTGCTGAAGCTTGAAGGCGTCAAAAAGTCGTTTGGGACCATTCTTGCGGTTGACGAACTCTCGCTGGAAGTCGGTCAAGGGGAGATTTTCGGCTTGCTCGGGCCGAATGGCGCCGGCAAGACAACCACCATCTCGATGTGCTTGGGTCTGATCCGCCCGGAATCTGGCACCATCCACATCGGGCCTGCTGGCAACCAGCACCCCCCTACTGACAGCGCGGCCCGCGCCATGCTCGGTGTCGCCCCGCAGGCGATCGCTTTGTACGACGAACTCTCGGCTCTGGAAAACCTGCGTTTTTTTGCATCGCTTTATGAAATGAGCTCCAAGCTGGCGCAGGCCCGCATTGAAGAGGCGCTCAACCTCACCGGACTCGCTGATCGCGCAAAGCACCGTGTGGCGAGCTACTCGGGAGGGATGAAGCGGCGTCTGAACCTCGCCGCGGCGATTCTTCACGAGCCGCTGCTGGTCTTCATGGATGAGCCGACGGCGGGCGTAGACCCCCAGTCACGGCACGCGATCGCCACAATGGTGCAAGCTCTCAAACAACGTGGCTGCACGATTGTCTACTCCACACACTACATGGAAGAAGCCGAGAAGATCTGCGACCGCATCGGCATCATGGACAAGGGGCGACTGCTGGCGCTCGGCACAGTTGATCAGCTTGTGCGCTCACACGGTGGCCGAAGCACGGTGGAACTGACCGATGCGATGGGAAACGTCGAGCGGATCGCAACTGATGACCCGCTGCCCGTGCTCGCCAAAGCCATCAACCGCGGCGATGTCCGCGAGGCGAGCGTGCTGCGGCCCAACCTGGAAACCGTTTTTCTCAACCTCACCGGACGCACCCTGCGCGACTGATTCTGCCCCGGCAACGGCAGGCGGTACAGCTTTAATATTGCGGCAAGCCGTCCCGGGCAGATCCGCATCAACGAGACACTTCACGATCGGCCTTTACCCATGTCACGCAGCAGGACCATCGTCACCATCGCGATCAAGGATCTTCGGCTCATATGCCGAGACCGCTCGGGGATGTTTTTCACATTTGTTTTCCCGCTTGCATTTGCTATTTTCTTCGGCATCATCTTCTCCGGCTCGGGCAAAGAGGCACGAACGATTGCGGTTGTCATTTTCGATGAGGACAAAACCGAGCGATCGAGGGCATTTGCTGCATCGCTCCTTAGTGCTTCAGAGTTTCGTGCTTCGACCGCAGAATCCACGGAGTCCGCACGCGCGGCTGTGCTTCATCGCAAAGCCGTGGCGGCAGTTACCATACCCAAGGGGTTTGGCGGCAAGCAGGGCGCGGTGCTCGGCGGCACCGCACCAGAGCTGCAGTTGGGGATAGACCCATCTCGCACTGCTGAAACCGGAATGCTGATGGGTGTGCTGCAGAAGTACGCGTTCATGGGCATGGCCAGCACATTTAACGATCCCGCGGCGGCGCGGCTGCAGCTCAAGAATGCACGCACAGCCAGCATGCTCTCCGGCACCAAGATCGACCCACGGGTGGACAAGCTCTTTGCCGATCTTGAAGTCGCCTTCGCCGGAGCTGAGGCCAGCGGGCTGTCGGGAAATGCGGCAGAGGACGCAGCAGCGTTGGAAAAGACGCTCGACGCAAAGAAGGGAGCGGCACCGAAGGTTTCGGCAGCGCAATCCGGGGGCTTTTCACCGATCACGATCACGACGCATGAGGTTCAGGCGAAGCGGATTGGCCCGCCGAACTCCTTTGCGTTCTCATTTCCTCAAGGTGTCGTCTGGGGCGTCATGGGCGCCGCGCTCGGCTTTGGCTCCTCACTGCTCAGCGAACGACAGAGCGGCACCTTGGCGAGACTGCGCTGTTCTCCGCTCTCAGTGACGCACATCCTGCTCGGTAAGGCACTGGCGTGCTTCGTCACCATCATCAGTGTGATCTCGCTGCTTCTACTCATGGCCGCCATTGGCTTCGGCGTCCAGTTCGCCGAGCCGCTTTCGCTGGCGATGGCCGTGATCTCGGTCGGCATCTGCTTCGTCGGCATCATGATGCTCGTCGCTGCGCTCTCGCCCTCGGAGCGCGGTGCGACCGGGCTGGCATGGGGAATCATGATGCTTTTTGCGTTTCTGGGCGGCGCGGCCGTGCCCCTGTTTGCCATGCCTAATTGGATGCAGCAGGTCTCTGACGTCAGCCCGATGAAGTGGACGGTCGTCGCCATCGAAGGTGGCGTCTGGAGGGGCACTGAACCGATCGGCATGCTGTTGCCGTGCGCTATCTTGCTGGCAGTTGGCCTCATTGGCTTTTTCGGCGGTGCCGCGGCGTTTGCCCGCAAGCCGGCTGCATAGTCGCCACACGGCATTTGAACACACAGATATTGCAAAATGGATGCTCTTGCCGCCAGCCGCAACCCGGCAACTTTCGTTGGCTTCAGTCCGCCAGCCGTCATAGAATGCACCGATAGGGACGAATCGGCCTTGCACTGCGTGTTCGGATTTCCAGGCATGCATGACACAAACGCAAAGACCGGCTTCGGTTATTGTTTGAAAACCGTGTTCGTGTTTGTCTTGCCGCGAGTTTCAATGGCGCGGTCGATTGAGGATGTAGCTCAGTTGGTAGAGCAGCTGACTTTTAATCAGCTGGTCCCGGGTTCGAGTCCCGGCATCCTCATTGTGTGCGCATCGACGAAGCGAGCGTGTTTGCGTTTTTGATTCGCTGTCTCTTGCGCCGCGGCTCCAAGGGCCAATCTCGCAGCAATCTGATCGTGCGTCGGCGCGGTCTGGCTTCAGTGCGATTGTGCGAATGGTTGGACAACCGGATGTGCCCCTGCTCACGCGTGATAAAAGCCGATCTGTTCCGTTGAACTTCTCTGACATTCCCGCCATTGCCCGCATGAACGAATCAGCCCCCACGACCTTCGGCGACCCCGTCAGTACAGATCGCACTTCCGATCGAACAAGTGATCTTGCTCGAGCGGACAGCCAGCTCGCAGCCCTACGGCCCGTACTACTCCGCTTGGATGCCGGACTGGTTGTACACGCCAACTGGTCTGAGGGCTCCCTGCACATCTGGGCGGAGACCGCTCAAGCCGGCAGCGAGCAGATACCCGGTCACCATCCGCTGGCGGCGAGCGCTGAGAAGGTACAAGCGCTGCTTGGCGGCGTTCTCGGGCCAGCATTTACAACTCAGCTTGCCATGCTTCGGCTGTTGCTGCCGGCCCGCAAAGGGGCCGTGCTGGCCAGCCCGACGCTGCAACGCATGCAGGCAGGTGAGCGGGAAGTAACCGGCCAATCCGGGGCGGACGATGGCCCGATGGGCGATGTCGATGGTGAAGCCGAAGATCCACCGGACATGGTCCCCCGCTCTTCCAATGCACCGATTCCGCAGGAGGATGATGAGCCGACCGTGCTCACCTCCGTGGCGGTTCCGACTGTTCGCATCGCCGCGGCCCAGGCGCTTGCTGCCCTTGAGCTGATTGATACGACGCTGCTCGATGGTGCCGCGCTGCAGAGCGTCAGCCCCAGCGCTGATGTGGTCTGCGCGCCGAGCGTGCACTACTGGGTGATGGCGGGCCGCGCAGTCCGTTGGCTGCTGACGCAGCAACGATTCGTGCCCAGCGTGATGCAGGATTTTCGCGGTCAGCTCCGCGGGCTTTGGCAGCCTTGGATTGCCGATGAGGGAACCGTCAAGAAGCTCATCGAGCTGGTGGGCGCGATGCCTCCTGCCGCCCGGGCAGTTGACGATCATTTCCGCCACCAGGCCTGGCAGATTCTTGACGATTTTCTGCTGCGAACGACCGATGCGGTCTGCCGCGCCGTGCTGGATGCCGAGACAATGGGTGACACCATTGCTTCGCGCACGCCCGAGACCGATGCCCACGTGGCCTGGCTCTCTGGTCTGCTCCTGCCCGAAAATCTGCTCAAATCAAAGATGGAGCAGCGGCCCGATCTGCTCAAGCGCGTGCGCAACTGGATCGGCGGACTTGATGACCGTGGCGCATCCTCCGCTTGGCGGCTGTTCGTGCGGCTGGATGAGCCAGTCGACCTCGGCGGCCTTGTGGAGTTTGAGGCGCCAGCTCCCTCGCTCGTCTGGCCCATGGTCTTTGGCCTGCAAAGCGTCGAAGATCCGACCGTCTTCATCGATGCGCAGGACCTCTGGCTGCTCTCGGTAGCCGGGGCCACCGTGGCGGGCAAGAAGCTTGAGTCGCCGCACGAACTTTTCCTGACCGAACTGGGCCGACTCTCCCGCGTCTACAAGCCCGTAGAGAAAGCACTCGGAGATGCCGAACCGAGCGTGCTCAAGTTGCTCACCGCGCAGGCGTATGAGTTTTTGCGTGATTGGCGCAGCGTGCTGATGGAGCAGGGCTTCTGCGTGCAGGTGCCTCGCTGGTGGGATTCGCCCTCCACGCGGCTCGGTGTGCGACTCGAGATTGATTCGGGCCCCGCCGAGGGCCCCGGCTCTGCGCCAGCGGGCGTTGGCAATCGCCTGGGTCTAGGCACACTCGTCAACTACAAATGGCAGATTTCAATTGGACAGACCTCGCTCTCAGTCGAAGAGTTTGAGAAACTCGCCAGCGTCAAGAGCCCCTTGGTGATGATCGGCGGCCGCTGGGTGGAGATTCGCCCAGAAGACATTCAGAGCGCTATTGCCTTCATCCGTGAGAACCCGGGTGGGCAAATGGAGCTTGGCAAGGCCATTCGCCTCGCGTACGCCGCAGATTTGCGCCAGACCGGTCTCCCAGTTGTTGGGCTTGATGTGCAGGGCTGGCTGGCCTCGGTCTTTGGCGGCGATCAGCAGAAGATGTTGATGCTCGAACCCCCCGAGGGGTTCGTGGGATCGCTGCGCCCCTATCAGGTCAAAGGCCTGTCCTGGCTCAGCTTTCTGGACCGCTGCGGCCTCGGCGCGTGCTTGGCCGACGACATGGGCCTTGGCAAGACCATTCAGCTGCTGGCCATGCTCCTTTGGGAACGAAAGAACGTTGCGGATGCCACCAATGGGACAGGTCGCGTCGGGCCCACGCTGCTTGTGGTACCGATGTCGGTCATTGGCAACTGGGTGCGCGAGGCAGGGCGCTTTACGCCTTCGCTGCGCATGATGGTTCACCACGGTCCGGAGCGGAAGCAGGGTCAGGCGTTCGCCGACGATGCCAACAACGCCGATGTGGTGGTGACGACTTACGCACTGGCCAATCGCGACAATGAATCGCTCGAGCTCGTCACCTGGTGGCGCATCGCACTCGATGAAGCCCAGAACATCAAGAACCCCGCGGCAAAGCAGTCGCAGGCCATCCGATCATTGCAGGCTGCCCGGCGCGTTGCACTTACTGGCACGCCTGTCGAGAATCGCCTCAGTGAGCTTTGGTCCATCATGGACTTCCTGAATCCAGGCCTGCTCGGCAGCGTCAACGATTTCAAGGATCGCTTCGCCACGCCCATCGAGAAGTTCCACGATGCCAGCCGCGCCAAACGCCTTAAAGCACTGGTGCAGCCCTTCGTACTTCGTCGCCTCAAGACCGATCCGCTGGTGATCGCCGACTTGCCTGAGAAGGTCGAGACCAAGGAGTTCTGCTACCTTACGCCCGAGCAGGCCCAGCTCTATCAATCCACGGTCAACACCATGCTGCGAGCAGCCGAGAATGCCGATGGCATTCAACGCCGTGGCGTGATTCTCGCCGGCCTGGTCAAACTCAAGCAAATCTGCAATCATCCATTGCAGTTTCTCAAAGAGCACGACCCCGAGACAAAGGGATCATCATCCCCTTCACGCTCGGGAAAGTGCGTTCGTCTGCTGCAAATGATGGAGGAGGTTGTCTCCTCCGGTGGTCAGGCGCTCGTCTTTACCCAGTTCAAGCAAATGGGTGAGATCCTGCGCCAGCAGCTTGGTCGTGAGCTGAAGCGCGAGGTGCTCTTTCTGCACGGTGGCACCACGCTCAAGGAGCGCGAGGCCATGGTGGCTGCCTTTCAGAAGACCGATGGCAAGCACCCAATCTTCGTGCTCTCTCTCAAGGCCGGCGGCGTCGGACTTAACCTCACTGCGGCCAACCACGTCTTCCACTTTGATCGGTGGTGGAACCCCGCCGTTGAAAGTCAGGCCACCGATCGTGCGTTTCGCATCGGTCAAACACGCACCGTTCAGGTTCACAAGTTCATCGTCTCCGGTACGCTCGAGGAACGAATTGATCAAATGATTGAGCAGAAGACTGAACTTGCATCCAATGTAATTGGCAGCGGCGAGAGCTGGCTGTCCGAACTTTCGCTTACACAGCTCAAAGATGTACTCATGCTCAAGCCAGAAGCAGTGGCCGGAGCGGGCGAGACTGATGATGAGCTTGCGGAGGTAATGCGGTGAGCAAGCGTCCAAAGTCATCTGAATCGGCGCTATCGGCAGAGATGCTGGCAGCCGCGCCTGCGAAGGCCGTCAAGCCAGTCGCCCCGATGCCAGCAGCTGAAAACTCTGCAAAAGCGACCAAGGCGGCTCCGAAGCCAGCGGCCGCTGGCAGGCCAGCCGAGCCGAGCACGCTCTCCAAGCTGGCCAACTCAGCCAAGCCGTCGGCACCGGTCAAGCCCTCGGCGCCAGTCAAGCCCTCGGCGCCAGTCAAGCCGTCGGCACCAGTCAAGCCCTCGGCACCAGTCAAGCCCTCGGCACCAGCCAAGCCCTCGGCACCAGCCAAGCCCTCCCCTCGGACCACCTCTGCCAAAATCCAGCAGGCAACGACGATTGACGACTTGGTAGATGCCGTTTTGGACGAGGCGG
>Ga0105046_10010353_pt1 | contig 14524 bp, 12 predicted proteins | sample MAT03_FD_78385 | JGI IMG/M metagenome (GOLD analysis project Ga0105046, IMG submission 78385) | Freshwater microbial communities from Lake Fryxell liftoff mats and glacier meltwater in Antarctica - MAT-03 (megahit assembly) | ecosystem: Environmental > Aquatic > Freshwater > Ice > Liftoff... | reverse complement strand
CGCTCGGGTTGCGCTTCAGATCGGCGAAGGCGGCCACGAGGTAGTCGATCTCGTCGGCCGACAGCGCCAGGCCGAACTCGACATTGGCGCGCACCAGCGCATTGCGGCCCTCGCCGAGCAGGTCGACATGCTGCAGCGGCGCGGCCACCTGCGGGCTGAACAGCAGGGCGGCAGCCTCGCGGTCGAAGGCCGCGCTTTCGGTCATGCGGTCGTGCAGCAGCGATGCAGCGGCGGCGCGTTCGTCCGCATTCAGCGGCTTGCCGGCTCCGAACAGGCCGCCCTTCAGGGCGAGCCGGAATTCGGTGACACGCTCCACGCGGTGCAGCGCCAGGCCGCAGTTGTGCGCGATGTCGGTGGCCTTGCTGGCCCAGGGCGACACGGTGCCCAGGCGCGGCATGACGACGATCAACTCGCCATCGGTCGGGCCGGCGTACGCGTCGCCATAGCTCAGCAGCGCGCGCAGGCGGCTGTGTGACTGCGGATCGGGTTCACTGTCGGCCTGCACCCAGTGCACATGCCGGGCCGCCACGCCCGTGATGCGAAGGTTGACGGTCTGCAGGGCAGCCAGCAGCGCCTGGGCGCGAAACGGCGACACGGCATTGCCACCCTCGAAAGTCATCATGTGCGGGGTGGAAGCGGGCATGCGGTGTCTGGAGTTCAGCAGCGGAACGGGCGGATGTGGCGAAGCGCCGAAGGGAGCCGGCACGAACGCAGCGTGAGAGCGGCAAAGCAGAGCGGTACGGCGGAGCGGTACAGCGGAGCGGGCAGAGCGGGCGCCGCGACCCCGCATTTTATGGGCCGGTGGGATAATCGAACGCATGTGCAGCCTCCACGCCCTTTTCGTCTGTTGTCTGCGTCCAGGACATTCAATCCCGCTCGCGGCCACCCGGGCCCAGCCATGACCATCCCCATCAAGACCGCTTCCGACATCGAAGGCATGCGCCTGGCCGGCCGCCTGGCGTCCGAGGTGCTCGACATGCTGGAGCCCCATGTACGGCCCGGTGTCACGACCCGGGAAATCGACCGCCTGGCGCATGAATACATGGTCAACGTGCAGAGCGGCATCCCGGCCACGCTGGGTTACCAGCCGCCCGGCTACCCGGCCTACCCGGCCTCGCTGTGCACTTCGCTGAATGAAGTGGTCTGCCACGGCATCCCCGATGACCGGCCGATGCGCGACGGCGACGTCGTCAACATCGACGTCACCGTCATCAAGGATGGCTGGCACGGCGACAACAGCCGCATGTACCTGGTCGGCGAAAGCACGATCGCGGCGCGGCGCCTGTCCGGCATCACCTTCGAGGCGATGTGGAAGGGCATCGTGAAAGTGAAGCCCGGCGCGCGCCTCGGTGACATCGGCCACGCCATCCAGACCTTCGCCGAGAACGCCGGCTTCTCGGTGGTGCGCGAGTTCTGCGGCCACGGTGTCGGCCGCCGCTTCCATGAAGAGCCGCAGGTGCTGCACTACGGCCGCCCCGGCACGCTGGAAGAACTGGTGCCCGGCATGATCTTCACGATCGAGCCGATGATCAACGCCGGCCGCCGCGACATCAAGGAAGACCGCCGCGGCAACCGCCCCTACGACGGCTGGACCATCGTCACGAAAGACCGTTCACTGTCGGCGCAGTGGGAACACACGATCCTGGTCACCCCCACCGGCTACGAGGTGCTGACGGTGTCGGCCGGCAGCCCGCCGCCGCCGGCATTCGCCACGGCCGGCTACGGCGGCGCGTTCGTGCCGGTGCCGGTGGCGGCTGCGGTGGCTGCCGCGGCCCCGGCCGTGGCCGGCGCGCGCTGAAAGCAGTGCTCGCGCCCGTCGCCACGCCGCCGGGCGTGGGCAGTGTGGCTTCCCTGCGGGCCCGCTTTCGCGACGGCAAGAGGTTGCTCATCGAGCAGTTCGGCATCTCCCGCGCCACGGCCCATGCGGCTACGCGGCTGCTGCGCGGCCTGGCGCGCCATGTCGACGCCACGCTGGGCGATCTCTGGGACCACGCCGGCATGCCGCCCGGCGCGGCGCTGGTGGCGGTGGGCGGCTACGGGCGCGGCGAGCTGTTTCCGTATTCCGATGTCGACGTGCTGGTGCTGTTGCCCAGCGGCCCGGCGAATGACGCGCAGCGCGCCACCATCGAAGGCTTCATCACCGCCTGCTGGGACATCGGGCTGGAGATCGGCTCGTCGGTGCGCACATTGAATGAATGTGTGTCGGAAGCGGCGCGCGAAGTCACCGTGCAGACCGCCCTGCTCGAATCGCGCCCGGTCTGCGGCAGCCGGCGCCTGTTCACCGCCTTCCGCGAGGATCATGCCGCCGGGCTCGACGCGAAGGCCTTCCTGCGCGCCAAGACGCTGGAAATGCGGCAGCGCCACGTCAAGTACGAGGGCACGCCCTACGCGCTGGAGCCCAACTGCAAGGAAAGCCCGGGCGGCCTGCGCGACCTGCAGGTGGTGGTCTGGGTGGCACGCGCCGCCGGCCTCGGCCGCACCTGGGGCGAGCTGGCGGGCAACGGCCTGATCACGCCCTTCGAGGTCAGCCAACTGGCGCGCCACGAAGGCACGCTGAAGCTGGTGCGGGCCCGCCTGCACATGGTGGCCGGGCGCCGCGAGGACCGCCTGGTCTTCGACCTGCAGACCGCCGTGGCCGAGAGCTTCGGCTACAAGTCGAGCAAGGCGCAGCGCAGCTCGGAAGTGCTGATGCACCGCTACTACTGGGCGGCCAAGGCGGTGACGCAGCTCAACCAGATCCTGATGCTGAACATCGAGGAGCGCATCAACGGCTCCGAGGCCGCGCCGATGCAGCGCATCAACGACCGTTTCCTCGACCGCGCCGGCACGCTGGAGGTGGTCTCCGACAGCCTCTACACCGAGAACCCGCACGCCATCCTCGAGACCTTCCTCGTCTTCCAGCAGACGCCCGGATTGCAGGGCCTGTCGTCGCGCACCTTGCGCGCGCTCTACAACGCACGCAACGTGATGGGCGCGGCCTTCCGCCACGACCCCGTCAACCGCGCCACCTTCATGGCCATCCTGCGCCAGCCGAACATGCTGACGCATGCCTTCAGGCTGATGAACCAGACCTCGGTGCTGGGGCGCTACCTCTGGGTGTTCAGGCGCATCGTCGGCCGCATGCAGCACGACCTGTTCCACGTCTACACGGTCGATCAGCACATCCTGATGGTGCTGCGCAACGTGCGCCGCTTCTTCATCCCCGAGCACGCACATGAATACCCAGGCTGCTCGCAGCTGGCCGCGCAGTGGGACGCGCCCTGGCTGCTTTACGTGGCCGCGCTCTTCCACGACGTCGCCAAGGGCCGCGGCGGCGACCATTCCGACCTCGGCGCGGCGGAAGCCAGGCGCTTCTGCCGAGATCACGGCATCAGCCGCGAAGACAGCCGGCTCATCGAATTCCTCGTCGAGCACCACCTGACGATGAGCCGCGTCGCACAGAAGGAAGATCTCAGCGACGCCGACGTCATCCAGGCCTTCGCCCGCCTGGTGGGCAGCGCGCGCTGGCTGACCGCGCTCTACCTGCTGACGGTGGCCGATATCCGCGGCACCAGCCCGAAGGTCTGGAACGCGTGGAAAGGCAAGCTGCTCGAAGACCTGTACCGGGCGACGCTGCGCGCGCTGGGCGGCGCGCAGCCCAACCTGGACGCCGAGATCGAGGCGCGCAAGCAGGAAGCGCGGCAGAACCTGGCGCTGCATTCGGCGCTGCCCGGCACCGAAGAGCCGCTGTGGAAGACGCTGGAGGTCAGCTACTTCGCGCGCCACGAGGCGGCCGACATCGCCTGGCACGCGCGCTCGCTATGGCGTCACATCGAGACCACCGTCCCCGTCGTGCGGGCACGGCCATCGTCGGTGGGCGACGGCCTGCAGGTGCTGGTCTACTGCCCCGACCGGCCCGACCTCTTTGCCCGCATCTGCGGCTACTTCGACGGCGCCGGCTTCGGCATCCAGGACGCCAAGATCCACACCACCCGCGCCGGCTACGCGCTCGACACCTTCCAGATCGTCAGCAGCCAGATGGCCGACGACAACCCTGGCGCCTACCGCGACCTGATCTCGCTCGTGGAGACGCAGGCCACGCTGGCGCTCGCCTCCGAAGGTCCGTTGCCCGAACCCAGCCGGGGCCGCGTGTCGCGCCGCGTGCGCTCGTTCCCGGTCACGCCGCGTGTCTCGCTGACCCCCGACGAACGGGCGCAGCGCTGGCTGCTGACCGTGTCGGCCAGCGACCGTTCCGGCCTGCTCTACGCCGTGGCGCGCGTGCTGGCCCGCCACGGCGTCAACCTGCAGCTGGCCAAGATCACGACGCTGGGCGAACGCGTCGAAGACACCTTCCTGGTCGACGGCGCGGCGCTGCAGAAGCCCAAGGCGCAGCTGCAGATAGAAACCGAAGTGCTGGACGCGATGGCGCCCGCACCATGAGCCTCGTGCAGATTTCCAGCGCCGAGGCGGTGCCCGGACTGGCGAACTTCGATGCCGTCATCGACGCCCGTTCGCCGGCCGAATTTGCCGAGGATCACCTGCCCGGCGCGCTCAACTGGCCGGTGCTCGACGACGAGCAGCGGCGCATCGTCGGCACCCTGTACAAGCAGGTGTCGGCGCTGGAAGCGCGCAAGGTCGGCGCGGCGATGGCGGCGCGCAACATCGCCGGCCATGTCGAACGCCATGCCGGCGCGCTGCCGCGTGAATGGCGGCCGCTGGTGTATTGCTGGCGCGGCGGCCAGCGCTCGGGCAGCCTGGCCTGGTTTCTCGGCCAGATCGGCTTTCGCACATCGCAACTGGCCGGCGGCTACAAGGGCTTCCGCGCCATCGTGCGGGAACAGTTGACCGTGCTGCCGGCCCGCCAGGGTTACACCGTGCTGTGCGGGCGCACCGGCAGTGGCAAGACCCGGCTGCTGCAGGCACTGGCCGCCGCAGGTGCGCAGGTGCTCGACCTGGAAGGCCTGGCCTGCCACCGCGGTTCCATCCTCGGCGCGGTGCCGGGTCAACCCCAGCCGACGCAGAAGCGCTTCGACACCGAACTCTGGGAAAAGCTGCAGTCCTTCGACCCGGCACGCCCGGTGTTCGTCGAGAGCGAGAGCGCGCGCATCGGCGCGCTGCGCGTGCCCGAGGCGCTGCTGGTGCGCATGCGCGAGCATGGCCGCTGCCTGCGGGTGGTGATGGAAGACGGCGCGCGCGTGCGCCTGCTGCTGCAGGAGTACGGATTCTTCGCCGCCGACCCGGAAGTCTTCTGCAAGCTGCTCGACGGTCTCATCGAACTGCGCGGCCGTGCCACGGTGGCGCAATGGCAGGCGCTGGCGCGCGCCGGCGAGTGGCCGGTGGTCTTCGAGCAGATGATGACCCAGCACTACGACCCGCTCTACGAACGGTCGATGCAGCGCAGTTACGCCGACCTCGGCAGCGCGGAGATCGTCGAACTCGCCGACGAAGGCGAGGCAGCGATGACTGACGCCGCACGGCGCCTGGCGGCCTGACGCAGCAGTCACTCCACCGCGCTTGACCGGCCGTGCTCGCGGTCAGCCCCCTGCAAGCCTCACTGGCATCATCGGAACCATGCGAAACGAACAAGCCCTGGCCGAATCCCGCGCCTTCAGCGTGCGCCGCATACCGCTGCTGCGTCCCCTGGGCTGGCTGTCCAAGGGCTGGTCCGACCTCTGGCGTTGCCCGCTGCCGGGCCTTCTGCACGGCCTGGCCAGCGCCGCTTTCGGCGCCCTGCTGCTGCTGCTGGCACGTGACCGCTTCTGGCTGCTGGCGGGAGCCTTCAGCGGTTTCCTGATCGTGGCGCCACTGTTCGCCACGGGTCTCTACAACGTCAGCCGCGAGCTCGAACGCGGCCGCAAGGCGGGCCTGCGCACCGCGCTTGCGGCCTGGCGGCCCGACGACACGCGGCTCGTCAGCTTCGGCCTGCTGCTCGGCCTGGCCGGCACCGGCTGGGTGCTGACCTCGGCGGCGCTGATCACCGGCTTTGCCGGCGCGCCGGTCGACAGCCCGGCCGACTTCCTGCGTGTCGTGGTGCTTGCCGACCGCGGTTATCTGTTCGAGGCCTGGATGCTGCTCGGCGGCTTTCTGGCCGCGCCGATGTTCGCCTCCAGCGTGGTGGCCTTGCCGCTGCTGGTGGACAAGCGCATCAGCGTGCTCGGCGCCGTGCTGATCAGCTGGCGGGTGGTCATGGAACACCCGGCACCGATGGCGTTGTGGGCCGCATTGATCATGGGCCTGACCGCCGCCGGCATGGCCAGCGCGCTGCTCGGCCTGATCATCGTCGTGCCCTGGCTGGCGCATGCCAGCTGGCATGCCTACCGTGACCTCGTCGCCACCACCGACCTCGACTCGCAGCCGACGCGGAGCTGGTGATGGGCGGCTTCACCGAAGAACAGATCGCGCAGTTCGGGCTGACCTTCGGGGTCAGCGCGTTCATGCTCTACATGGTGTTCATCATCTTCCAGCTGGCGCGGGAATCGAAGGCCGGCCGCTTCGGCACCTTCGTGCTTTTCCTCGCGCTGGGTTTCGGGCTGCTGGGTTTCGCCGCCAAGGGCGTGATCAAGTATTTCATCGCCGGCGTCGTGGAGTAACGAGGCAGGCTTGGCCGAGTGACGAGAAGCCGATCCAGCAAACGCCGCAGATCAAGCTATGCCGGGCCGCTTGCGTCGCCTTGCAGGCCGCGCCGGGCCTTGCGGTCCGGCCCCTCGCCAGACGCTCAAGCTCCACGGAGCTTCGATGTCCGGGCTCGGCCCCTTGAGGGGGATCGGCGCAGCCGCCTCGGCGTGGTCTCATTCCACCAGACGACCGGCCTCGATGCGCAGCTGGCGGTCGCAACGCTCGGCAATCCCGCGGTCATGCGTGACGAGCACGAGCGTGGTGCCGGCTTCGCGGTTCATCTCGAACATCAGCGCCATCACCGTTTCGCCGGTGGCGAAGTCCAGGCTGCCGGTGGGCTCGTCGGCGAGCAGCAGCGCCGGCCGCACGACGAAGGCCCGCGCCAGCGCCACGCGCTGCTGCTCGCCGCCCGAGAGCACCTTCGGATAATGCTTGAGCCGCTCCGACAGACCGACGCGGCCGAGCATCTCGGTGGCCGCCGTGCGCGCATCGCTGCGGCCCATCAGCTCCAGCGGCAGCATGACGTTTTCCAGCGCGGTCAGGTTGGCCAGCAGCTGGAAGCTCTGGAAGACGAAACCGACCTTGCGGCTGCGCAACTCGGCGCGTGCGTCTTCGTCGAGCGAGAAGAGGTCGGTGCCGGCGAGCCACACGCTGCCGGCGCTCGGCGTGTCGAGGCCGGCGATGATCGACAACAGCGTGCTCTTGCCCGAACCCGAAGCGCCGACAATGGCCACCGACTCCTGCGGCCGCAGTGTGAAATCGATCTCGTGGAGAATCGTCAGCGTGCCGGTGGAATCTGCAACCTGTTTGGTGATGTGATCAACGACGATGATGTTTTCTGACATGCGCAGGCTGGGTTTGCGGCAACCGGAGCGGCGCCGCTGGTTGCTGCACTGTAGCGCGCTGGTGCTGGCCAGCGGCGCGGCCGCCGCCGCGCCCGCATCGGGCCCGGGGGCAAAGACGCTGACGCCGCAGAAACTGCTGGTGCTGGGCGACAGCCTGTCGGCCGAATACGGCCTGGCGCGCGGCTCCGGCTGGGTGGCGCTGCTGGAGCAGCGGCTGGCGCGCGACAAACTGGCTGTCCGCGTGATCAACGCCAGCATCAGCGGTGAAACCACTTCGGGCGGCCGTTCGCGGCTGCCGGCGCTGCTGCTGGAGCACAAGCCGCAGGTTGTGATCCTGGAGCTCGGCGGCAACGACGCGCTGCGTGGTCTGCCACTGGCGATGACGCAGAGCAACCTGGTCGACATGACGCGCAAGGCCAGGGGCGCAAGCGCCCGCGTGCTGATCGCCGGCATGCAGGTGCCGCCGAACTACGGCCGCAAGTACGGTGACGATTTCGCCGTGCTGTTCACCAGCGTGGCCAAGGCCGAAGGCGTGGCGCTGCTGCCCTTTCTGCTGAAAGGCGTGGCCGACGGCCCCGACGCCGAATCGATGTTCCAGCCCGACCGCATCCACCCGAAGGCCGAAGCGCACCCGCGCATTCTCGACAACGTCTGGCCGGTGCTGCTGCCCTTGCTGAAGCGCTGAAGACCGCGGCGCCGGGCGGCCGCCGCCCGGCCTCAGTTCAGGTTGCCGCGCTCGCGGGCCCCGCCTCTTGGCTCCGAAGACGGCTGCGGTGCACGCTCCTGCGACCGGCCGTTGCCGGCCGGCGGCTGTGTTGGCCGCAGTTCATGCGCGGCGGCCGGCGGCCGCTCTGGCGCACGGCCCGCGGGCGGCTGCGGCACCGGGGGCTGTGCGACAGGCCGCTGCGGTGCCGGCCCCTGCACAGGAGGTGGTGGCACCGGCCTGGCGACAGGCGCCGGCATGGTGACAGGCGCCGGGTTCGTGCCCGGCGCGTGAGGCGGCGGCGCGGGCAACACAGCGGCGCCCGGGACCCAAGGCTTCTGGCTGACATCCCGCACGATGCCATGCTGCGAGCCGACGGCCGCCGGAGCGACAGGCTGGCGCTGCACGAGCACATCGCGCGGCACCATCGTCACGGCTCCCGGCACGCCTTGGTTGCCATACATCACCGGGCCGGTGGGCACCTGCACGGGTGGCCGGGGCCGACCAGGCTGACCTGGGTAGGGGTACGGCAACGGATTCACCCGGTTCAGGTAGATCGGCGTCACCACGTAGACCGGCACGTAGACCTCGCGCGGCGCCAGCGGAACCCAGCCGACGTAGGGAAACGGAGAGCCGCCGATCGACACGCTGTAACCCGGGCCGCCGACCCACGCCACCAGCGCCGGCGCGTAGACCGGCCGCAACACCCGCACGCCGGGCGCCCAGCCCCAGCGGCCGCCCCAGTACAGCCAGCGGCCATAGTGGAAAGGCGCAAAGCCCCAGGGCGCGTCGTCGACCCAGGTCCAGCCCCAGGGCGGCACCCAGGCCCAGCGGCCGTAGCGGTAAGGCGCCCAGCCCGGCGCCACTGCGGCGGGCAGCCATACCGAACCATGCTCGGGGTGCTGTTCCCAGCGGCCGTAATGATCGAGATCCTCGGCGCCGGTCATCTCGGGCGAGACCACGCGCGCGGCGGCGCTGCGTTCGTCGTCACGGTCGTTGCGCGCCACCCAGTCGGCGAATGCATCGTCGGGAGTGGACGTCCAGGCATGGCGCAGTGCGCGCCCGTCGCCCTCACGCCAGAGTTCGACGCGGCGGCCGGCGTCGACCGTGAAGCCTTCCACGCGTTCGTCACCGTCGACCCGCAATTCGCCGCGCCAGCTGCCGGCCAGCGTGTCGTCGTCATGGCGGTCGATGCGGAAATGGCCGCTGCGTTGCGGCCGCAGCCGGGCCTCGGCGGTGACGATCTCGATCTCGCCGGCCACCTCGCGCGAGCGCACCCGCAACGCCAGGCTGCCCGCATGCAACTGGAAATGCAGGCGCTGGTCGTCCAGCCTGAGCACTTCGAGCTCGCTGCCGCCGGCCAGCCGCAGCACGGTGGAGCCGACCCGCAACTCGGCACGCGCGTCGGCCCCGGTGGAGACGCGGTCGCCGGCGGTCAGCGGGCGGTTGCGTGCCGCCGGCACCCATTCACTGCGGCCATGCTCATAGGTGGACACCGCGCCCTGCAGCGTCGCAAGGCGCCCCACACGGCCGGGCGGATCGGCATCGGCCCACGCCACAGAAGGCAGCAGGGCCATCCAGCCACAGAAAGCCAGGGCCGCCAGCCGGCAGAAGCAGCGGGAGCGGCGGAAACGGAGTCGCGACTTGTCCATGGCCTTGCAACGCGGCAAAGGCCACGCCGGCTGACCGCCCTGCCGATAAAGGTTCGAGCCAGCCGGATCGGCGCACCAGCGCCGTCAGAACAGGCCGAGGTCGCGATGGGTGAAGTTGCGCAGGCTCGGCAGCACGTTGTCGAGTTCGCCATCGGCCACGCCGAACCAGCGGCCCAGCGTGCCGGCCAGCTGCTCGACCGAGGTCGACGGCAAAAGGCGGCCCGAGCCCACCTCGTCGGGGTTCTCTTCATCGGGCAGGCTGAGCCTGGTCTCGGGGAATCGGCCGACCATGAGTCCGCCGCGCAGCGCCCCGCCCACCACGAAATGGTGCGAACCCCAGCCGTGATCGCTGCCCTCGCGGTTGCTGGCCAGCGTGCGGCCGAACTCGGAGGCGGTGAACAGCGTCACCTGGTCCTGCATATCGCCGAGCGCGCCTTGAAAGTAGCTGATGGCCTGCGCCACGCGCTGCATCAGCGCGGTCTGCTCGCGCATTTGTTCTTCATGGATGTCGAAACCGTCGATCGAGTCCATGAACACCTGGCGTTTCATGCCCGGCGCGGCGTGCGAGCGCACGGTGCGCGCCACGATGCGCAGCTGCCGGGCCAGCGGGTCATCGGCCAGTTGTGACGGCGCGCCGTCGGGCATGCCGGTGTAGGTGACGTCGGGGAAGGCCGGCAAGGGCGTGGCGATGACGCTGGCGCGGAAGGTCACGTCGGCGATGATCGAGCGCTGCAGGATGCGCACCAGTTGCTGGCGCAGCGCGCCGCCCCGACCGTCGGCCAGCAGCGTGCGCAGGCTGGCCCGCGCGGCGTATGACCCCATCATGTTGTCCTGGTCCGCTTCGAAGCCGGCCATCGTGATAGAGCCATCAGTGCCGACCCGGTACTGCACCACCTCGCCTCTGGCCGGATGGCCAAGCCGCCCTCGCCTTCATCGGCATGACCGCCGCGCGCCGCGCGGTACAGCCCATGGTTGGCCGTGTCGAGCGGCACCACTCAATTGTGCGAATCGTTGCCGCCGCTCATGCACGGGCAGACCAGCGCCTTGTAGTCCGAAGCTGCGGTGCTGGCGGCCTGAGCGGCCTGAGCGGCCTGCGCGGCCTGCGCCGTTGCGCCCAGGCCACCGGCCAGCGCGCCGCGCGTGGCGAGCACCGCCATGTCCAGATGGTCCGGCTCGCCTGGCGACGAAAGGCCGGCGGCGCGGCGGAAGAATCGTCGGCGTGTCGTGTCCATGGGCATCACCGCCGAATGAGGCAGTCGGGCGTTACGACGATCAGGAACATCGCCAGCCTGACCATCCAGTGGCCGGTGAGCGACCGAGCGCCGTGCGCTGCACGGGGTCGCGCAGGCGGCCGGCGTCGGCGCCCGGCGTGCCGCGCGCCTCGGCATCGAGCAGCACGGCGCGCAGCACGGCCTTCTGTCGCCGCGTCGGCCGGCGCCGTTGTCAGCGAAGGCGCGCGCCACCCGCGCCACGCAGGCGGGCTACGGATTGCTCGTCACCCGCCGCTGTGTCAGCTGGCGGCCGAAGAACGGGCCGACGTTGGCGTGGTTGAACAGGGTGTCGAGTGCGATGCGCAGGCTCTGCGGCCCCTGCGTGCAGGCGGCGATGGTGACGCCGAGGAACTGCTTGGACTCCGGCGCATGGAACTTGGGGTAGATGCGCATCGGCCGCAGGTCGGCGCGCGCCCCGCCGGTGGTGGCGGTGTCGGGGTTGCCCCACTAGAAGGTCGAGCCGTGGCTGTCTTCGTCCGGCATGTCCCGGGACCAGCCGGTGAACACGCGTGATGCCTTCGACGTCATGCATGCCGCAGGTCTCGGCCGGCTGGCCGCCGGCGGACAGGCGCACGCTGCCGTCTTCGTTCAGCTCATGCAGGCCGATTGAAAAGAGCTGCATCACCTCACGGGCGAAGTTCTCGTCGGGCTTGCGGCCACTCGTCGCGTCGGCCTTCTGATTGCGGATGTGCGCGAGAAACATGCCCATCACCGGGCTCAGCGCCACCGCTTCCAGCGGTTCGCGATGGTTGCCGAAGGCCAGGCGGCCGAGGTCGTCCATGCAACCCGCAAAGGCGCGGCCGTGGTCGTAGAGGTCGCGGTCCTGGAAAGAGATGCCGAAAATCTGCACGAGGCCGTGAACCAGCCGCACCCGCAAGCTGTCGGGCGCTTCGGCGGCGGTTTTCCATAAGGTGTCGGTGATGATCTCTGGCATGTAGCGGTCACCGCCCGGCCGGTACAACTCCCCGCGGTCGAACCAGGCCTGCATCGCGTTCACGTAGACCGGCTGCGGCGGCAGGTTCATCTGCGTCTCCAGCCAGCCGCGGTAGCTGGAGTCCATCGTGGCCGTGATGTCGGCGCCGGTCGGGCCGAACGTGGTCTGCTGCAGAAAACGCGATGCCTCGGCCCGGCTGCCGGGCAGGGCGGCGACTTCTTCGATGGTGGCGCTGCCAGCACTTTAGGGCTCGTTCCAGAATAACTTGAAGACTTGACTCGTTGGCCTTGGGCGCGCTGCGGCGTTGCGAATCGCTTGTGTGGCTCGCCACTCGGCGCACTTCGCGCCTTGCATCGCATCCCAATCCAGCGGCTGAATGTCCAAGTCATTTCCTCACGAGCCCTTAGCGGCAGCCGACCCCTCGTTGTTGGGAGAGATGGTTGCGAATTGCGTCACTGTTTCCGCAGCGAACCCGGGCTGCGGCCGTGCCGCAGGTTTCCGGTCATGGTGGCAGAGCGCCGGTCCCTTTATGCCCATTCCTCCCCCAATGCCTGCGCCTGTCGCAGCACCAGTTCCACTGCTGCATCCTGCTGATCCGGCGGGTACTTGTACTTGCGCAGGATGCGCTTGACCATCAGTCGCAGTTTCGCCTGCACGCTGTCGCGCGCTGACCAGTCCACGCTCAGGTTCTTGCGAAGGTTCTCGGCCAGTTCGTGGGCGATCTTCTTCAGCGTCTCGTCGGTCAGCTCGCGCACGGCGGATTCGTTATTGGCCAGCGCGTCGTAGAACCGCACCTCGTCTTCGCTCAGGCCGAGTTGCTCGCCGCGTGCCGCCGCTTCGCGAAACTTCCTGGCCATCTGCACCAGCTCTTCCATCACCTGCGCGGCTTCGATCGAGCGGTTCTGGTAGCGCTGCACCACGTCGCTCAGCATGTCCGAGAACTTCTTGTTCTGAACCACGTTGCCGGCAAAGCGTGATTTGATTTCGCCTTCGAGCAGACGTTCCAGCAGCTCGACCGCGAGGTTGCGCTCGGGCAGGTTGCGTACCTCGGCCAGGAAGGCGTCGTCGAGGATGCCGATGTTGGGTTTGTCCAGCCCCACGGCGTCGAAGATGTCGACCACGTCTTCCGACACCACGGCCGAGCTGATGATCTGGCGGATGGCCAGCTCGCGCTCTTCGTCGGTCTTTCTGGCGGCGCTGATGTCGCGCTTGGTCAGCAGCACCTTCACGCCCTGCAAAAACGCCACCTCCTCGCGCACCGCCTTGGCCTCGTCGAGCGTGCAGCAAAGCGTGAAGGCCTTGCTCATGGCCAGGGCCAGGTCGCAAAAGCGCTTCTTGCCGTCGCGTCCTCGGGAGGAAGACAGCCCAAGCACGAAATCGGCCGCGCCGGCCAGGGCCTTGTGGCCGCCCAGGAGATAGCCGCTGCAGTCGTGCCCATGCAGCATGCTGCGCAGCGCGTCCAGCTTCTCGGCCATCACGCTGTAAGCCTCGTGCGCGTCCACCGTCGGCCGGCCGCGGCCCTTGCTGGCGGTGTATTCCTTCAACGCCGACTTCAGCTCGTTGGCGATGCCGATGTAGTCCACCACCAGCCCACCCTGCTTGTCCTTGAATACCCGGTTCACCCGCGCGATGGCCTGCATCAGGTTGTGGCCCTTCATCGGCTTGTCGATGTAGAGCGTGTGCACGCACGGCGCGTCGAAACCGGTCAGCCACATGTCGCGCACGATTACCAAACGCAGCGGGTCTTCGGGCTTCTTGAAGCGTTTCTCCAGGCGCTTCTTCACCTGCGCGCTGTAGATGTGCGCTCGCAATAAAGCCTTGTCGCTGGCCGAACCCGTCATCACCACCTTGATGGCTCCCTGCTCAGGGTCGGTGCTGTGCCATGCGGGCCTCAGCTTGATGATCTCGTTGTAGAGGTGCACGCAGATGTCGCGGCTCATGCCCACCACCATGGCCTTGCCGGTCTGGGCATTGCTACGTTCCTCGAAGTGCGACACCACATCGGCGGCCACGCTGGCGATGCGCGGCGCGGCGCCCACCACTTTTTCAAGCGCCGCCCAACGGCTCTTCAGCCTGGCCTGCTGGCTTTCTTCCTCGTCTTCCGCCAGTTCGTCCACCTCGTCGTCGATGGTGGCCAGCTCATCGGCCTTCAAGCCCAGCTTGGCCAGCCGGCTTTCGTAGTAGATGGCCACCGTGGCGCCATCTTCCTTGGCCTGCTGCATGTCGTAGACGCTGATGTAGTCGCCGAACACGGCGCGCGTGTCGCGGTCTGTGCCCGACACCGGCGTGCCGGTGAAGGCCACGAAGGTGGCGTTGGGCAGTGCGTCGCGCAGGTGCTGCGCATAGCCCACTTGATAACGCTCGACTTGGTAGCGTGCGTCGGGTGCGAACTCGGCCTTGTGCGCGGCAGGCTGGCCGACGCCGGTGGTCAGCACTGTCGTGGATGTGGAAACGGCAGGCCTCGGCTTCACCGTCTTCAGCCTGGCCTCGAAGCCGTACTGCGTGCGGTGCGCTTCGTCGGCAAT